>JAEIGA010012024.1_pt1 | contig 13131 bp, 11 predicted proteins | sample 9270691 | NCBI WGS metagenome assembly JAEIGA01 (sample SAMN17057246, study PRJNA624740) | gut metagenome | biome: biome; isolation source: fecal sample | host: Bos grunniens | place: China: Xizang | collected 2019 | reverse complement strand
TGTAGGAGATGGACTTGCCCATAAAGTCAAAGGCGATGTTGTCAGGGTATTGCTTGGCGATCTGCTCCACTGCTTCAAACATAGAGCCTTCAAAATAGTCAAGATGCAAAGGCACACCGCCGGTATGGCCAGCCCAAGGTGTCTTGGCTGTAATATTTTCCATATCAGTACTCCACTTCTTCGCTGAAGGGAAGCTCCAAAAGCTCCGGATCCTCCAGCAGAGTTTTCAAAAGACGCATGGTCTTTGCATAGTAATAGCCGTCAGCAATACGTTCGTCGATGGTCAGACCCAGATCCACGCTCATACGCATATCCACATTCCCCTCGTCATCATAGAAGGGGCGTTTTTTCATCAGACCAATGGCGCAGAATACGGAATTGGTGCCCCAGTTGGTCATGTGGTGATAGCCGGCATCCAGCTTCAGGCTGCCTAAGTTGGTCAGCACCACAGAGCAGTAGTAGGGGTCAGTAGCGATAACAGAACTGGGCATCCAGCCGTGGCGGTCCAAAAAGCGGGCGGCTGCACCGATGAGCTTTTTGCCGGGGATCTTTTGGAGCAGATCCATACTCTCGGTGGAGGCGTCTTTGTTATCACTGCGGCAGAAAGAAACCTGCCGGTAGATATCATCGTGGATAGTGTCGATATTATCGGTTTCCTTGGCATGGATCCGTGCCAGAGCTTCTCCGCCGTGATCGGAGAATATCTTTTTGACAGTAAAAGCCGAAGTTAGCTCATTGCGCTGGTACATGTTCTTATTGGCGATGAAACGGTTCATCTGGGGGCGCAGGGTGATGGTCTTCAGCATTGCCGTCACTACCAGCTGGAAGAGATTATAGCGGTAGGGGGGATCGTTCGCGTTCTTCTTTTCTAAGTATGCCTCAGCCTTGGTCAGGTCAATACGCAGGTGCATAAAGGCTTCGTTGTCACAGCGGTTGGGGTACATCAGGGGCATGATGTAGTGCATGGAATCAATATCCCGCAGCAGCTTGCCGTCTTTTCTGTCTCCGAATCTTCTTGCCATATATTCAGCCCTTTTCTCTCTTTTTCAGTATGATGCCGCAACATCTGTCCACCAGTATAGCATAAAAGGGCAAAAATGGGAAATGTTTTTTATTTTGTCAAAAATGGGGGATTTTCGCGTAAAAAACTGGCATAGCGCTGCTATGCCAGTTTTTGGTTATTATGCCAACATGTCTATCATAGGCACATCAGCGCCGGATTCCATGATTCGGTTATAAGCTAAGGTAGCCACGGCAAGGTCGGGGCTGCCCATGCCTACCAGTTGGCAGACGATGCGCTCCTGTGCATTTTCACGGCCGGGCTTCAAGCCGGCCACCACTTCGGGCAGTTCTGCGGCAAAATCCGCTTCGGTGATGCGGCCATCGTGGGCAAGGTTTAGGAACTGACCCCGGTGCATGCCTTGAGCAATATGGTCCAGGTAGCGCTTTTCGAACTGCAGGCAGATCTGGTCGTCGACTTCGTGGAAAGAGCCCATGGGCATTACAAGACAGCCGCTCTTGCACCAGTCAAGCTCTACCAAGGTGGCATCAGCGGTGGTCAGGGTGATGATCACATCCGCGTCCCGGCAGGCATCTTCTGTGCTTTCATAGGGAACGATCTCAAAATCGGCATCGGGAAAGTAGGAGGCGAACTTTTCCCGGGCAGCCGAGGAAATGTCGCAAACCCGCAGCTGTTTGATCTTGTGGATACGGCTGATGCAGGTAACGGCGTAAAATGCCTGACGGCCTGCGCCGATCATGGTAACAATATCAGAGCTTGCTGCCAAATATTTCATAGCAACGGCAGGCTGTGCACCGGTACGGGCATCTGAGATCCAGTCGCCGCACATCAGTGCCCGGAGGTCGCCGTTGTGGGGATCGGTCAGCAGTAAATTGGCCCGAATAAAGGGCAGGCCGTTTTTGGGGTTGTCGGAATAACCACCTACTACCTTGATGCCGGCGGAGTCCATAGGCCCGATGTAGGAGGGCATGGAGTTAAACCAGCCGTTGACACCGGCACTTGCCATGTCGGTGGTGATTTTGGGAGGCATGATCACATTACGCTGACCGTACCACTTCCAGGTGTTTTCCACTTGGGTGATCACATCATCAATAGATATGTACTTTTTTACCATTTCGTTGGTGATGATCGCGGATTTCTTACCCATGGCATAAATCCTCCGTATATTTTGTTTTTGCCGCCAATAATGAGTATGGCGGCTACAAAATCATACTATCACACAGAAAAATCATAGACAATACCTCCTTGTTTCACATACTTACGTTTTTGTAATCAGTGAACGGATTTGCGCAAATAATCGAAAGGGGCAGCTGCTGTTTCTGCATAGAAATAACACCAGGAAAAAACAGGGGAAACTGTTGAAAACACTGTTTTTCTTGACTATTTCTATAATCGGGTGTATTATATATGATAGATTACTATGGCATCCGTATGGCCTGTGATAAAGGCGGAATTCGGAGCTATCTGCAATAATGGAGGCGGAAATATGTATAATAAGTTTGGAAAGCGTTTGATCGATCTGGTGCTGTCCTTCCTTGCAATCGTCATCCTTGCCATCCCCATGCTGATTCTGATTTTGGCGATCAAGCTGGATTCACCGGGACCTGTGTTTTTTAAGCAGAAGCGGGTAGGTTTGCATAAGAGCCATTTTGAGATCTTAAAGTTTCGCACCATGCGGATCGATACCCCCAGCGATGTGCCCACTCACATGCTGGAGAACCCGGATCAATGGATCACCAAGGTAGGCGGCTTCCTTCGCAAGACCAGCTTGGATGAACTGCCTCAGATCTTTAATATTTTTGCCGGACAAATGTCCATCATCGGCCCCCGGCCTGCACTGTGGAATCAGTACGATCTGATTGAGGAGCGGGATAAGTACGGCGCCAATGATGTGATGCCTGGCCTGACCGGTTGGGCACAGATCAACGGCCGTGATGAATTGGAGATCCCGGTGAAGGCGAAGCTGGATGGAGAATATGTGGAAAAGCAGAGCTTCCTGTTTGACTGCAAATGCTTTTTAGGCACAGTTCTCAGCGTTTTGAAAAGGGATGGCGTGGTAGAGGGCGGAACTGGCCAGCTTCACAAAGAGGAAGCAGAGAAAGAGGCTGTACATAAATGAAAAAGATACTGGTCACCGGCGTCGGCAGTTATATCGGCACGGCTTTTGAAAGTTATATGCAGCAGTGGCCTGAGCGTTACCGGGTAGACACCGTGGATATGATCGACGGGTCCTGGCGGGAGAAGAGCTTTTCCGGCTATGATTGCGTGTATCATGTTGCGGGCCTTGCCCATTCGGACACCGGCAATGTCAGCGAGGAAACAAAGCAGTTTTACTATAAGATCAACACAGACCTGACGGTAGAGACTGCGAAAAAAGCGAAGGCAGACGGTGTGAAGCAGTTTATATTTATGAGCTCTGCTATCGTTTACGGCGAAAGCGCCCCCATTGGTAAAGATAAGCTGATCACCAGGGACACGCCGGTGGATCCTGCGAATTTTTACGGCGACAGCAAGGTGCAGGCGGAAAAGGGCATCCTGCCCTTAAGTGACGACAGTTTTCGTGTGGTGATTTTGCGTCCGCCTATGATCTACGGTAAGGGAAGCAAGGGTAATTACCCGGTGCTGAGCAAACTGGCAAGAAAGATGCCGGTATTTCCCGAGGTGGAAAACGCCCGTTCCATGCTCTATATCGGCAACCTTATCGAGTTTGTGCGGCTGATGATCGAAAACGAGGAGCAGGGTATTTTCTGGCCTCAGAACAGCCAGTACAGCAATACATCCGAATTGGTGCAGAGAATCGCTGCAGCTCACGGAAAGAAGCTGCCTTTGATACCCGGTATGGGTTGGGCACTGAAGCTGATGAGCCACATGACGGGATTGGTGAATAAGGCTTTCGGTAATCTGCGCTATGATATGACTATGAGCGAGTATAAGCACGAATACAGAAAGTACACTTTGGAAGAATCTATTCAGGAAACGGAGCGGGAAGCAAATGATTGACGCAACAGCGATCATTATGACAAAGAACGAGGAAAAGAACATTGTAGAGTGTCTGCACTCCATTCAGGGCTTTGCCAAGCGTGCGATCGTTCTGGATTGTGGCAGCACGGATAAGACCGTGGAGCTGGCAAAGGCAAACGGTGCAGATGTTATTTTTCATGAATTTGAGTATTACGCAAAGCAGTTCAACTGGGGTTTGGATAACGGCAACATTGATACCGAATGGGTGATCCGGTTGGATGCGGATGAGCGGTTTACGCCGGAACTGAATGCAGAACTGGAAAATATCATTTTAAGTTCGGATGAACAGGTCAACGGCATCACAATTGAAGCAGATTATTTCTTCCTTGGCAGAAAGATCAAATATGGCCTGCGCAAGAAGCGCAAGATGATGCTTTTTAAATATGCTTATGGTAGGATCGAAGATAAACGGCGTGATGCCCACAGCATAATCAGTCAAGGTGAAGCCGTGCTGGCAACAAATCGCTTTCTGCATTATGATTTTAAGGACTTAGATACATATATCCGCCGATATAATTGGTATGCCACCCGTGAGATGATGGACTACATTGATTATACTCGCGGTGACGGTTTGAATGAGAGTGCGGATGCGAAGATCCAGCAGCAGCGCAAAAAGAAATATGGCGTATATTACAAAGCACCTATGTTTCTGCGGTGCTGGCTGTGGTTCTTGTATACTTACATCCTGCGTTTGGGCTTTTTGGATGGCAAGGAAGGTTTCTTGTATTTCTTTTTTGAATGTTACTGGTATCGGATGCTGGTGGATGCGAAGATTTATGAATACCGCAAGAATGGCGGAGAGTTTGAAAAATTGAAGGCTGTAGATTAATCATAACGGAAAGCAGAAAAACGCCATAATATTTTTTGTTATTAACAATAGGGCGAAGCAGCATTGGAAGGAGAGAGTCATTTGCGAGCACTAATCGTCAACACGAATGTTTGTAAAATGGGTACGGATGGAATATCTAGTGTGATTTTGAACCTATTCCGCAGTATAGATAAAACAAAAATAACAATGGATGTGGTCGTTACTGTTGAACCGGATCAGGCATATCGTGATGAGATGGCCAGCCATAATAGCAGATTAATATATATTCCCAAAAGCAAGAAGAGATTATTTGCGTACGTTTTAAAGTTAAGCAAGGTGATTAAACAAGGGAAATATGACTTGGTACATATTCACGGAAGCAGTAATACGATGGCGATCGAGTTGTTGGCTGCGGCACTCGGTGGCTGTAAAGTTCGTATTGCACATAGTCATAATACGACTTGCAAGTATATGACGATACATCGTTTGCTTAAGCCAATGTTTTCGATGCTTTGCACACATCGTTTGGCCTGCGGTGAAGCTGCGGGCCACTGGCTGTTTCCGGGAGAAGATTTTTATATAGTAAATAATGGAGTCAATACGGATAGATTTCGCTTTTTAAAGGTGGATCGCGAAGAATACAGATGCAAACACGGCCTCACAGAAAAAAATATTGTGATCGGTCATGTCGGTAACTTTTGGGAACAAAAGAATCATGAATTTTTAATAGAAGCATTTGCCTCTGCGTATGAAAGGAATCAGGAATTACGGCTTCTTTTAATTGGACAAGGGAAAATGAAAGAGGCTATGCAGCAACGGTGCATAGAACTCCACATCGAAAACGCCGTAATTTTTGCGGGAATTACAGATAGTATGCCAGCATATCTGAGTGCAATGGATACATTTGCCTTGCCTTCGCTGTTTGAAGGGCTGCCGCTTACCTTGATCGAGGCACAAGCCAGTGGTTTGCCTTGCTTAGTGTCGGATAGAGTAACAAAAGAGGTAGATAAAACGGGGTTATTGTGTTTTCTTTCCATAGATAATGGGGTAGAAAACTGGGTACAGCACATGGCTGGGTTGGAATTGCTTTCCGGGGAGCAAAGAGAAGTATCTTCTTTGCAAGCTATTGAAAAGATAAAAAAGAGCAAATATGATATTGTAGATGAGGCGCAGAGGCTTAGATCTTACTATAGTGATGCGATAAGGAGATAATACAAATGCATATCGTAGTCGTAACAAGGAATCTTAGAGCGGGGGGCGTCGAACGGGTGATTGTTCAGCTTCTGAAAGAGTGGAGCAGTCACGGCAATCAGTGCAGTGTGGTATGCATGCATCCAAATGAGCGCTTCTTCCAGATCCCTGAGGAAGTCGAATGTGTTGATGTACCAAACTATGAAGTGAGGTCCGGCGTAGCGAAAATTAAGAAATATAAGTATTTAAGAAAAATGCTTATGGAGCAGAAACCGGATGTGGTATTGGCAATGCCGGAGGAGATAGGTATTTATGTGATTCTGGCAATGCTGGGCACGGGGATCCCTGTGGTAGTTTCTGAACGCAATAATCCTTGGACAATGCCTTATAAAAAAATCAGCCGGATTATTCGTAGAATTGCGTATCCTTTTGTCGATGGATTAATATTTCAAACAAAACAAGCAGCATCCTTTTTCCCCGTATCACAACAGAAGAAAGGGATTGTACTGCCCAATCCGTTGGATTTGTCCCGCATCCCAGACCCATGGGATGGCGAGCGCGAAAAGGTGATTGCAGGTGCGGGAAGATTCGACAGACAAAAGAATTTCTTCCTTTTAATAGATGCTTTTTTTGAATTTAACAAAACGCACCCGGATTACAAGTTGGTGATTTACGGAGACGGTGTTCTGAGATCTGACCTGGAGGCGTATGCAGCGCGGAAATTGCCGGCAGGAACTTATAGCCTTCCCGGTCAGGTTCAAGATCTGCCGGAGCAACTAAAAAAAGTTACTGCTTTTGTGCTTAGTTCGGATTATGAAGGAATGCCCAATGTATTGATAGAGGCTTTGGCTATGGGTGTGCCTTGTGTTTCCACAGATTGTCCCGCAGGTGGACCCAAGGAATTGATTCGCAACGGAGAAAACGGGTACCTGGTACCGGTAAAGGAGACTGCTGCGATGGCTGCGGCTATGGAAAAGGTGATTGAAGGCCTTGCTGGGGATCCATATCAACTTAGAGTGGATTTGGATGCGCAAAAGGTGGCACAGCAGTGGGAACAGTTTTTAGCTTCTGTGGTAAAATAGTGCGATGGTGAAGAGCATAGCTGATCATTACAAAGAGATTAACCCTGCCCGAAAGGCAAATACGATAGATGAGGGGATAACTGGGAATGAGCAATTGGAAGATGAAATTGAGACAAGCGCTTTGGCTGCTGCCGGATAAGCCGTATATTTCTTTATATTATTTCTGCAAATTTAAAAGATTTTGTAATTTTAGAAATCCTAAAACCTTTAGTGAGAAAATGCAGTGGTTAAAGCTGTATGACCGCAAGGTAGAATATACTGTGATGGTGGATAAATATGAGGCCAAACGGTATGTTGCGGAGATGATTGGTCAAGAGTATGTCACACCGTTGCTTGGGGTTTGGGAGCGCGTTGAGGACATTGATTTTGCGGCATTACCGGAGCAGTTTGTGCTGAAATGCACACATGACAGTGGCGGATTAGTGATCTGTAAGGACAAGCACCAGCTGGATACAGAGCAGGCTAAAAAGGCACTCAATGCGTCGCTGCGCTGTAATTACTATCGTACAGCCAGAGAGTGGCCGTACAAGGATGTGAAGCCTAAAGTCATAGCAGAGGAGTATATGGAGAACGATGAAAACGAAGGTCTGCATGACTATAAGATCTGGTGTTTTGACGGTTGCCCGAAATACGTTCAGTACATAACAGGCAGAAATAATGAGTCTTTTGAGGGCTTTTATGATAAAGACTGGGTGTTGCAGTCTTTCTCTTATCACAATCCCTTGATGAAAGAGCCTGTGCCGCGTCCGGCAAAATTGCAGGAAATGCTGGCATTGGCACAAAAGCTTTCTGAGGGACTCCCTTTTGCAAGAGTGGATTTTTATATATTGCCGGATGACAGTATCCGTTTTGGTGAGATCACCTTTTATCCGATGTCCGGTTTTGAACACTGGCATCCGGAAAAAATGGACACGATCATTGGCGATATGATCACAATCAAAAAATAAGAGAAACTGCATTGGGTAGTGCCCTTGCTGTGTTCTGTTTGGGCGAAGTGATTACTTGTGGTAGATTTGCACTAAAATAGAGGAGAAAACAATGATACTTAGTGCGGATGTGCGTAATTTTGCTGCGAGTGCCGCATGAGAATTAAGTACTGATTAATAGCGACACACGGGTCGTGCTAGGTGATATGCACTGTATTCGGGCGAAGAAAACTAATCATTTGTTATTATATCACATCAATAATTATTTTGTTCCAGATCTGCAATGAAGTGGAACTGTGTGAGAGGTAGAAAATTAATGAGATTTAGTGTTTTGATACCGGTGTATAATACAAAGGTATATCTGGACAAGTGCATGCAGTCTGTTTTGACACAGAGCTTTCAGGATTATGAGGTCATTTTGGTAGATGACGGGTCAACCGATGGTTCTGGTGCTATATGCGATACATATGCAAACGAAAAAGTAAAAGTAATCCATAAAGAAAACCAGGGATTATTGATGGCGCGGCGGACAGGCATTGATTGCGCAAGCGGGGAGTTTTGTATTTTTTTGGATTCAGATGATGCATTGATTGACGGAGCATTAGAAAATATTAACCAGAAGCTTATAGAAACACGATCTGACATCCTAATATATAATACAGAATACGTTTATAATGATGACTTTCTTAATCCTGAGCCGAGAAAAGCGGTGTTTTCGAAAGATTGTGTTTTTGAAGGCGATGGGGGGAAGAGGCTTGTTTATGAGCAGCTGCTTTTCAACAATCAGTTAAATAATTTATGGCTTAAAGCAATTCGCACACCATTGGTTAAGCAGGATAATACAGACTACAGTGAGCTTATGGATAACTCTATGGGAGAGGATCTTTTGCAGTCGTTTTATCCTATTACACACGCAAAGCGTATAGCTTATACGCAAGAGTGCTACTACTATTACCGACAAAATATCTTAAGCATGACCCATGTGGTGGATGTGGATAGGTTAGAGAAGAGATTTGCAACATTTAATCCAAATATATTACGTATGCGGACCTATTACGCTCAACAATGGGGGATGTGGAATAAAGAGACAATGTACGCAATATACAGACGGTCTCTGCGTCATGTGCGAGAACTTTTTAACAGTGTTTTCTTTTGTTATAAAGACTCGCAGGTGCGTAAAAAATGGTGCGCTTTTCCTTGGGAGACTCTTCTTCCAGCAGAAGTTATGGAAAAATATAACCACAGACAGATGAGGTTGACAGTGATTGAGCGCATTGAATTAAATGGTATTTTTAAACATAGTTATATTTTGCTTGAGCTGTTTTCAGTCATGCGGTTCTTGCGTAATATATTGGGAGGACGCAATTGACATCCATGAAAGAGAATAATGCGTTGGACAAACAAGGATCAGTTTGGCCTGAGATCATGATTCCAGTGGCACTGGGTTTGTATATTTCCATAACCAATTTAGGGAGCACCCTATTTGCTGCCCCCTATGTGCTTTTCTGCTTGGGATACGCTCTTTTTAGACCGATAAAATACTCCATCAGCATAGTGTTCGTCAATTTTGTGTATTTAGGATTTAGTTACATTAACATATATCCATTTGTTGGTATATCGAATTATGCGTTTACCCATATGTGCTATATGCTGATAACGATCAGGTCTTTGCTATCTTCCAATTTGATTAGGGAACGACTTGTCTTGAATGTTAAAAGGCTTCCGATAGCGGTGTGTTTGATATACATTGTGATCCGCAAATATATGTCTTCGTTTGCGGACGGATTTTATATGATGTGTCAAATGCTGTGTATGTGGCAAATTGTTAAAAGTATGGAAAAAGACCAAATGGGAAAATCCGTTTCTTGGAAGTTTCTGGCGGTTATAATGACGGTTTTTGCATACAACTTGCTACATCATGAATTAATTAAGAATAATGGTCGTTTTTCAGGGACGCGAGATCCAAACAATTTTGCGTTGTGGTGCAATCTCTGTTTGGTTATGATAAATGGTTTTTGCAAGAACCCTAGTAAGCTTAAAACAGTAGTTAATCTGGTGCTTTTGTTAGGCGTGATTATTACAGTTAGTGTCAGCGGCGTGGTAACGATGTTAATTATTGTTGCGGTCCTGTGGTTAAAAAAAGAACGCAAACATGTTGTTTTCGTGGTTGCTTTATTGATGGCTGTGCTTTTAGTACTGCTGGTTTTGCTAATGATTCCGGAAAAGGACATTGCCCAAACAGATGGCATCGTGGGAAGATTTGTTGGCATAATTCATTATTTGGAGGAAGGTAATTTTTCAGCGGCAACTACCGGAAGACAGGAATTGTGGAATCATTATTTACAGTTGATGGATAAGCAGCCGATGATAAATAGGCTGTTTGGAAATCAAAACCTGATTTCTGAAATTATGAGCGATGGGTGGCAGGCTTCCCACAATTTCTTTATTGATATTCTGCTTAACTATGGTGTTATAGGTTTAATTCTCTTGGTTTGGTGTATTCTTCAGAGAGTGAAAGAGCACCTCGTTTGCAGGGAAAAAACATATTTACTGTTGAATTTAGTTATCATATTAAATCTAATGTTTAGATCGATTGATGGATTTGCTGCGTGGTTTGCCTTGTTAATTTAAAATTATAAAGATAAAATTACGGCGTTATTTTTTAGAAAGTAAAAGTATAGCTGCAAGTAAAGGTTGAAGAATGTTGTAATTTAAATAAAATGGCAAGTATTTGCTTAGGAGGAAAATATTTGGAAAGCAGAACAAGGAAAGCTAAACTGAATATTGCTGTAACATTCATGGGCCGTGTTATTAGTATGGTGTGCGGACTGATCGTTCCGGGATTGATGATAACATCTTTTGGGTCAGAGGTTTATGGTGCCACAACATCTATCGCTCAGTTTCTAGCATATATCACCTTGCTGGAAGGCGGAATCGGAGGTGTTGCGCGAGCGGTGCTGTATAAACCGTTGGCAGAAAATGATATGGCAACCGTCAGCGCAGTTGTTTCGCAAATCAAACGGTTTTTTAAGGTTGTTGCATACATTTTTGTAGTATATGCTTTGGTTCTAGCCTGCACGTTTAAATGGGTATCTCAGACAGAAGCCTTAGATTGGTTGACTACTTTTTGGCTGGTGTTGGCCATTAGTATATCATCCTTTGGTCAGTATTTCATAGGTATTTCATATTCTGTTTTGTTACAGGCGGCCCAAAAAACTTACGTAACACAGCTGATAAATTCACTGGCTACAGTACTCAATATGTTGGCGATTGTTTTTTTGGTGGGTTTTGGCTGTGACATCGTAACGGTAAAGCTGGTCAGCAGTATGATTTTTATTATGCGGCCGATTATACAGTGGTTATATGTGAAAAAACGTTATGAGTTGACAAGCAGTGCATATGATGGAAAGGATTTGCTGCCACAGCGCTGGACGGGATTGGGACAGCATATTGCATTTTTCTTGCACTCTAATACAGATATTGCAGTACTGACTATATTAGCAGATTTAAAGACGGTTGCAGTATATTCCATTTATAATGTGGTCGTTTCTCAAATGCAGAATTTTGCAACTTCTTTTTCTGCCGGAATGGAAGCGCTGTTTGGCGATATGCTGGCAAAGAGGGAGCGTAAACAGCTTGAAGAGAGCTTTAGCTTTTATGAGACGCTGATTTCAACCGTTTCTGTGATTCTATTTTCTACAACTGCTGTAATGATAGTGCCGTTTGTCCGTCTGTACACAGAGAATGTGGTTGATGTTAAATATGAAGCGCCTGCTTTTGCAATATTGCTGATACTATCCGCATTGATATATTGCTTACGCACACCTTATCATGCTGTTGTAATTGCGGCTGGACATTTTTCGCAAACGAAATGGGCTGCTTATGGGGAAGCGGTGATCAATATAGGAATATCCATGATGCTGGTTCGCTCGTGGGGTCTTGTAGGTGTTGCCCTAGGTACTGCTATAGCTACAGTGTTTAGATTTGTATTTTATGTGTTCTATTTATCCAGAAATATAGTTAATCGAAATATAAAAAAATTCCTAAAACGAGAAATCATAAATATTACAGAATTTATAGCCATACTTATTGCTGGACAGTATATGCTAACAATCATCTCCTGTGGGGATTATCTGCGGTGGGTGATTTGTGCGATTGCCGTCTTTGCCGTATCGGCATTGATTACATTGGCGGGAAACATATTATTTTATCCTAATGAACTAAAAAAAATAAAAACAAAGATGCGCAGCAAACCGCAACGCTGTAAAAGGTGGGATTAATATGGTTTGTTATAATGAATTTGAATCAAGATATAAAAATATGCCTGAGGGTGTGGCATTCTGTCCCTATCGGGTTTGTCCCATCGGTGCTCACAGTGACCACCAACTGGGAAAGATCACAGGCCTTGCTATTGATAAGGGAATCCATATTGCCTATAAACCAAAGCAGAACGGCGTGGTGGAACTGACATCACTGCAGTTTTCCAAGCGGGCACAATGGCATGTAAATTCCGTGCCGGAGCGCAAAGAGAATGATTGGGCGGATTATCTGCGGGGTGCAACACAGGCCTTGGCGAAAAACCATTCCCTGCGGGTGGGTCTTAGCGGTGTGATCGAGGGAACACTGCCCATTGGCGGACTGTCCTCTTCGGCGGCGGTGATCTTGGCTTTCCTGTCTGCCCTTTGTAAGGTAAATGACCTGCAGTTGAGCGCCGGTGAGATGATCATGACCGCCTTGGCGGCTGAGAATAACTATGTGGGTGTGTCCTGCGGTAAGCTGGATCAGTCCTGTGAGGTGTATTCCAAGAAGGATCATCTGCTGTATCTGGATACCAAGGACGACAGCTATGAGCTGATCCCCACATCCCCGGCTATGAAACCCTATAAGATCGCTATTTTCTTCTCCGGCATTGAACGGACACTGGCCGGCTCCAAGTTCAACATGCGTGTGGATGAATGCCGGAGCGCGGCGTATGCCTTGAAAGCATATGCGGGCATGCCCTACGGTAAATTTAATGAGACCTATCTGCGGGAAGTGCCCTATGAAGTGTATCTGCAGTATAAGGACCGCTTGCCCGAAAAC
>JAEIGA010012023.1_pt1 | contig 13131 bp, 18 predicted proteins | sample 9270691 | NCBI WGS metagenome assembly JAEIGA01 (sample SAMN17057246, study PRJNA624740) | gut metagenome | biome: biome; isolation source: fecal sample | host: Bos grunniens | place: China: Xizang | collected 2019 | reverse complement strand
TTACGGCTGGGCGCCACTTTGTTTTTTACCCCCTATACCCTTGAGCCGGCGATACAGTCTCTTCTGTGGTTTCATGTCTTAGGTATGCTACGAAGAGCGCTAAGCGTAAGCGATATAGCGCTCGTAGTGGCGCTATCATATACATTACGTACATAATACTGTACATAATGGTTAGAGACTGAAAGCCCGAGAAGCCTTATATTTACTGGGTTTGTGGGCTCTCTGGGTGCTCTCGCCGGTTGCCTGTTTTGCGGTAGTGTCGGTTGCCTGTTTTGCGGTAGTCTGGTTGCCTGTTTTGCGGTAGTCCCCTCGCTTATTTCTTCGGTATAAAAGAGACCATTACGGCGTAGTATTGATTACCGGCGCTCTTGTCTTTCTTGTGCTCATATCCAGAGATAAGCCCTTTACTCGCCCAGTACTTCATACAGCGATCTATCTTATCTTTTATATCGTGCCGTTTATCTTTGGTAAGGTCGTCAGCATTAAGCCCGAGAGCGGCGTATACGTAGTCGTATCGTATAGTACGGTTCTTATCTGCGAGCTCATACTTACCGCCCTTTTTACGCTCGAAAGTGTTTCTCATGGATATAAGCCGCCGGTATAAGCACATCTTAAGAGTAAAGCTTTCGTCGCCGTTATTAAGTCTAGGTACATCCAGAAGCGTTATATCTCTCGTGTCGATCTCGTTACCATTCTCTCGAGCCCATCTTAAGAGAGGTGGGTCGAGCTTGGTATCGTCTGAAAGTCTGATACCGCCGGCGATAATTTTACCGTTTATCTTGAGCCGGTCTTTTATCCTCTGGAAAGTAACGAGCGGCTCGTCGTAAGATCGTACTACCGTCTCGCCGTCTTTATTCGTAAATTCATACTCGAGCTGAAAAGTACCTCTAAACTTTTCGAGAGCTTCGTCTATGGTCTTTCTTGCTTCGTCTGGTACGGTTATCTTGCCGCTTACTTTGCCGGTCATAGCTCGATATATCATATCGTAGCTCATTACTCTATTACCGGCATTAATGAGAGTAAGTATAGCGTCGTGTACGTTATAGTCTTTCTCGTTAAGCTCTGGAAGAGCTAAGAGTGTACCTTTACCGAGAAGCTCTTTATAGTCGATAGCTACCCGAGCGAAGACTTTACCCTTATCGTCAAGCCGTACGTCGTAAAAAGCTTCTGGGTCTGCGTCCGCCGGTCTGATAAGCTCGTTACTAAAGATTTGCTTCGTTATTCTGTCTACGGTCGTTAAGTAGTCTTTCGGTCGTACCGCTACGATCTGCTTTTCTGTGGTCTCATGTTTTACCGGCTTCGGGATCTTGGTCACTCGACCGCCGAGCTCGCCGGCTGTACTGGAAGTAAGAGCGCTCTCGTCTACTACCTTTACGAGATACTCGTTAATACGAGCGGTACGCTTCTTATCTTTCTTGAGTGCTTTAAAATGTCTGTGAGTGAGTAAGCGGGTAAGCGCCTTTACGGTCTCGTCGGTATCCAGAAGAAAGCCGTCTTCGGTCGCTCTTACATCGAAAGCACTAAAGCCGACGTTAAACTCGCTCGAGTAGTATTTGTACATTCTGGGTATATAGTCGTCGATCTCTTCTATAGCGTCTTTCTCTATAGCGTCTGGGTCGCCGGCGATCTTCTTAAAATGAGCGTCGTAAACCGACTCGAAGTAAGCTCTTATCGTCTCGGTAGACTTTTGTACGAGCTCGAGCCTTTTCTTACGTTCCTCTCGCCACTCATCAGAGCCGGCGGCGAGCCACTTCTCGAAGTCTTTCGGCTCTACGTTCGGTAGTCCTTGATCGTCGTAGCCGTCCGGTCTGAGCTCAGCTATACGGTCTTCGCACTCTTTAATAAGTCTCTGATAGCTTTCTTCGATCGTCTGGGCTTCTTTAAGCTCGGCGTCTGAAAGTCTGTATATCATAGCGTTACCTCTCGGGCTTCTCGCCGGTTATAAATTCTTCGAGTGATTTATCTGTTATATAATAAGGTCTTCCGACTTTCTGAGCCTTGAGAGCGCCGGTCGTTATGTAATGTCGTATTGTACTTGGCGTCTTGTTAAGCATTTCGGCGACTTCCTGTACTGTATAAGCGGTCGTTCTTTCGAGCTTGATCATGATTTAACCTCTCTTCCTGGTCTTCTTTGGCTTCTCTGGGTACTCCATGAGAGAGCCGTCGTCGATTGCATCTAAGAAGCTGCCGAGTATCTGGTCGAGCGCTTCTTTTTGTTCCAGACGATTAGTAAAAGCGTAGTCTCTCAACTTCTTAAGATAAGTCTTACGTACCTTAAAGCTTGCTGTAGTGAAGTCGTCGGCGTCTGTCTGGGTAGCTCGGATCGTAGCGACGTCTTTCTCACTGAGTACCGGCTCTTCTTGTACCTCTTGCTTAAAAAGTGGATTGTTACCAAGTATCTTACTCATTCTTTTACCCCTCTCTTTCTGTGGTCTCATGTTTGATTATTTCGGCTGCGAGCTGCCGGTACTGTACCGAGCCCTTGCTATTGATACTGTAAGCTATTACATCTTTCCCATAGCTTGGCGCTTCTGCGATCTTCGTATTAGTACTTATCTTAGTCTTAAATACTTTGCCCTCGAAAGCTTGCTCGAGAGCTTCGAGTACGTCGTTATCTAAGTTACGGCGATCGCTGTAGAAAGTGAGAAGTATACCGGCTATCTCGAGCTCTGGGTTAGAGTACTGTTTAACGAGCTCTACGGTATCTCTGAGCTGGGCGACGCCTTTAAGCGGTAAGTATTGCGCTTGTACTGGTATTATTACTTCCGTAGCCGCTGTAAGAGCCATGAGCGTTAAGATATTCAGACTCGGCGGCGAGTCGATAAGAATAAAGTCGTATTTTTTCTTGATCTGGGCGATAGCGTCTTTTAGAAGATAGTTACGGCGATCGGATTTTATAAGCTCGATCTCGGCAGCTGAGAGCCGTATATCGGTCGGTAAGACGTCGTAGCCGTTTTTAGAGCTCTTAATCGCTCGGTTGATGTTCTCGCCGTTAAGTACTTCGTAAGTAGTTAAGTCACCGTCGGCGAGCTCATCGTAGCCGGCGCTCTGGGATAAATTCCCCTGTGGGTCAATGTCTACAAGTAGACACTTGAGACCACAGCGAGCGAGAGCCGCACCGACGTTAATACAGGTCGTTGTTTTGCCTGTGCCGCCTTTTTGATTGATTAGAGCTATTACTCTCATGCACTCACCTCTTTAAGATAGTCTGTAGCGAGCTTTAAAGCTTCGTTACGCTTCTCTTCTGGAAGACTTAACAATAAGTCGAAGATCTCTTTTATCTCTGGTCTGGTTGCTAATACGTCGTATATTTCTTGTATTTCTGGTCTCATGATATTACCTCTCTTTCTTGTATTACTGATAATAAATATAGTTATTCAAGCCATATTATAAACTGCATATAATTTTACGTCAATCATTAGTTTGCATTAGCGGTAATACGAAAAATACAAAAAGAAAAGAGCCGCCGGTCTGGTAGCTCTCTTCTGTGGTCTCATGTATTAAAGGAATTGCGAGCCGTCTTCGTAAGTAAGTATATCGTCCTCGCTTGGTGGGTTGCTCATGTTCTCAACATAGATAAAAGTTTCGGTATTGTAGTCGTCTTCGGTATCGACTCGGGTTATGTTGTACCAGTCGCCACGATAAAGAAGAGCGTCGTTAACTTCTACATTCTTTAAGCAATTAAAGACGAAGTATCGAGTCTCGCTCTTGCCGACGCCGAGCGCTTGGTAGATCCGATCTTGCGATAGCTGAGACGTATAGCACCATAAAGGCGACGCCGCTATCGGTATATACTGGTCTCTCGGCATACCGCCGCCGATAGATATATTCATGAATTTATATATCTGAGCTTTTTTATCTTTGATATGGTATTGTGATCTCATGTTAGTACCTCATTGAAGCGTATCTAAATACTCTTGGTAGTGATCTGTGAGCCCTACGTAGGCGTCGAGAAGACTCGCTAAGCCGTCTATACGGTACTTCGGGCTCTGAGCCTTTACCGGCTGTATATTGCCGTTTACGTCGGTCTTAACGCCGGTATTTGTAATACACCATTTGAGCAAAGAGTTATTGTTATAGTTTATCTTCTTTGCCTGTAAATCGGCGCCGAGCTTCTGCATTGGCAGCGAGAGCGTTCTTACGCCTTGGTAACATTTAATTAGGTTGAATCCGTAGCTCTGCATTTCCTGTACCCAGTACGCCGCCGAGTACGGATCGTAATAGATCCAAGCCGGCGTTATTTCGTACTTCTCTACCATTTCCAGATACCACGCCGTAACGTCTGTATATGTTATCTGATTGCCCTCGCATAGTCTCAGAAGACCGGCTTCGTACCATTTGTCGAGCGGTAGCTTTTCTTCTGCGACTCGCTTCTCGAAGTGGTCTTTCGGTAGCCAATACATCTGAGTAACGTACCGCTTCTCGTTCTTATCCATGAGTAGCAGCGTTGCGGCTGTGAGGTCGCCCACGTGCGACAGATCGACGCCGCCGATAGCGTAGTAACCTTTAAAGTCTTCGATATTAAAGGTCTCTTCGTTGTTAATGTCGTCAAAAGTGAGCCATGCGCTCGTAGTCGTAGATATTACGTTAAAGTCTTTTACAAGTACGCCGTTTAGGTCTCTCGGGCTCTGTTTGGCTCTCTCTACTTTGCTTATAAGGTCGTCGAGTTTCTTTATGTGTCCGAGACTCGGATTCGCCTTTTCCCATTTCATCGGATCGAGCCACTCGTCTTTACTATCGAGCTCGTAAAGTATCGGTAGAAAGTGCTCGTCGGTTATCGTTTCATCGCAGACGCCGACGGCGTACCTATACAGGTCGTCGAAAATACACTCTCGCACAGTGCCGGCGGTCGTGATCATGACTAAGAGCGGCTGACGCCTTGCGCTCTGGGATTGCTTCAAAACCTCGTAAGTATTACGGTCTTTGATACTGTGAAGCTCATCTATAATTACCAGAGAGCTATTAAGACCGTCGAGAGTATCGCTATTACGTCCGAGTGGCTGCATCTTCGAGAAAGTGAGAGGAAAGTATAGATCGCTCTTTCGTTTCTTTGTGATCGCTAAAAGGTCTGGGCTCTGTCTCACCATGTTACAGACTTCTTCATAAATGATACGTGCCTGGTCTTTCTTGCTCGCTACGCTGTAGACTTCTGCGCCGGCTTCGTTGTCGGCGATAAGGCAATACAGAGCGATACCAGATAAAAGCGTACTCTTTCCGTTTTTCCGACTTAAATAAAAAAGCGTTTCTCGATACTTTCTCTCTCCTGTGGTCTCATGAACAAAACCAAAGAGCGCCGAGATAAAAGCTTTCTGGAAGAGCTCGAGCTTCAGCGGCTGAGCTGCCCACTCGCCTTTACTATGCTTACAAAAGCGCTCGATAAATTCTATCGGTCGCTCGGATCGCTTTTGATCGAAGACGTAGCCGCCGCTCGGGTTGTGTATGTTTCGGCTGAGTTTCTCGTATTGCCGTCTTATGCGATTGCCTACAACACATTTACCAGAGCGTATAGCTTCTAAGTACTGATCGATATAATTAGTCTGCATTATCCTTTAAGAAGTCGTAGACGGCGTTACTCTTCTCAGCTTCGACGCTCTTACCGAGTAGGTCTGTGAGCTGCCGATACATAACGCTGTAGCGCTGTACGGTCGTGTTATAGGCTTTAAGCGCCGGCGACTCTCTTAAAAATTCTTGCCGCCCTTGCTGAAAGTGTTCTACTTCGCCGGTCTCGATTATCTGCTCTCTGAGCCGGTAAAGTGTTCTCTCGAGAAAAGCAAGCTCGACGACGAGCTTCTCGCCGATATATCGTTTATCTTTTGGGATCTTTTTTAAGATCTCATCTTTCTTCATAATTGTACCTCTTTACATGAGACCACAGAGGAGACGCTTAGCTCTCGCTACTACGTCGTCGATCTGGGCTCGCTGGGTCTTATACTCCCTCGTGCCGGCGCTCTCTTTCGCAGCTACCATATTACCGGCGTCGTCGAAGACCGGCGTATCATGCTTCGAGCTATGCTCTTTGTTATGACAATCAATACAGAGCGCTTCTAAGTTATCGAAGCTGAGCGCTATATCTGGATCGTGTACGTTCGTACCGTTAAGCCATTTCTTATGATGGCATATTGTAGCCGGTTTGCCGCAGCGCTCGCAGATATACGACTTCGAGCTCATATACGCCGCCGATACTCTGAGCCATGCTTTCGACTTATAAAAGTGATCATTTCCGTATTTACTGGGCATCGGCATAATTTCGGGCTCGCACCGAGATAGCCTTTAAGAGAGCGTCGATCGTACGAGTAAGAGCGGCGTCGTCGCTGTGATCGGCGTAGTACCAGAGCGTAAGAAGAAAGCCGCTTACGGTCTTTACTAAAGGCTCGTCGCTCTGGAAGTCTTCTGGGAGTCCTGTAGTTGTTTCGATATAGCTCGGTAAAGCAAGTACCAGAGCGTTTATAAGGTCGTCGTTTGTACCCTCGTCTACGTGTAAGACGTTACAGGCTTCAGTTAATGTCATGTTATCACCTCACTATAGAAAAGAGCCCGAGAGCCTTTACAAGCGTCTCGAGCCCTCTTCCGTATTACTTTTATGGCACTAAAAGCACTCTGTACGAGTGATCGTACACTTAGTTAGAAGCTGCCGCCTTATACAGCTTAACGAAAGCTTCTGCGACGAGCGGCTTACAATCGGCGATCGCCATAGCTCTATAGTCTACGACGCCTTTTTTAAAGCTCGACTCTCTGGAAGACTCGACGGTAATACCCTCGGGGAGATTGAAGCCGAAGTACTTACCAAAGTTACCGAGATATACGGTATCGTCGGCGATATTGTCGTCGATAACTACAGGGAAGCCGAGTACTTTACCGATACTCTCGTCTTTCGGATCTGCGATAAAAATCGGGCGATTAGCGGTATCAAGAATAGAATAAAAGACGTTATACAGCGTCTTGTTATTCATGCACATTTTAGCGCCGGCGGCGTATCCTCTCTTCAGAAGAGAGACAAACTCGACGACTTTCGCATAAGTGAAAGAGCCATTAGCGGCGATCTCTACGGCGTTCTGAGTAGCGCCGGTCTTCGTCCATGTAATACCAGATTCGAGCCCTGTACCCTGTGAAGATCCTGTACCGTTTACGATAGCGTCGGCGAGCGTTTCCATTACGCAAGCTCGCAGCTCTTCGACGAGATAGCTCTCGAAAGCGCTGATACTCATCTTACGAGCTTTCTCAGAGATAGAGAATACTTTCATAATCTCGTAGCCGTCGAAAGATACCGCTGCTACGGTTACATTCTCAGAGTCTACGGCTGCCGCTTCAGTGTGCCACGCTGCTTTAGTGCTCGGCGTTCCGATCGGAATACTGATCTTAGTAGGCATATTAAACGCTCTGCACTCGCCCAGAAGACCGCCCATAGTACGAGCTTTCTTAAGGATCTCGTTAAAAGTATGAGTCGGAAGTACGGCGGCGCTATTCGCAGAAGTGTTATAAGCGTCGGTTCTGGTCTCGATAGCAAGGTCGAAAGCCCTCTTCTCGATAGCTGTAAGCTTCTGGTTAAGCATGGTCTTAAAGAAAGCGCTGCGATACTCTTCGCTTTCGAGTACGTTCTCGGCTGTGATCGTTGCCGGCTTCATGTCGCCGCCCTCGAAGAAAGAAAGAGTACGCTTTACTTCGCTTCTGGTCTCGGCGTTGTCTCTTGCTTCTCTGATACCTTTAAGCTCGACGTTAAGAGCTTCTACGTCGGCTTCTGGATTAGTATCGATCTCGTTACCGATCTCGAGCGCTCTCTTCTGCATAGCTTCGACGCTCTGAGTACGGTAGTAGTTAAAAGCTTCTGCTACTGTCTTAAATGTCATAATTAATTACCTCGTTATCTTCGAGCTCATCTTCGAGCTCGTGTACTGTTTTATCTAAGTCGAGCGGCGCTTCTGTAGGCTTTACGACGTCTCTATCGGGTCTCGGTATAACGAAGCTCACCGTTAAGTAATCGTAGCTACCTCGCTTATTTTTACGCTCGCTCGTTCTGAAAGAGTCTACTTTTATATGCTTCTCGTCGGCGAGCTTCTGGATATCCGACGCAAAAGCGAAAGTATACTGAGCGTAGCCGGTCTTCTTCTTTCCCATGCTTAAGCCCTCTCTTTCATTATCTGGTTAATAAGTATCTTGGCTTCGTTCCTCTTCTGCATGAGACCACAGAGGAGAAGCCGAGCGTCTCTACTCTCTGCCGAGACTGTAGTAGACTCGTAAGCCGGGAAAGCGGTAAGACTACATTCGAGTACTTTAGCGATCTGCTTTATCGTCCTCGTGTTAGTCTTCGGATCGTAAGAGTCGCCGCCCTCGTTTACTACGAAAGCATAGCTCATACCTCTCAGATCTCCACGCTGTACAGCTTCGTAAGCTTCTCGCCCAGCTTCAGTATTAGGCAGCGTCGCCGTAAACGTAAGACCGTCTTCGTCGAGCTGTAAGCTCATGGTCTTAGGTGTACGAGCGAGCGGTATCTTGCTCGTATCGTGTCCTACTAAGAGCCGTACGTCGTGAAGATCTGCGTTATCCAGTGCGCCACGTTCGATAATTTCGATATAGCTGCCGCTGATATCGTTTATACGAGTCGGCGTATCGTATACTACCGGTCGCCCACTCAAAACAAGAGCTTTCTCACCGTCTGCCGACGGCTCATTTGCTCGTATTTCCGTTACTCTAATCTCTTTCATTCGTTCGTACCTCGTTTCTGATCGGAAAGCCGAAGTAAGTTATATTTCCGTTTTTAAGTCTGACCGGCTTGTATTCTCTGCCGGCGATCTTCGGCGCTGAGTCCATACAGTCGCAGCGCTCGCCAACATCCAGAGAAGCGCCGCAGTACTCACAAATCTTATAATCAGTTCTTTTCATAAGCTCGCATATTCCACGCTTCTACAGCGCTATTACAGGCTTCGTTATTCCAGTCGGACGCCGCCGGCTCTTCGTCGCTTCGGTATATCTTGCCCTGTGATCCGCAAAAATCGCACCGAACGAAGACGAAATAGCATCTGCATTTATAGCTATAATTTGAGTTAAGCAAGCCCACGCCGTTACAATGTGGGCAAGCTTTAATTTTTGTCGTCATCTTCTGCACCTTTAAGCCGGTTATCTGGTTTCTTGCCGAGCTGGTACTCGGTAGCTATGCTCTGATCGATCATGTTAAGAGCCTGTAACCGTTTATCGCCGTCTGAGACGCTCGGTAAGTTAAGGATCTCGAGCGCTTGGTTAATCGTAAGAAGACCGTACGGCGCAAGCTGAGCGATAAGAGATACTTTCGTCTTATTACTCGTAAACTGAAGCCGCCCAGACTCGAAGAGAATACTATTACCATAAGCTTGCTCTCGATCGTTAAAGACTTTGGCGGTAAATTCCTGTGAAAGAGCTATAGCGATCGGCTCGAGCGTACTCTCATAGAAAGCAGCGTACTCGTCTTCTGTATAAGAGCTATTAACGATAGACTCAGTAAGACCGAGATAGTTATATATCTTAGTCTTAATCTCTCTCGCCTGGTCAGCATCCAGAAGCACCGGCTTATTATCGATCGGCGTATAGTTCATCTTCTGATCGGTAGCGATAACGCCGCCCTCATTACCGAGCTCGAGATAGTCTTTTACGAAAGCTTCTTTCTCTTCCTTAAGCTTGCTCGGGCTCATAATCTGAGTAAAGCTTAAGATACCTCTTATCGAAGCGCCGGCTCTGATCGCACTCGCTACGCCGTCGTTCTGGGTCTGAGCAAGCTCGATACCAGAAGCGATAGCGCTATTATCGTCGCCGAGTACTTCACTCTCATTATAAAAGCGTCGCAGATGGATTATATCGGCATAAGGTAAAGTTACTTGTCTGCCGTCTCGCAACATGAAACCACAGAAGAGAGAGCCGGCGGCGTCGCTCATGATATCGACGTGAGTAGCCGTTATCGGGTAAATAGCTCTTAAGCTGCCTCTCTCGTCTCGGTCGAGATATGCGAAAGAATTGTTATACAGGAAGAGACGAGTCGTAAGCTTGTAGAGAAGATCGTAAGCGCTCATATAGCGATTCGGTCTGATCTGTAAGAGCCTGTTAAGCTTGCCGTCTGTGGTCTCTTGTCTCTTGCCGTCATAGCTGACTACGTGAGAGCCTTTAAGCTTGCCGGCGTTCCGAGCGATAGCGTCTACAGCTTCTCGGAAGATATCGTTACTATAGGCGTCGCCGCCGTAGCTCGAGAAGCCGTAAACCGGCTCATTGACGAGCTCTGTCGTCGTTCTGGTCGTTGTTCTTCTAAAGAGTCTATCTAAGATACTCAAAACTCTATTACCTCTCTCTTACCTTTATCGTCGGATCTGGGAAGTACGGCGCTACGTTGCCGGCTTCGTCATTCAGAACCGAGAAGCTCGCTATATTATCGATAGCGATATAGGTAGTCGTATTCTTTATCTCTTGGCTTTCGATAGCAAGAAAGCCGGCTATCTTCGGCGCTTCGTACTGCACTCGAGCGCCGTCTATCGGGTAGCCGACTTTCGGTATTATTTTTAAAATAATCGGCTTATACATATTACCGGCTTACCAATCTTTCTGAAAAATATTATATTATCGCCTTTATTAATAATACCATATTACTGTATTACTGTCAAATTCAGATAATACCATATTACTAAGAAAGACAATAATAAAAGCGTACCAGTATTTACCGATACGCTCGTATTATCCGTATTAAGTTATTACCGGCTCATACCTTGCCGAGACTCGGCTTATTACTTGAGACCACAGAAGAGCCGGCGGTCTCGTCTTCGTCGTGATTCCATGCGTAAATAGCGTCTCTCTGGTCTCTCTTTTCTCGGAAGATATTATACTTCGGGCAAAAGTCGAAGAGTATCTTACCCTTGCTTACACCTCTGTTTTTAAGTACTACTACGTCGATCGGTAAGAAAGCGCCGTTAGCGCCGTCTTCGTCCATTTTCTCGACGAGAAGCCGTACTCGGGTATCGTGCTCGATCTTAGACTCGTATACTTGAGTCTTTTTACCAGACTTCTTAGTATACCAATGCTTCTGATACTGCATACCGCTATACTGTAAGCCGATAAGAGTATCGCTCGAGTACTCGATACTACCAGACTCTTTAAAAGAGCCCATATTTACCGGCTCGAGATAGCTCGCTCGATTAAAAGAAGATATTACCATTATCGGTATACCGAGCTTTACGGCTAAGTCTTTAAGGTTGTTTACGTCTTCGTCTGTGAGAAGTCGCTTATCGCCGCTCTTACTGTTTTCGCTCGGCTTAAGTATCTGTAAGTAGTCGATTATTACAAAAGGTTTGCTCGCCGGTCTCGCTTGGGTATGAGTCTTTATAATCTCGCCGACGTTCTCGACGGTTATATTATTATCTCTCAGTATAAAAATATGCTCGCTTGCTCTCTGGGTCTTAGTAAAGGCTTCATCGAAGAGAGTACGCTTTTCGTCGCCCAGAGTGCCGACTCGCCCTCGAAGTATATCGCCCATAGTAAGCCGGTACTTCTGTCTCGGCGTTATCTTCGGCTCGCCTTTACGATCTACGCCGGCGTCGGTAAGTTTAAAGGTGTTTCGGCTTATGCTCTTAGCGTTAAGCTCGCTCTTACTCATCTCGAGAGAAAAGATAAGTACGTCTTTACCTTGCTCGGCGATATTCTCGGCGACCTGTAAAGCGAAAGTCGTCTTACCGAGTGAAGAGATAGCGCCAAGAAGAATTAAATTACCGCCCAGAAAGCCGCCGTCGAGCTTCTTATCGAGCTCAGTAAATCCGGTCGCCCATATCGGTAAATATCCTTGCTGAGCCGTATTTATATCGGCTAAGAGGTCTTCGAGCGCCGTCTTTTGACTCGTGAGCTCGAGATACTTTTTTACGTTGTCTTCACTCATATATTACACCTCGCTTTTAAATCTATCGAAGTAGCTACGCTTACCGGCGGCTCGCTCTTCTTTCTCTTTTCGCTGAGCGTAAGCTTTCTTCTCGGCGGCAGTCACGTTAGGGTGTTGCTCTATGCCATATTGCCGGCGCTCTTCTTCTGTAAAAGCGTCTGATACATTCCACCCATTACGCTTAGCTATATTAACTATTACGCCACTTGCGCCGCTATCGTCACGTCTGGGTAAATGAAACTTATTCCACCGCTTATATATATAGCCAGCTACGTTCTTAGGATTACCGCCGGCGCTACTCCATGTCTCAGCTTCACCGGCTGAAAAGCCGCAAGCTTTCATAGCTGAGACTACCGCCGCCCACTCGTTAAAGTCGAGAGAAGCCGCCTGTATAGAGTCGAGAGCCGAAAGAAGCATTTTCTTTTCTCTACTAACTTTAGTCTCGGTCGGTACAGATACCACAGGTTGAGAAGAAGCTTTCGCCGGCGCTTCGTTCGAAGACCAGTACGCATTAACTAAGCGCTTTACTTTATCTGTACGCTCTTCTATCGGCTTAGCGTCGCCATATATATTACCAGAGATAGTAAGGTAACGACCGCCCTCTATCTCGCCTAAAAACTCACCGTTCTTTTTTTCTAATGGTCGGTACACCTCTATATCTATATCGACTTTCTTAGTATCGTTATAGCCGGCTCGGTCTAAGGGTACAGACTTAGTTATAATATGAAGTCCTGTACCGCTAATACTGTACTCGGTATAGCTATCTATAAACGACGCAATCTTAGCCGCTTTCTCGTTCATTTTTCCATCTATTACACAATGGTCTATATCTATACCACAGTAGCCGGTATTACCTAACTCGAAGCCGATACCGTCGTATTTTCCGCTCTCATAAGCTTTTACGGCGGTCTCATAGTCTACCCACGTTCTCGGGTCGTTAGCTTTTGCGCCGTAGCCGGTTACTGGGTTATATGGTACTTTTCCTAAGTGGTTAGGGTCTGCTTTGGTCGGTCTTAACTCGAGCTTATAGCATACCCAGTTATTAAGAGTCTTGAGCTCTTCTAATTGTTTCGGTAGTTGCATATCGTCACCTCGTCGCCGCTCATATCTTCGTATCTCTCACATGAGACCACAGAGAGAGCGGTATCGCTGCGGATCTCGAGCTATATTAGCGTTAGTATCAGTACTACCGTATTACAGTATTACCAGGATTACCCCCTCTATCAATTTTTCCAGAGAGAGGAAAGTTAAAC
>JAEIGA010012022.1_pt1 | contig 13131 bp, 11 predicted proteins | sample 9270691 | NCBI WGS metagenome assembly JAEIGA01 (sample SAMN17057246, study PRJNA624740) | gut metagenome | biome: biome; isolation source: fecal sample | host: Bos grunniens | place: China: Xizang | collected 2019 | reverse complement strand
GCACACGCAAGGTGGCCGACCACGTGCCCGACCCTTACTATGGCGGTGCACAGGGGTTCGAGAACGTGATCGACATCCTGGAGGATGCTTGCGAGGGACTGCTAAACGCTATTCGTAACAGAAACTGAGCACATCGACATAGCCGCCCGTCTGCTTGGTGGCGTAGTTGAAGATGGCAAACTTGCTGCCCATGAACATGCGGCGGTAGTCGAAGCTCATCCTCACGGGCTGGCCTACGGCGTGGTAGCGCTTGCCATCGAGGCTATAGGAGAAGGTGGCCAGATCGCGCGGACGGCCGAAGGTGCCATCGATGCGCAGGTATACCTTGCCACGCTTCAGCGGGATGCGGGCGAGCTCTACGGTGTCGGCCCCTACGATGCGGTGCCCATCGCCGAAGCGGGAGCGCTGTTCGCTGACAACGAGGTTCACGGCATTGCCATCCTTCTCGATGCTGAGCACACCGCTATCGCCATTGAAAGCTGCCAGTCCGGCCCGGTCGCCATCGCGCATGTGACGGATATCGAGGCACACGGTGCCGCTACAAGTGGGACCTACCATGCGTTGGGTGAGGGTATTGGGCGCTACGAAGAGGTTGGGCACACAGCGGGCAGTAGTGAGGCGCAGGGCGCCGCGACGGGCGGTGAGGCTCCAGGCACCGTCGATGGGGTTGTGGTTCCACTGCCAGTAGAGTGAGAGCTGGGGCGAAGCGAAATCGTCGGACCCACAGATGCCTTCCATCGTGGTGTGGGCAAGGGTGAGGTCGTTGGGGATGCGGCCATGCTCGTCGCCCAGAATGGGCCAGCCATCGATCCAGGTACAGGGCATGAGGCAAGGCACGCGGCCCACACCATCGCGGTCCTGGAAGATGAGGGCGTGCCAGCGGCCTTCGTGGCCCTGTACGATGCAGCCTTGGCCTACGCCGCCATACTCTTCGAAGGGGGTCTCGAGGATTACCTTCTTCTCGTAGGGACCGGTGATGTGGTCGGCACGGTAGCACACCTCGCGACGTACACGGCCGGGAATGCCCCAATCCATCGAGATCATCATAAGATAGTACTTGCCATTGTGGATGAAGGCGGAGCTGCCTTCGAGGAGTCCGCGCTCATCGGCATCGCGCTCGAAGATGCGGGTGTTGATGCCACCCGGGAGGGGGCCGCTGAGGTCGGGGGCAAACTCGGTGAGCTGCCCTGTGCCATGGAAGAGGTAGACGCGGCCATCGGTATCGAACACCAGGGAGCCGTCGTGGTGGTGGGGCGGACGCGAATGCAGTGTCCACGGGCCTGCGGCATCAGTGGCCGTGTATACGAAGCCACGCCAGGGATGTCCGTTGGCACTGAACCAGACATAGAACTGTCCGTCGTGGTAGCGGATGGACGATGCCCACTGGCCCTGACCATAGGCGGTGCCGTCGACAAGGTCGTAGCGGTCGCCGTCATCGATGCGGGGATAGAGGTAGCTGATGGTCTCCCAATGCTGCATATCGGGCGAACGCATGATGGGAGCACCGGGCATGAGGTGCATGGTAGTGCTCACCATATAATAATAGGTGCCGTCGAAGCAGACCGACATGTCGGGTACATCGGCATAGAGGATCGGGTTGCGATAGGTGCCCTCGCGGCGGCGATACTCGTGACAGAGGAGGGTGTGGGCATAGCGGCGACCCAAGATGCGGTAGCCCTCGGAGGTGAAATGGAGCTTGTCGGGAGCCGAAGGACAGCCCTCGGAGCTGATGACATGGGCCGTGGGGATGACCTCGGGGAGGGTGGCGATAATCTCGTTCATCGAGGCGCAGGCTCCGCCCTCGCTGGCATGTACCACCTCACCTGCAAGCAGGGGTACCTCGGAAGCATCGAGATGGAGGTCGGCAAGCATGCGCTCGTAGAGGGTCTTCACCTTGTAAGGCCACTGTCTGTCACCCGTGTTGGACTCGCCCTGGTGTAGCAGGATGCCCTTGATGACACCGTAGCGCTGGGCCTCGCGGGCCAGAGCGATGAGGTGGGCATAAGGGTTGTTGCCATAGTAGCGGGCCTTGCCGGTGAGCCAGTCGGGCTGGCCCTCGAGGTATTGGGAGCACTGCTCCTCATCGAAGAGTTCGATCTTGCAGCCTCCCACAGCGACGTTGACGATGCCCACGCTGACCTCGGCGGGAAGGTTCTCAAGGAGAGTACGACCAAAGTAATCGGCCGGACTCAATCCGCCATAGGGCACGGTGAGCGGCGGGGTGGCAGGGTACCACTGGCCACGCACACGCCCCAAGGCAGGCATATCCACAGCGGCCATCATCTTGAAACGGGGGTCGATGCCTACGGTGTCCTGGGCTTCGATGGGACCGCAGCCCTCCATGTTGGACTGTCCGAAACAGAGGTAGATATGGAAATTCTCATCGGGCTGCGCAGGATGCTGGGCATAAAGCATGGAAGACAAGGCCAGGACCATGCCGAAGAGCAGGATGTGGGTGATGCGTTTCATAGTATTACAACTGATTTTATGATACTTTACTGCAAACTTACATAAAAAATGTGATTTTTATGCCCGTTCGATAAAAAAGAATCTCTTGTTATCGTAAATATACGAATAAACGAATAGGAAATATGAAGTCTTGCTTCAATATTTTTTATATCTTTGAGGTAAACCTCTTAGATACTTGCACTCGCATGGAAAAATATCCAAGCAAGCTTGGTATTTCTCGCTCGTTTATTCGTATCTTTGTCAGATATTTGGGCTTGCTAAAGGCTGTGAGCCTTTGGCCGGAGTAGCTGACGATGAAAAAACAGGAGCAAGGACATACGAAGGAGAGGGCAGGAAGAAACCGCACATTGGTGGTGCTGCCCGAGGAACGGGACACATTGAAGGGGCTGGTGAAGGAGATGCACACCTTTGATGCCACACGATGGGAGAACACCATCGTCAATGCCGACCTGCTCGAAATCATCGACCTGATACCCGACGGCATAGCCGACCTCATCATCATAGACCCACCCTACAACCTATCGAAAGACTTCAACGGATGGTCATTTTCGGCCATTTCATCGGAGAAATATGCCGAATACCTGCGTACTTGGTTCCACAAGGTGTGCGACAAGCTGAAGCCTGGCGGTTCACTCTACATGTGTGGCGACTGGAAGTGTACATCGGCCCTGCAGACCGTAGTTGAGGAGCGGCTCACCGTGCTGAACCGCATCACCTGGCAGCGCGAAAAGGGGCGCGGAGCCAAGAGTAACTGGAAGAACAGCATGGAGGATATATGGTTTGCCGTGAAGGATCCCAACTACTACTACTTCGATGTAGAGAGCGTGAAGATGAAGCGTAGGGTGCGTGCCCCCTACAAGGTGGATGGCGAGCCGAAGGATTGGGAACCTACCCAAGCCGGAAACTACCGCATCACCTATCCGTCGAACTTTTGGGACGACATAAGCATTCCATTCTGGTCGATGCCCGAGAACACCGACCATCCTACGCAGAAGCCAGAGAAGCTGTTTGCCAAACTGATACTGGCTTCATCACGCAAGGGCGACGTCGTGTTTGACCCCTTCATGGGAAGCGGCACGGCTCCTGTGGTGGCGAAGAAGCTGGGACGCAAGTATCTGGGTATTGAAGCCAACATGGAGTATTGCCTTTGGGCAGCCAAGCGGCTGTTGATGGCCGATGAGCACACCGACATACAGGGATTTTCGGACGGTGTGTTTTGGGAGCGGAACAGCCAGAACGCACAGGACCGAGAGCACAAGACATCGCGGAGCAAGCTAACTGACAAACAATCGTAACCACTCATAACAACCTATGAAAAGAATATTCCTACTCAGCCTAACGGCTATAAGTCTGTTTGCCGGAATGGCACAAACCAACAACGCCGAAATGGAGCAAGTGCGCAAGCTGGTACTTACACATAGCGCCATCACCAACCTCTATGTTGACGAGATTGATGGGAACAAGTTGGTGGAATCGGCCGTACGCGCCATGTTGAAGGAGCTGGACCCTCACTCGACCTACCTCACAGCGAAGGAGGTGGAGAAGATGAACGAGCCGCTACAGGGCAACTTCGAGGGCATCGGCGTGCAGTTCAACATGGCCGACGACACACTCTTCGTGATACAAACTGTGAGCAAGGGACCCTCCGAGAAGGTAGGTATCCTGCCGGGCGATCGCATAGTGACAGTGAACGACACGGCCATCGCAGGGGTGAAGATGGAGCGCAACGAGATCATGAAGCGCCTACGCGGCCCCAAAGGTTCGGTAGTGTGCCTCGGCATTGTGCGCCGTGGGGTCAACGAGACGATGACCTTCAACGTGGTGCGCGACAAGATTCCCGTAAACACGCTCGATGCGGCCTACATGATAGCCCCCAAGGTGGGATACATCAAGATCAGCAGCTTCGGTGCCACCACACATGAGGAGTTTAGCGAAGCGCTGAAGAAACTGAAGCAGGAGAAGATGAAACATCTTATACTAGACCTCCAGGGCAACGGCGGCGGCTACCTGAAAGCAGCGGTAGACATGGCCAATGACTTCTTGCAGGGCGGACAACAGATTGTGTATACCGAGGGAAACAAATCGCCCTACTCGGCCTTCAACGCCGAAGGAAAGGGACAGTTTCAGGAGGGCCGCCTCGTGGTGCTCATCGATGAGTACTCGGCATCGGCTTCGGAGATTGTCACAGGTGCCGTGCAGGACTGGGACCGCGGCATCGTAGTGGGCCGCCGCTCATTCGGCAAGGGCCTGGTGCAACGCCCCATCAGTCTGCCCGACGGCGCCATGATACGCCTCACCGTGGCGCGCTACCATACCCCTTCGGGCCGATGCATCCAAAAGCCCTACGGCGAGGATATCGACTACCGCAAGGAACTGCAGGAGCGGTTCAACAAGGGAGAGATGATGCATGCCGACAGCATTCACCTCCCCGACTCGCTCAAGTTCCAGACGAAGATATTGGGACGCACCGTATATGGCGGCGGCGGTATCATGCCCGACCACTTCGTTCCGCTCGACACGCTCAGCTACACCAAGTATCACCGCGAACTCACGGCCAAGGGGGTGATCGTGAACACCAACCTCACGATTATCGACCGCTACCGCAACGAGTTGAAAGAGAAGTACCCCACATTCGAGAAATACAACAAGTCCTTCGAAGTCGATAGCACGCTGCTCGACATCCTGCTTGCCGAGGCCGAAAAGATGGGTGTAAAGTTCGATGAAGAGCTCTATGCTGCATCGCTCCCGCTCATCAAGGTGCAGCTCAAGGCACTCATCGCGCGCGACCTGTGGGAGATGAACCACTTCTACGAGATATTCAACACCACCGACGACACCGTGATGAAGGGGTTGGAGATTATCCAGAGCAAGGACTTTGAACTGCCCCTCAAGACCAAACGCTAAATACAGTTTTTCAACGATATATACTAAATGACACACATTGCCGTTTAATTATAGGTAATGGACAGCAGAAGAATCATACTTACACTATGCGTGGCGCTCACGGCCTTGGTGGCACGGGCACAGTTTGACACGCACTTCACACACTACTGGGCACTGCAAGGCTACTACAACCCTGCTGTGGCCGGACTCAGCGGGCGGCTCAACCTATATGGTACCTATGCCATGCAGATGGCTGGCTACACCCATGCACCGGCCACGATGCTTTTCGGTGCCGATATGGTATTGCCCACCGAGAAGAAGAACCAGGCAGTGAGTGCCAACCTGTATAACGAATCGATAGGCCTCTTCACCAACCAGCGCCTCTTCGCAGGCTACGCCTACCGCTTCAACCTTTGGGGCGGACGCATGGCGGTGGGCGTGAATGCAGGCTCGCTGGAGCAGAAGTTCGACGGTTCCAAGGTGGAGTCTGAGGAGTCAAACGACATTGCCTTCCCCTCTTCGGAGGTCGATGGCATGGGGCTCGACCTCACGGCAGGCGTGCACTTTGCACACCCTCTATTCTACGCCGGACTGTCGGTGATGCACCTCACGGCACCCGCCATCGAACTGGGTGAGACCTACGAGATAAAGATTGACCGCACATATTATTTGAGCGGTGGAGGCAATATTCAGCTAAAGAATCCGTTATTATCCATACAGCCGTCGCTACAGTTGATGACCGACCTGCAGTCCTGGCGGGCCGACCTCACCGTAAGAGGCACCTACACCTATGACGAGAAACGCTACTATGCCGGACTCACCTACAGCCCCATGACATCAGTGGCGATTCTCCTCGGAGGAGAGATCAACAGCGTCTCGTTCGGCTATGCCTACGAGATCTTCACCTCGGGAGTGGGACTCATCCACGGCAGCCACGACCTCTACGTGGGTTATGTGATGGATGTGGACTTATTTAAAAAAGGAAAGAACAAACATAAAAGTATACGTATATTATAACTCGTATGAAGAAGAACATTATTATAGGCCTGGCTGCTGCAGCATTGTTGACCTCATGCATGGGTTCGAGCAATACTGCTATGGCTGTGGGCGGTGAGCTGACGGGCTCCCGTTCGGCTGCGTTCAATGAGCCTGCCCCCTTCGGCATGGTGCTCGTACCACGCGGATCGCTCAAATTGGGCGAGGAGGAGACCGACAGCCTGTGGGGATCAAATGCCCCTCACAAGGAGATTTCAGTCGAATCGTTCTGGATGGACGACACCGAGATTACCAATGCAGAGTATCGCCAGTTTGTCAATTGGGTGCGCGACTCGATCGTTCGCGAGCGCCTAGCCGACCCTGCCTACGGTGGCGACGAGACCTTCAAGATTGAAGAGGACGAGTATGGCGAGCCCATCACTCCCTACCTGAACTGGAAGAAGCCCATCCCCTGGCGCAAGGCTACCGAGGACCAGCAGATTGCCATCCAGAGCGTATACAAGCGCAATCCCTACACAGGTGCACTGGAGCTCGATCCCAGTCAGATGAACTACCGCTACGAGGTGGTGGACTACACACAGGCTGCCCTGCGCAAGAACCAGCTCGACGCTGCTATGCGCGTGCGCAACACCGATGTGAAAATCAACCCCGACGAGGTGATTATGATTTCGAAGGACACGGCCTATATCAACGAAGAGGGAGAGATTGTGCGCGAAACCATCAACCGCCCGCTCTCAGGACCGCACGACTTTGTGAACACCTACATCGTCAACGTCTTCCCCGACACCACCTGCTGGGTGAACGACTTCCCCAATGCCAACAACGAGATGTACATGCAGCTCTACTTCAACCACCCCAACTACAACGACCATCCCGTAGTGGGCGTGAGCTGGGAGCAGGCCAATGCCTTCTGCGCGTGGCGCACAGAATACCTCTTGCGCGGCCTCGGCCCGCAAGCCAAGTATGTGCAACGCTACCGCCTGCCCACAGAGGCCGAGTGGGAATATGCTGCACGTGGCAAGGAGGGTACACTCTTCCCCTGGATGCAGGACGGTACCAAGAGTGACGAGGGCTGCTTCTATGCCAACTTCAAGCCCGAGCGCGGCAACTACACCAAGGACGGTAGCCTCATCACCACCAAGGCTGGTTCATACTCGGCCAACAGCCATGGATTGTACGACATGGCGGGTAACGTAGCCGAATGGACATCGACCGTATACACCGAAGCCGGCGTGCTGCAGATGAGCGACATGAACCCCGAACTTGCATACAACGCAGCCAAGGAGGATCCCTATTATATGAAGAAGAAAACCGTGCGCGGCGGCTCGTGGAAAGACCCCGAAAAGTTTATCCAGTCAGTATCACGCACCTACGAATACCAGAACGAGACCCGCTCATATATCGGTTTCCGCTGCGTACGCTCCTATGTAGGCACAGCAAGAAAGTAAAAGAGTACCATTACATTGAACTAACCAGAATGCCCGGAGTGACCAACGTACTCCAGGAACAACAATAACTCATCTACTATGAAACAAAACAAAAGTGCAATCAGCCGCTTTCAGGACTTCCTGGAAACTGAGAAGGGACAAACCATATTGAACTACCTCTATAGTTGGGGTGCTGCGATCGTTATCCTGGGTGCCCTCTTCAAGCTCACCCACATCGAGGGTGCCGACCTCATGCTCTTCCTGGGTATGGGTACAGAGGTGCTCACCTTCATCGTCAACGGTTTTGAGCGTCAGACGAGCGTCAAGGAATCTGCTGCCCCCGCCACAGCCGGTGGTCCCGTCATCATCGGTGGTGCTCCCGTAGCAGCCGGCACCGTTGCCAGTGTTCCCGTTGCTGACACAGCCCCCGTAGCGGCAGTAGCAGCTGCAGGCGCTGCGCCCCAACTCGATGCCGAGGCCCTCACCGCAATGGCCAACATCGCCGCTGCCAATGCCGCCATCGCAGCCACAGGCGCCGCTTCGGCACCCGCCACGGCTGCTGCACCCATCATCGATGGCAAGGTGGATGTTCCCGAGTTGCAGCAGGTGACACAGGACTATGTCGACAAGTTGCGCGCCATCACCGAATCGTTCCAGCATATTGCCGATCAGTCATCGCAGCTTGAGGCCAGCGCCGACGAGGTAGAACGACTCAGCCGCAACCTCACCACCATCAACACCATCTACGAGATGCACCTCAAGAGCCTCGGCTCACAAATCGGCAACATCGACCAGGTGAACGACCAGACACGACGCATGGCCGAGCAGATTGAGGAACTCAACCGAGTATACGACCGCATGTTGCAGTCGATGACCGTGAACATGAACATTGGCCGCAGCGCAAACGAACAGAATAAGCAAGCCTAACACACTGATTGACTATGGCAGGAACGAAAAAGCTGACACCGCGTCAGCGAATGATCAACTTGATGTACATCGTGCTGATGGCGATGCTTGCCCTCAACGTGTCGTCTGATGTGCTCAATGGCTTCACCATCGTCGACTCGGGCCTCACACGCAGTGCCGACAATGCTACCAAGCAAAACCAGGAGATTTTTCTGGACTTCGAGGCACAGATGCTCAAGAACCCCGAGAAGGTGGGCGAGTGGTATGCCAAGGCCAAGCGCGTGAAGGAGCTCTCCGACTCGGCTTGCAACTATGCCGAGGAATTGAAGGTGCGCATGGTGCAGGAGGCCGACGGTAAGAATGCAGACGTGCGCAACATCAAGAATAAGGAGGACCTCGAGGCCGCCAATTTCATCATGCTGTCACCCGTCACCGGAGAGGGCCAGAAGTTCTACGACCTCATCAACAACTACCGCGACCAGGTGGTGGCCATGATCACCGACACCGTGCAGCAACGAATCATAAGCAACAACTTCGACACATCGGTGCCCCAAAGCGAACTGGTATCGGGAAAGAACTGGCAACAATACAATTTTGAGAACATGCCCGTGGCGGCGGCAGTAACCCTGCTCACCAAGTTCCAGAACGACGTGCGCTATGCTGAAGGTGAAATCCTGCACGACCTCAAAGTGAACATTGATGCAACTGACGTTCGCGTGAACGAACTCAGCGCCTACGTTATCCCCACATCGCAGAACGTGGTGCGCGGCAACCGCTTCGGTGCCCGCATCATCATGGCAGCTGTCGACACCACCCAGCGCCCCAACATCTACATCAACGACAAGTTGGTGGAGACGGAGAACGGATGGTACGAAGTCCCTTGCAACAGCACCGGCGACTTCACCCTCAACGGCTACCTGGAGCTCTCCGACGGTTCGGGCGAGACCGTACGCCGCGAGTTCTCACAGAAGTACACCGTCGTTGACCCCATCGCCACCGTATCGGCATCAATGATGAACGTGCTCTATGCCGGCTACGACAACCCCATCGCCATCTCCGTGCCCGGCGTACCCAGCAACAAGGTATCGGCCCGCATCGCCAATGGCAATGGTACCCTGCGCCCCGCAGCAGGCGGATTCATCGCCCATCCCTCCAAGGTTGGCAGCGATGTGGTGATAGCCGTAAGTGCCGAGCAGGACGGTCGACAGATGAGCATGGGCGAGTACACCTTCCGTGTGCGCCAATTGCCCGACCCCACCCCCTTCATCGAGTACACCGACGAGAAGGGTGTCACCCAGCGTTACCGTGGTGGTGGTACCAAGTTGAGCAAGCAGGCACTGATGAGCGCCGACGGCATCATCGCGGCCATCGACGACGGATTGCTCAACATCGGTTTCCGCGTCATCAGCTTCGAGACTGTCACCTTCGACAACATGGGTAACGCCATGCCCGAGATATCCAACGGCACCAAGTTCTCTGACCGCCAAAAGAACACCTTCCGCCGCCTCACCCGTGGCAAGCGCTTCTACATCTCAAGCGTGAAGGCTGTGGGCCCCGATGGCATCGAGCGTCAGCTACCCTCAACACTGGAAGTAATCATCAATTAAAGATAACCATCCGAGTTCTCCGAGTACTCCGATAAAAACATAACAGACGATATGAAACTCAAATTCCTCATTGCAATAGCAGCCTTGGCTCTTTGCGCGCACGGCGCAATGGCGCAACCCAAATCGCGGATCCAGGCCCAAGCCGATGCCGACAAGAAGGCTGAAACCTCACTGAGCGAACGTGCCAAGGCACAGTATACCGCCCAGATGCCTGCCCCCACCGATGTAGTGTGGAAGCGCGACATCTACCGCACCTTAGACCTCACGAAAGAGAAGAACGCTGCCCTCTACTACCCCGTAGAGCCACTGGGTGACCGCGTCAACCTCTTCACCCTCATCATCCGTCTCGTGGCCGACGGCAAGGTACCCGCCTATGAGTACCGCTCTGACGGCAATGAGCTCTTCACCGAGGACAACAAGTACAAGGTGACCGACATGCTCGACAAGTTCTACATCTACTACGAGGACAAGGCCGGCAAGCCCACTATCGCCGACAGTGACATCCCCTCGGGCGAGGTACTGAGTTACTTCATCAAGGAGAGTTCCTTCTATGACCAGCGCACCGCCACCTACGCCACACGCGTCACCGCCATCTGCCCCGTGCTTCACCGCAGCGGCGACTTCGGCAGCGACGTAACCAAGTACCCTATGTTCTGGCTCAACTACGATGAGGTGAGTCCCTACTTCGGCATGACCCCCCTCATGACCAGCAGCTACAACAACGTGTCGAACATGAGCATCGACGACTACTTCGTACGTAGCCTCTACGAGGGTGACATCTACAAGACTGCCAACTTACAGAACAAACTCCTTGCACAATACTGCCCCAACGATACTGCCATGAAGGCCGAGCAGCAGCGTATCGAGCAAGAGCTCGTTACCTTCGAAAACAAGCTCTGGGGTATCGAGGCTCCCGACACCACTGCAGCCAAGAGCCCTGAGAAGAGCGGCAAGAAGGCCATCGCAGTGCGCCGAACCCCCACCCGTGCAGCCGCTGACGAGAGTGCCGAGAGCAAGACTGAAAGCAAGCCCGCCGCACAAGCTGCCCCCAAGGCTGAGAAGTCTACCGAAGAGAAAAAGAGCACCGTGCGCACCCCCCGCCAAAAGTCGGCCCCTGCCAACAAAGCCGCATCAAGCAGCCAGACCCTCTCGGTACGCCGTCAACGCAGATAATACGCTCTATGCTACCCATCCATTTCGCTCCGCTACAGGGGCACACCGATGACGTGTATCGCCGCACACACCATGCGCTGATAGGCGGCATCGAGCGTTATTACACCCCCTTCGTACGTGTGGAGGCCGGAGGTATCCGCTCCAAGGACCGCCGCGACGTCGATCCCAAGAACAATGCAGGCACCCCAGTCACCCCGCAGCTCATCTTCAGCAGCTGCAAGGAGCTGGACTACCTCCTCGGAGAGATGGAATCACTCGGCTACACGACCATCGACCTCAACATGGGATGCCCCTTCCCGCTGCAGGCACGGCACGGGCGCGGTTCGGGACTCCTCGCGCACACTGATGTCGTATCTGAAGTGGCAGCCATCATCAAGGCCCATGCCCACCTTACCTTCTCTGTCAAGATGCGCCTCGGATGGGACAATGCCGAAGAGTGGAAGCCCGTACTTGACATCCTCAACGACACCCCCCTTGCCCACATTGCCCTGCACCCACGCACCGGCACACAGCAATACAAAGGAGCCATCGACATGGTAGCCTTCGAGGCATTCTACGAGGCCTGCTGCCACCCGCTCATATACAACGGTGACCTCACCACTCCGGCACAGATGCACGAAATGGAGGAACGCTACCCTCGCTTAGGCGGACTCATGCTCGGGCGCGGACTCCTTGCCCGCCCTACTCTGGCCTCCGAGTATGCCCAGGAGCAAGAACTTTCCCATACCGAACAGCTACGTACCCTGCGCACGCTGCATGGCAAACTGATGGAACAGTATGCACAGATAGTCAAGGGCGATGCTCAACTGCATAGCAAAATGCGCCCCTTCTGGGAATACACCGAGACCCTCATCGGGCACAAGCCCTATAAAAAGATCATGAAGGCCGGAAACCTACGGAACTATATGAATGCAATAGAGGAGTTGCGATGAGCAACTCCTCTATTGTATAATTGACGATCAACTGCGTCAAGTATCAAGGCTCCTTACGCCTCCCCCTTGAAGTCGCTGATACGAGGCACGTAGGTACCCTTGCCCTGCTGTTCAGGCAGACGAATGGAACCGAAGGTCTGCTCATACTTCTTGAGATTATCTTGCAATGCGAGCATCAAGCGCAGTGCATGCTCCGGGGTGAGGATCGCTCGTGTCTGCACCTGTGCCTTCGGCATGCCGGGGAGCACACGGATGAGGTCCATAATAAACTCTGACGATGAGTGTGAAATGACAGCCAGGTTGCAATAGATGCCCTGTGCCACATCCTCCTTCAGCTCAATCTGAAGCTGGTTTTCTGGATTCTTTTTTGTATCCATAAATTTCTTTTTATTTAGTCGTTGTTAGTTATACGATTACTTTCTGTATTCAGCCAAATTACCCAAGTCGTTCTTCTGTCGCTGATACGTGGGCGAAGCATCAAGGGCGTCGATAAGATCATCGTTGAAGAGATCATCACCCTCCATCACGAAGGCATGGATGGTGCGCTTGGCAGCGAGGTTATCGTCGCCATAGTAATGCGATATCATCTCGGCACTCTTCTTCTCCTCCTCCTTACGTGTGGCCTCCTCCTCTGGACTCTCCTCCTGCACGGGTTCCTCGTCATTCCTCTCCACCTTGATGGTTGTATCGCTCATGCCAGGGATATTGCTCACGCCAAAGCCTGTGGCGAGAATGGTT
>JAEIGA010012021.1_pt1 | contig 13132 bp, 14 predicted proteins | sample 9270691 | NCBI WGS metagenome assembly JAEIGA01 (sample SAMN17057246, study PRJNA624740) | gut metagenome | biome: biome; isolation source: fecal sample | host: Bos grunniens | place: China: Xizang | collected 2019 | reverse complement strand
TATAACCTACTAAACAAGTGGGTATTTGTTCAACTTGCCTAAATATTAATACAATTTTACCCAAATTTTTGTTGATTTTGCATATTGACAAATTTGTCAAAATATGCTATAGTGTAAGATAAGGGAGAGTATGTCATATATGTGTTAGTTTACTAACAGCGCACGAGATCCTCACTCTCGTTAGTTTACTAACTTGCCCTTTATATGTTCATAGTTTCTCTTCTTTTCAGTGTTAGTCTACTAACATATATTAGTAGACTAGCATTTAAGCATGCTTTTCAAAAGGTACTACTTTTTAAAAAAAGCATGCTTTCAAAAGGTACTAGTTTTCAAAAAAGCATGCTTCTTAACGTTAGTTTACTAATTCTGGGCGGTAGGTGTGGTAGAGTGCGGCAAAGTGGGGTAGAGTGGGGTCAACTCGGGTCTATAGGAAAGGAGTGGTTACAAAATTTATGGATGTGTCAAATTATCAATTTGCGAGTATTCCAAGTAACATTGTGGAGTATGTAACTAAGAAAACAAAATCTGCTAAGTCGTATTTTAGATATTTACTTAATAGGACGCAGATGATGTTTAAGTATGATGGTATGCCAGATAGTATTGATGTACATATGCTTGAGAGATATTTGCAGGTTAATGGTGCTTGTGCGATTGGAAAAGCTCCAAATGGGAAATTGTATGCTTTCAATGGATCCGTAGGTGGTAGACAGGATGTTTATTATAGGCCTACTAAATTTATTGTTGCAAATCCACATGTTAGTCAACTAACGCCTGAAAGTGCATGGAGTAAAGAGTTTACAGTTTTTGGAGATGAAGAGCATGATGCTGTATTGATGAGGAATGATCTTGAGTGGATGGGTCTTACTCCTTTGATTAGTAGGTACAGTGTTTTAATGGCTGAAAATTGCTTGACTGTTAGAGTCGCTACTATAATGTTGAGAATTTTAGCGTTACTATCTGCCGGAACTGATAAAGCAAAACGTAGTGCTGAAGAGTATTTGAGGAAGTTGGAAAATGGTGAATTAGGCGTTATTGCTGATAGTTTCTTTCAGGAAACTATAAATATGCAGGCTCCTCCCAGTAATAATGGTAGATATGTTACGCAATTTATAGAACTTCAGCAGTATTTGAAGGGATCTTTTTATAATGAGTTAGGGTTGAGAGCAAATTATAACATGAAAAGGGAAGCAATTGGTTTGGGAGAATCTACTATGGATGCTGATAGTGTGCTTCCTTTGTGTGACAATATGCTTATGGTTAGGCAGGAAGATGTGAATAAATTAAATGAGCTGTTTGGGTTGGATGTAAAGGTAGACTTCAATTCAGCTTGGTTAGGCAATTATCTCAAGTCAAATATTGCCACTATTGGGGAAATGCAGGAAGCCGGTGTGTTTGGTGGTAGTGGTGAAAATAGTGGAAATGTGGTAGATGGCGTTGATGATGTAGATGAGGTAAATGAGGGAGATGAAGGAAATGTTGAAAATAATGACTTTAAGACAGAAAATGAACATTTTGTCGATGAGAATGAAGGCGTTAGTGATACACAAGAGACTGAAGAGACTGAAAGTAAAAATGGAGAACTTGATGGTGATGTAGAAGAAGTTGAAGTTGGTAAAGATCTGACGGTAACTGAAGCTGCTGTTGAAATCTTGAATGAAAAGGTTAGTCAACTAATGCAGCAGGCAGAATCAGGAGAATTGTTTGAGCAGAAAGGGGGATTCGAAAATGGACCTTTGGGATACGAAGATACCGAGGATGAAGGACATTCTTCCGATAACTAATGGATTATTTGCTCATTTGGATTATAGTTTTACTGGTGACATTGATAAGGCGCAGTTGGACTTTATGTTACTTGCAAATATAGGGATGCGAAATCCTGCTCCTATAATTGATTTACTTGTTGGTGAAGATACTGGTTCGAGGAAGTTGACGGATGCCGAATTGACTCAACTTGCCGCTATGATGCTTACTGTATATAAGAATAAGTGGGATAAATTAGGCGAGATATATGAGATAGAATATGATCCAATACATAATTATCTTGATGAGTGGGAAGATGAAAATGATGGGTCAGAGAGTAGTAGTTTAACTGCTTCTGATGATCATACTGATACCGTTAGTCAACTAACGCAGATTGATAAAACAAGAACTGATGATTTAACAGAAACAGTTGACCGGGATGTTGATTCAGATAAGACAAGGACTGATAATCTTAATGAACTTGAGACCAGAGCATTGGCAAGCAGCAATACACGGACTGATAACTTGGAAGAAACTGTTGCTTATGGAAAGCAGGATCAGAGAACTGATGATTTAGAAGAGACTGTTACATATGGAAAGCAAGATCAAAGAACTGATGACTTGTCGGAAGAATATACATATGGTAAACAGAATTTGAGAACTGATAACTTAAGCGAAACTGTTACCTATGGAAAGACGGAGACAAGAACTGACAATCTTACGCAAGGAGAAACTGGGACGGTTGGTAACACCGGGTCAAATGGGAATACAAATAGTGTTTACGGTTTTAATTCTTCTAATCCTGTTAATAGTGATGCAAGTTCAGGGACTAATTCTAACACTGAAACGAGAAATCTTAGCACTACCAATACTGGCACTCAGGCTAATGTTGGCAGTGGTTCTGATACTACTGCTAATACCGGGACTGTAAGAGATGTTTTGAGCGGTACAGATGGTAAAGATATTGATGGGACGGTTACTCATGTTCTCAGTGGGCATGATACCAAGGAGAATGAGGGAACTGTTACTCATGCCTTAAGTGGTAGAGATACGACTACAAAAACTGGAACTGTGGGCGACATTGGTAGTGATACAGGAACTGTTACTACCGCTAATACTGGAACTCAGAGGGAAGTTGATGAAGTTGATGAAGATGTAACAAAACACAATACTGGAACTCAAAGAAATGCTGGATCTGAAACAGTCACGGGGACTAATCGTCGGGCTGGGACAGATAGCAAAAGTAGTTCCGGTTTAGACCATAGAGAAAGATCAGGAAGACACTTCGGCAATATTGGGAATCTCACGAGTCAAGTAATGATTAATCAGGAGATCGAATTGTGGAAGTGGAATTATGTGAATAGCATTCTTGATGATGCTCGCGATTTCTTGACTCTTAGTGTCTATATGTGTTAGTTAACTAATGTAAATTTCAAAATGAAAGGAGAAATGTAATGGAAGTAACACAGATTGCAGAAATTGTTAATGAAACTACTGCACAGGTAACGGGAATTGAACCGGTAGCAGATCTTGATCTCAATCAGATTGTGGACGCTGGTGCAGAGGTGATTGATACTGATAAGGTTGATCACTATGTTAGGTCATTGATTGATCGGATTGGTAAGGTTGTATTTGTAAACAGACCTTATACCGGTGGTACACCTTCAGTTATGATGGATAGCTGGGAATATGGAGCTGTTCTTGAAAAGATCCAATATGAAGGTCTTCCTGAAGCTGAAGATAATGATACATGGGAGCTTGAGGATCAGAGATCTTATGACCCTAATGTGTTCTATAAGCCCACTGTATCAGCTAAATTCTATTCAGAAAGAAGAACATTTGACATACCTATGTCGTTTGCACAGCGGCAAGTAAAATCAGCTTTTACATCTGCTGGACAGCTTCAGGCATTCTTTTCAATGATCGAAACAGCTATATCAAATGGTATGACTGTTAAAATGGATAGCCTGGTTGAAGCTACTGTTAATAACTTTATTGTTACTACTCATGGAAGTAATCCCAGAACTGTGAAGTTATTAACTGAATATGCAAGTTTTACCGGTAAAGTAGCGCCCTCCGCTGCTAATGCTCTCGGAGATCCGGAGTTTATCAGGTTCTGTGCTTTTGCCATGAAAAGAAAAGCAAATCAGATGCAGAAGCTTAGCACTATCTTTAATGCCGGCGGTAAGTATAGGCATACTCCTAAAGATAGGTTACACTTTATACTGCATTCAGATTTTGCAGCCGCTGCTGATGCTTATCTTCAGTCTGACACATATCACAATCAGTTTGTTGCTCTTCCGAATGCTGACAAAGTCGCATTCTGGCAGGGATCTGGAACCGGATTTGAGTGGGCTGATACAAGTAAGATTATTGTAACCCCGAGAGGTGCTGACGAACCTGTTACACTTCAGAATGTTGTTGGAGTTATGTTTGATCGTGATGCTCTTGGTGTGTCGAATCTTGATAGAAGAGTAACTACAAACTGGAATCCGAAGGGTGAGTTTACGAATAACTGGTATAAGTTTGATGCCGGCTATTTCAATGACTTCAATGAGAATGGTGTGATATACGTTCTCGAGTAATCAGATATGTGTTAGTTGACTAATGGTATAAAAATGCTATTAGTTGACTAACTTAAAGAAAGGAGATAAATAAATGAAGGTAGAAAGTGCAGAATATAATGTTGGATATGTTACAATTCCTACCGCACTTACCAGCGGGACAAAAGTCAAAATCGGTACGCTTGCTGATTATGATCAGGTTAAGTCTCTTTCGACAAAAGCCGGTGTTATTATCGCTGAAGTAAATCTTGGTGGTAACAATATGTGCGGAACTTGTTTGGTTAATCCGTCGCTTGATGGTGAAGGTTTGGAGTTCTCCGCTATAACCAATTATGGTGGGAATCCTGTTTTCATTAGTTTCCATTTCACAAAGGAGTCTGATGGTGCTTATCTTAAGCCTACTGTAGTATCACTCGGCGGTGCTGCTAAGTCAGCTAAGAAGGCTGAATAACATTAGTCAACTAACCGGGTTGGTGTAATGCTAACCCGGTATTTTGATAGAAAGGAGTAATATGCACGCATATCCATTTAATATTTATAATGATTTGGGTGTTATAACTGATTTTCCTGATATTGTTATAGATCTTGATTTTCATTGCGCAGGCAGTCAAAACTATTATGGATTAGGAGAGGGATGTTTTACTAAGCAGGATTACAATTATGACTTTAAGGTTTTTAATCTTTGTTCTGCAATACATGAATTAGTTAGACCTCTTGGTCAAAATTGGAATAGTGATTGGGTTGCTATATCAAGCGGTTATAGAGTTAGTGGAAGTGCTGTCCATATTGATATAAAAATTGAATATGATCATGGTTCGAATAAAATAAGATTTAGTCTTAATACTACTAATGGTATTGATTATGTTGAATTTTATTTTAATAACCAATTAACCGATGCTGATAAATCTGTGTGGATTTTTAAGACTTATGGTGGTTATGACGGATTTGATTCCGATGGGTATCCCAATTATCCATATGTCACTCGAATATGTTCAATGGCAATGTGGAAAGGCGATAAGATGGGTGGTGCTACTATTGCAAGCGGTAGATGGGGTAGTCCTCCGCAAGCAACGTTGAACATGGTTAATGGACATGACTATTTAGTATCACTGATAAAAGGAACCCCTGGTACAAATTTCAGAAGAAAGCGAGATGGTGAAACTCAGGATCAATATAATGATTATGTTGATAGTTTTGCAGAGAGCTGCGGAATCTGTGGTACTATACGAATGCATAACCTTAATAATGATCCCATTAAGCAGGATACTTTAACAAATGCGCAGCCCATAGAACCACCAACACCTGATGATCCATATCCACCTGATGACCCGCCTGTACCGCCCGTTCCTGACCCTGATCCAGATCCTGATCCTATACCTATACCTGATTTGCCTACACGTGGCGCTGGTGGATTAATAAATCTGTATAGTCCAAGTTTGGCGCAGTTGGAAAATATTGCTGATGAATTGTATGATACCAATGTATGGCAGATAATAGAAAACTTTTTCAACAGTCCTATGGATCTAATGGTTGGTTTATCTCTTATGCCGTTTGCAATACCTACTTCAGGTACTGCCAAACCTAAAGTTGGATTGTTTACTTTCACACACGCCATGCCTGTTGTATCAGAACAGTTTATTGAAATAGACTGTGGATCTCTTGATGTTAAAGCGTTTTATGGCACAGCATTTGATTATAGCCCTTATACAAAAATTGAAATGTGGCTTCCTTTTATTGGATATCAAGAGATTGATGTTGATGAAGTGATGGGAAATCTGATTGAGGTTAAATATCATATTGATGTGCTGAGTGGTAGTTGTATAGCGTTTATTTTGTCAAACTTGACTGATAATGAAGGAAGCAGTACAGGAGTAGTTATCGCTCAGTATAGTGGTAATTGTGCGGTTCAGATACCATTTTCAGGACAAAGTTATGACCATGTTATAAGCGATGCAATAAATATGTTGACTGGAATAGCTGCGACTGCAAGTGGCGGAACTGCTGCTGGTGCTCTTGTTAATACTGCTCAGGGTGTGTCTAATAGTGGTGGTGAAGTAGAACAGATTCAAGGCATGAAGGATACGGTTGGAACTGTCGCTGATACGATGGGTCACAAACCTACGGTCATAAGAAACGGCGTTGCCGGGTCAAGTTGCGGTTATATGGGAATAATGTATCCATATCTTATAAAGAAGGTACCGTGGCAAAGTAAACCTGAAGGTTATGCTGATTTCAAAGGATATCCTTGTAATAAAAGTACTACCCTTAGTCAACTAACAGGTTATGCTGAGGTTGATGACATACACTTAAATAATATACCGGCTACTGAACCAGAGGTTGCTGAAATTTACAGACTATTGAGAGGGGGTATTCTGTTATGAGTTTTATAATACAGTTTGGTTACATGAATGAGCCACTGAATAAGATCAATAAGTCTTATTCAGTAGTCGATTCACTTGAAGGCGTGCTAAAAAGTGAATGCTCAATAGTTGACCCTGTGGTGGAAATAGCTTATGAAAATCCACTTACAGCCAATTATGCTTATATTCCAAGCTTCAGTAGATACTACTATATTACAAATATCACATCTGTTAGAAATGGGCTGTGGAGAATAAATATGCATTGTGATGTTCTCAAATCCTTTTCACAGGGAATACTTGATAGTCCTTGCATTGTAAAGAAAAGTAGTAGTTTGTTCGATATGCTTATGGATGATCAGGATTATAAAGCTTATCAGAAACCGCACACAATAACCAAGGCATTTCCGAGCGGGTTTAATATAGCTCAAGCAAGTTATATACTTGCTATGCTTGGAAGTAAAGTTACAAGTTAGTAAACTAACGGGGGTGTCTTATGAATCAATACGATGAAATGGGCAATTTGATCGAACCTGATTTTAAAGATGATGTGAAAACTGAATATTACTCATTAGATAGGATAAAGAAAAGAAAATGTCAGTATAATTTAATATTTGGAAAGAGGTCTAACGGAAAAACATATGCTGTTTTATATGAAGGTCTTAAAAATTATGTGAAAAGTGGTAAACAAATGGCATATATTAGGAGATATAGAGAAGATTTTATAGGCAAAAGAGGACAAACTTTATTTGCTTCATTAGTGTCTAATAATGTTGTTGCCGATCTGACAAATGATAAATGGTCAATGATTGTTTATCAATCTTCTCAATGGTTTTTAGCCAAAAAAGATGCTAAAGACAGAATTGTGAAAGACTCGACTCCATTTTGTTACGGATTTTCATTAGGACAGATGGAGCATGATAAATCAACTTCATATCCTGATATTACTACTGTAGTTTTTGACGAGTTCATTAGTAGAATTGGATATATACCTAATGAATTTGTAATGTTTATGAATGTTCTTAGTACTATTATAAGGCAGAGGGATGATGTCACTATTTACATGCTTGGCAATACTGTAAATAAGTACTGCCCATATTTCCAAGATATGGGTTTAGGACACATTGAAAATATGGAACCCGGAAGTATTGATGTTTATAGTTATGGTAATAGTAAACTTAAAGTTGCTGTTGAACGAACAATAAATCACAATATAGAAGGTAGAAAATCTGATGTGTATTTTGCATTTGATAATCCTAATCTTGAGATGATAACAGGCGGTGCTTGGGAACTTGACTTACATCCGCATTTGATGAGAGAATATTCAAGTGATAATATTATTTTTAAATTCTTTGTGTTGTTTAATAATCAAATTATACAATGCGAAGTTATAGAACTTGAAGATTGCTGCTTTATTTATTGCCATCGAAAAACAACACCAATTAAAAATCCAGATGATGACTTAATATTTTCTGAGGAATATGATCCAAGACCCAACCACATAAGAAATATAACAAGAAGCTCTAATAAAATATGCGGTAAAATTGGAGAATTTTTTAGAAATGATAGAGTATATTATCAGGACAATGATGTTGGCGAAATAATCAGAAATTATTTTATATTTTGTAGAGATTCTAATAGAATATAAAATAACCCGGGTTAGTAAACTAACCCGGGTATTCTTTTAACATTCTTGTTGTATTATTCCATTTAGAAAATCTAAATATTCTTGAGTCATCGAAAAATCATATCCAGCTGGCTCTAAGTGAGTCGTTGATTTTTCATGACATAACATTGATATGCCTGTATAGTCTTTTAAAATATAGTCAAGACAGTGGTTATTCTTTTCAAGATATGTATGTGTTAGCTTTCCTGATTTTCCTGGTGGTATTGACAAACCTTCATTAAATGCATTGAATAAAGGTAATAGTGAAATTTTATTCACATCTAAGTAATGTATTAGTTTAATAACACCTTCTTTTGTAGATATTGTTGGATCTGTGTTATACGCTCCATATGCAATTTCATGTGGTATTTTACAATATTTTTCAAGTAAATATGGCATTGCTGACATTTTGTTAACACCTGATACTGTCATTAAAGGAAGTCCTGATTCATACTGATATAAATATCTTTTTGCGCCCATTGTTTTAAAATATTTATACCCCTCTTCACGCTCCCATACCCCCAATAATTTAGGTTTTCCTTTTGGTGTTAATGGTTCAACATTAAGAATTGATATGTTGTAAATGCGACACATTTTATATAATTTTGATCTTATATTCATGTTGTAATCAGTTATAAATCTTTGATGTTTATCCATATTTATAGCTTTTATACTATCTGTATCTGCATAAACATAGTCATTGCCAAATTCTAATATTCCATTCCATAAGTTTCTTCTTGCATATGCAGTGATCCAAACTCCCCACGGATAAAATAAAAATCTGGTGAAGTCTTTATTATAATCATCTAATTGTTCTTCAGCGTCACCTTCTTCATGATTCCATTCATATTCATGTGATATCATTTCGCGAACTATTGAAGTGACTGCCATTCCATAGCTTGCGTTTATCATATTTTTTGATATCATATATTCAATTTCACGTCCTATAACATCTTTTAATGATGTCTTGTTTTTGTATAGATCTAAGATCGACATGATAAAGGGTCTTGGTAAATATCCACGCTCATAAACGCGCATATCTAATATTTCCATTTTGGACCAATCACATTCATACGTTTTTGAAATTATTTCGTAATCAACGTCAGTTATAGTAAGTTGACAAAAATCAGCATCTGCTAATCTTCCATTGTTAGATACATATTCTTTTGACACATCCGTTAGTTTACTAACTGAAATATAATTGTCTTCGGTTATTCCATATATATTATAAAATATACACGTAAATAAACAGCAGTAATTTTCTAATAAAAACTTAAATTTCTTCATATCTTTTATTTTTCCAAGATATATACCAGAAGACATCGGAAATTGTTCGCTACACATTACAGTTGGATATGACGACGCTAAGTCAATCGAACCAACATTTTTCATTAGTTTACCAACGTGATTCGGATTTGCATGAGTAAATCCTCCCGCAAATGCTTTACGTAATTGAGTATACTCTTTTGAAGACTTTATCTTCAAAGCTTTCATTATTTCATGATATTCATACTTACGTTTCTTTCTTTCCTTTTCAGTTTTTTCAAATTCTCCAAAACAGTAAGCCCGGCAATAATTACGAACATAACCAGTATTAGTATATGGAATGTTACAAATGCCCCCTTCATTCTCGATTTTTTCTTCTATATATGCCATAACAACTCTAACATCGTTGCAGCAATAATCTAACTCATCTGTAGATAGTGGTGTTTTGCTGTGACGTATAAGCTGATAATCAAGTTTTCCTACCAGCTTTCTTACTGGATATTTGTATAACATCTTTGCTCCTATATACGCTAAATTACAATTTGAAAGTAGATAGGAACATCTAAACTCTATTCCACCATCAGTTATTGCATATAGAGGTTTTCTATTTTTTACTGAAAAGACAGCATCTTTACCATCTTTATTCTTTGCCCACTTTATCCATTTTCTCATAAATTGGAATTCATATGATAAATTATGGATATAAACAATAAGCCTTCTATAACTTTCTCTAAGATTCAACAGTTTCTGAAGTTTTGACAAAAGATCGAGAAGCTCATACCATGTTCTGCCTATTATAACAGAACCGTTTATACCAAATTGCCACACATACATAGTGGTGAATTTATGATGGTCTTTTGTATATGTTGACGTTGTTTCAATATCAAAAGAACATGGTATGTTAATATATCTTATTGCTGTGTCAGATTTTCTAACTTCGGAAAATGATGTTAGTTTACTAACTTCATCCCAAAATTCATTGAATTGATCATATGTAAAATAATGATCAAAATTTTCATACCCTTTCCACATATAAACCCCCTTAAAAATCAAATCCATTTCTCTGCCAAAATGTTCTTGCCTGTCGATTTCTTTCACTATCAGTAGTGTAAAATGCTCCTAATTCGGTGTCTCCATTTTCTCTTTCAAAATTAGCATCTTCAGATCTAATTTTTTCAAATTCATCCAGCATTTCCCTGGCTTCTCTTGCCCCCACTTCAGAGAGTAAGTCTGTAGACGCCCATCCTGCCGGATTCTCCTCAACTACTTGATAAATATAATTGATTAAATTATTTGATCCATAACCACCTTCATAATATATTAAGTTTGCGTATTTAGAATTTTCTACCACCATTCTATAAGCTCTAAATGCTATTGACGCTACATCCTTTGCCATTTGCGTATAATCACCATTAGATGCGTATACTCCTTTTTGCTCTAATCTTTTTCCTAATTCATCATAGTCAACGTTTCGACCTGCAAAAACTCCTTTAAATTTACTATTTGCGTCTACCTGATTTTTAAATATTTGACTTGCTTCTAATTTTGCACCCTCTACTGTTGAAGAATAGGAGTTTAAAAATTCTTTAATTCTTCTCTCCTCTCTTAATAACTCACGTTTTCTATGCTTATCACTCAGTGAAAATAATTCCAACTGACCAGAATTTACAGCATCTCTTCTTGAAGGTAATATTGTTCTAATTGCCTCATCCAGTGCTCTTGACGGAACTCCAGATTTTCTTAAATCGTTAGCCTGTTTTAAAGCTTTTCTCATTAGTTTACTAATACGCTTTCTTAGAGGATTCAGGCTTCCTTTCCTTGTTATGTTATCACGCTTCATACTTTATTTGCTCCTTTCCCATTGATAATAAACAATCAGTGTGAAAAAAACGATATGCAACCGATCTGCCTACTCTAATTTTTATATAATGAAAGTCTCTAAAAGCCGGATTATTTTTCATAGATTGACCACAAATTGGACAATATGAAATATAAAATCTTTTTAATTCATTTTTTGTTAGTTCATTTGACGTCATAATTTATCTCCTTTCATTAAATACCGGGGTGTAAACACCCCGGTTTGAAATTCGATGCGTTAGTAAACTAATCACTCCAGTTCATCCTCGTTATAATCGCACCATACTGCCTTATAGCATGTGCGAGAACCTTTCTTTAACTTCTTCTCATACTGCTCAATTGTGAAGCCTGCAAGACCTGCGTTTATAGCCGCTATAGCCTGTCTGCTATCCAACATAGCCTTAACTTCAGAAAGCTGAAAAACGGGAATGTTGACGTAATATCCATCGATAGCCACTAACGGAGTCTCGGGATCGAACTGTGACTTGGTTCCTATGTACGCACCCAAGATCTGATAAACACTATTTTCTCCGTTTTCCTCAAAGAGACTCTCAAGAGATGTGTAGTCAAACGAAGTTGTGTCCACATTGAACAAACGCTCCTTGTTAAAAGAACCAAAAGTGAATGCTGCCATAGTTTTTTCTCCTTTTCTAATTAAATTTACGTTAGTTTACTAATAACCCCGATCGGCGCTGCAACATATGCCGGCAGTTATTAGTAAACTAACACACTATATGTAGTAAGCGCTAAGATGGTTAAAAATTAGCACTTGTTGCAGCTATATTTATTCATTATTTTGCCAAATTATTTCCGGCTTATTCATATATTTTTGAAATGATTTATAATGTTTATTGTAAAAACGTTTGAACATTCTATATGAATAACCAGCTCCAGCATTTCCATTGACAAACCAGTCTAAATATGGAGAGCCATTTATTGAGATCATGTCTAATGTATAATATAATTTTTTAAACAGCCCGCAATTATTTTCATCCCCAACACTCTCAAAATGTGAAATTAAACTTTTACATCCATTTTTATATCCCTCTAAAGAGAGATATGAGTTATATGGAGAGATTGCACAGGCTTCCATTATAGACTCAAATAAGAATCTTAAGTTCATCATAAACACCCCATTAGTCTACTAATGCTTCAAAGAAGTTGAAATTAAATTCTTAAAGCTATTTTTTAACCCCCGGGTTACTTCATTCAAAACTATCTGATAATTCATCTCTTTTTCATAGAAAAAGAATGCTTTTCTTGCTGCTTCTATGTCAAAATTTGTTATACCTTCACATTCATCTAAAGCGGCAAGAATATTTTCATATACTTGTGACATATGCTTTCCTCACTTTCATATGTTAGTTTACTAACAGTTGCCCTGCTGTTAGCACTCACCGCGCGCGGCTGCTAATACCTACTAACATAGTAGGTTAATGGTATTAGCGGCAATATGTTAGCACTCATCGCAAGTGGCTGCTAATAGCTACTAACATAGTAGGTTAATGGTATTAGCGGCAATATGTTAGCACTCACATAAAGCGAGTGCTAACAATATGTTTTGAATTGTTTAATATGGATTTACTTTTTAGCCTTACCTTTTCCCTTCTTTTCCTGCTCCTGCTCCTGCTCCTGCTCCTGCTCCTGCTCCTGCTCCTGCTCCTGCTCCTGCTCCTGCTCCT
>JAEIGA010012020.1_pt1 | contig 13133 bp, 13 predicted proteins | sample 9270691 | NCBI WGS metagenome assembly JAEIGA01 (sample SAMN17057246, study PRJNA624740) | gut metagenome | biome: biome; isolation source: fecal sample | host: Bos grunniens | place: China: Xizang | collected 2019 | reverse complement strand
TTTGAAATCTAACGGTACCGATGGGGAACTCGTTATGAGTTTCCGTGAGATCGCTCCTGAAGATATCAACCTGAAGGAACCGGTGTTCATCGTTTTCGATGGACTTCCGGTTCCTTTCTTTATTGAATCACTCGTAAAAAGAGGGCATTCCAAGGCCCTTGTCCACCTGACAGGCATCCGTTGTCAGGATGATGTGGATGAAATCGCCGGAAAGGCAGTATATATCGAGGACGAGAACGTTCCAGAACTCACACTCGAAGATGACGGATTCGCCGCCTTGGTGGGATGGTTTGTCCTTACTCCGGAGATTCCCGATCAAGTCGGGAATGACGACGAGGTTGGGAATGACGATACGTCATTGCCGACCATGACCGGCAATCTCATCGAAGTAGGTGAAATAACCGACTTCATCGACATTCCGAACAACCCATGCATAGAGGTTGAAACAGAAAATGGAGCAGTAATGCTACCGCTCCATCAAGATCTCATCCTGTCCGTAGATCCGGAGAATCAGGAAATAATCATGCAGATTCCTGCAGGACTTCTTTAGAGTCTATCCTTAAGGATAAAATAGTAAACAGCGAATCCAACCCAGCTGAATGCGAGAAGTGCAATAGTAAGAAGCACTTTCACTACTGTGTCAAGATTCTTTGACCATACATCCTTGATGCACCAGATGCAGCAGATAAGTCCGAGGACCCATACAATTGTTCCAATCATAGTCAGTTTATATTTAAGTTGTTAATAATGTATTAATATTCAACGGAAATTGATGCGAGGAAGTCATCCATGCAGAAATACTTTGATATCTCCTTATTTCCAGAAAGCATCTCGAATCTGACTTCATCTACCGAACCCAGCTTTGACAAATCGAAAGTTGTCCATGCACTCACGATAGAATCCTTAGGAGTTCCATTCTTATCGTTCTGAGTATAGTCTGCAAGAGCTATTTCAGCTGATCCAGTAACCTTCTTGTCAAGATAGCCGGTAGCCTTCAGCGTCAGTTTATCACCTCGTTCAAACTTTTCCTTGACCTCAGCTGCAACCTTTGCGGTATTGCAGACATAGCAGGCCTTCACAGTACACACACCATGTGCCTTGTTCATGAATGCAATATGTGATTCCGGTGCGGAAGGTGTATGCCAGAACACCATATAGTTGTTCCTGTGAGGCACATTATGCACTCTCCAAGTCATATCAAGAGGAGAAGCCTCAACCTCAGGATCCGTCTGATCTTCTTCCTTCACTTCCTTTATCTGTCCCTCAAGACATGAAAGTCTGAATCCTCCCAGGAAGGAACCATCCTTATCAATCTTCTGAGAGAACAGAAGAAAGTCCCAATTAAGCCCCAACGCCTCAGGTGTGCCATAATAAGTACTGTCATCTGCAAACTTGATGTTGCCATAATCGAAGCTGGCTATCACCTGATATGTCGAACTGTAGCTGGATCCTTGAAGACAAGAAACCAACGAAAGTAAAGCAATGATATAAACAATTATTCTCTTCATCTTTTTCAATTTATTTTCAACGTACAAAAATAACACTTTTTCCAGATATCAAACATCTATCTCCGCAATATAGGTCGCAGGGCCCGCCAGCCAGACATCCTCCGCCGCACCTCCAGCACATGGAATAAAGTCAACGGAAAGAAAATCCCTCTTTGCATGAACATCAAAACGGACCCGGGAATTCTCCTTATATATATAGGTAGGAGGAACACCTTCATTAAAGGCTGCAATGCAGGAAGCCACTATGCCTGTTCCACATGCAAAAGTCTCATCCTCGACACCTTTTTCATAGGTCCTGACCTTAATGATTCCATCTGAAGGTTCCACGAAATTCACATTTGCACCAACTGGCTGAAGTTCAGTGGCATCATATCTTATCTCACGACCTTCCGAAACTATGTCATATTGGTCAAGATCATCCACAAAACGCACATAATGTCGTGTACCGGTGTCCAGAAAACAGCCTTCAGATGCGCATGACACACCAGTAAGAGCATCATATCGGTCCATTCCTGACACGTCCTTCATTCTGAGCCTGACAATTTTCGTCCTACCCTCCTGTGAAACAATCTCTGCAGTATGAAAACCGTCAGCAGCAATGAAATCAAAATGATTTATACCCTGATCTGCAGCAAAAGCCACGATACAACGGCCACCATTGCCGCACATCATGCCTCCGGAACCATCAGAATTGAAATATGTCATCTTGAAATCGACATTCTCAGCAGATTCCAGCAACATAAGTCCATCCGCACCCACTCCATAACGGCGGTCACAAAGATCAGAGATTGACATTAAGCGATCTCCACAATGCAAAACCCCATCACTTTCTGTGACAGAGGCATCGCGATTGTCTGCAATAAGGAAATCGTTTCCTGCTCCTTGGTATTTGTAGAATTTCATATACTTGTCATTATATATCAGATTGCCGGTCCGAGCCGGCAATGACGTATCACTCGCGACCTGACCGGAAGTCCATTCCGTCTGCAAGCAGTCCAGCCAGCAGCTTTATGCCAGCAATTATCTTCTCCGGACTCATGAAAGAAAAGTTGAGTCTCATAGTGTTCTTTCCACTGCGGTCAGGATGGAAAAACTCTCCTGCCACGTAGGCTACACCAGAAGCAAGCGCCTTATCATAAAAAGCAACCGCATCAAAACCTTCCGGCAAAGTCAGAAACAGAAACAGGCCACCCTCCGGGCGGGTCCACCTTACACCTTCAGGCATATGCTCCTCGAGAAGCGACAGAAGAAGGTCACGCTTACCTTTATATAAGGAAACACTCTTCTTGAGATTCTCGTCAAGACGTCCGCTTGTAAGAAATTCTGCAGCAACATATTGATCGAATATCGGAGGGCACAGATCCAACGACTGCTTGCACACATAGATCTTGTCCAGAATGTCCGGATGCGCGATGGCCCAGCCCAGACGGAACCCCGGCGCAAAGATCTTGGAAAAAGATCCCAGATGAATAACCCTGTCCGGTGCAAGAGAATATATTGTAGGTATATGCTCACCTTCATACCTCAATTCCCTGTAAGGGCTGTCCTCAACAATGAGAAAACCATATTCCTCTGCAAGATCAGCCAGCATCTGACGCTCGGCCAAAGTCAGGGACTCGCCTGAAGGATTCTGGAAATCCGGTATCATATACAGGAACTTCACCGTTCCGCCCTCCTCGGAAACCTTCTTGATTTCCGCAACGAAGGCAGACTTATATTCCTGAATATCAGAATTATGCGGCACTCCAACAACCTTTGCCCTGTAGGAGCAGAACGACTGCAAGGCACCCAGATAAGAAGGGCTGGATGTCAAGATGACGTCTCCCGGATTGACAAGTATCCTCGTGCACACATCTATTCCCTGCTGGGATGACGAGGTAATCTGAACCCTTTCCACAGGCACACCATAACGGTCTGCAACAGCATCACGCAGTTCCTGCACGCCTTGCGTCGCACCATACTGAAATGCCTTGCCGCCATATTTGTCAATGACTTCAGACATCGTCTGCCTTATCGACTCCAAAGGGAAAGTCTCTGCAGACGGATAGCCACCGGCAAACGAATATATGGAATTGAGGTCCACCTTCTTGAAGATATCCCTTACCGGAGACCTGAAGAAGGACGCGACGTCCTTGGAAAAAACATTATTATAATCAGGCATGGACTTCTCTACAAGCTCTAAACGGCAATTATCTGAGCATATCCTCCAAGGTAATCGACCCTGAAGTCTTTTCATCACGGTACTTAACGATCACAGGGCAATAGAGATGGATTCCCTGATCCGCTCCCGGACCCTTACTCACAGGTCGGCTTCCTGCAACAACCACAGCGCCAGAAGGAACTACGATCTGTCCCTTCTCGTTCGCACGGATATATTCTCCTGTGGTCGCATCGAAGATTGCCGTTGATGCATTGATTATCACACCTGTACCTATGACCGCATTTTCCTTCACGATGGTACCTTCATAGATTCCGCAGTTGCCTCCGATGAACACATTATCCTCGATGATCACAGGAAGTGCTCCGACTGGTTCCAGCACACCTCCGAGCTGCGAAGCAGCAGAAAGATGAACATGCTTTCCCACCTGAGCGCAAGAACCCACAAGGGCATGCGAATCGATCATTGTCCCTTCATCGACATATGCTCCGATATTCACATACGCAGGCGGCATCATAATCACAGACGGAGCAAGATAGGCACCTGTCCTCACACTGCTTCCCCCCGGAACTATACGGACTCCGTTTTCTGCAGTGAATGTCCTCGTCGGGATGGTATCCTTGTCAAAGAACGAAAACTGTCCCTGAGTCATATCCGTCAACTTACCAAGACGGAAACCTGACAGAATAGTTTCCTTTACCCATGAGTTCACCACCCATTCTCCGTCGATCTTTTCCGCTACGCGCACTTTGCCGCTTTCCAGATCGGCTATGGTATTATAGAATTTTTCCTTTTCAGTCATAACTAACATTTTATATAAGTCCGAGGTTCTTGATGGTCGTAACCATCAGATCATAAGCCTGCTGGGACGCAGGTACAAGAGGCAGACGCATCTCGTTCCTTATGAATCCCATGGCATGCAGGGCGGCCTTTGCAGGAATAGGGTTGCTCTCCACGAAACAGTTCCCGAAAAGAGGAAGAAGTTTCTCATGAAGTGTCTCTGCCTCAGCTACCTTTCCTTCAAGCATATCGTGAGCAAGGTCCGAAACCATTGAAGGAGCCAGATTTGAAGCCACACTGATGACACCTTCAGCCCCGTTCTTCATAAGGTCAAATGTTTCATCATCATTTCCGCTCAACACGGCAAAACCTTCAGGCCTTTTCTCCAGAATCTCCAGAATCTGATCTCTTTTGCCTGAAGCCTCCTTCACTGCCACGATGTTATCGATCTCTGCAAGTCTGAGAGTTGTCTCAGCTGTCATATTTACTCCTGTACGTCCGGGTACATTATAAAGAACTACAGGTTTCGCAGTTGCAGCAGCCACTGCCTTGTAATACTGATAGATTCCTTCCTGAGGCGGTTTGTTATAATATGGCACCACTACAAGAAAATAATCCACACCGTGAGGTTCAAGAAGACGGATATTGGCAATTGTATGCTCAAGCGAGTTCGTTCCCACACCTGCCATCACAGGAAGCCCGCAAGAGTGCTCCTTGGCAATGGTAAGGACCTTTATCTTCTCCTCATCCGTCAGACAAGGTGTCTCGCCTGTCGTTCCGAGCGGCACAAGGAAATCTACGCCTCCGGCCACCTGCCTGTCAACGAGAGAAGCAAATGCATCGTAATCCACCTCACCATCCTTGAACGGGGTAATCAGGGCAGTTCCGCAACCTTTGAGTTTATCTTTTGTCATAATTATTAATAAGTTCTTTGTTTATACGGATTCCCGATCGGGTCGGGAATGACTGGAATCTAACGAAACAGGAGCTCCTTGAATTCATGAACTCCAGTGAGGCCGTCAGTCTTAAGTGCCGCCTCGACAGCACCTGCTGCAAATCCTTCGCGTGAAAAAGCCTCATGACTGAGAGTGATTCTGTCATTCAGACCTTCAAAACCGATAGTGTGGATACCGGGAATCTCACCGCAACGCACCGACTGAATATCGGTCTTGACATTCATGTTCTCATCAACTATGTCTGCAAGGCTTCTTGCTGTTCCGCTCGGCGCATCCAGCTTATGGCAGTGATGCATTTCCACCATATAAGGACTGTAGCCGCCTGTCGACCCCAGCATTCTGGAAATATAGTCTGTGACTGCAAAGAAGACATTTACTCCGATAGAGAAATTGGATGCCCAGATCATAGGCGTACCGCATTTCTCGAAATACGCGATCACCTCATCCTTTATGTCCGCCCATCCGGTAGTTCCGACAACAACCGCCTTGAAATTCTCAGCAAGGAACCTGTAGTTGGCCCTGAATGCCGCAGGAGTCGTAAAATCTATGCAGACGCATTCCTTGGCCAGTCCGGAATCCGTTTCTGTCACAGCCTCAGTCCAGCCGGCATATTCCAGACCTCTTGAAAGAATGATCTTCTCGATCATCCTTCCCATTTTTCCGTATCCGCTTATATATAATTTCATAACTTTCTAAAATGTTTCCAATTCTTCGGTCTGATCGAAAAGATGATCATGAAGATCCTGAACCACCTCCGCAAGTTCCTCTCGGTCAACTACAAAGCTGATATTCACAAATGATGCACCCTGAGAAATCATATACACATTACATTTCTTCAGAGGAGTGAATGTCTTCTTGAGCATGCCGTTGAGACGCACGATGTTCTTTCCGATCACCGATACCTGAGACTTGTCATCATCTACGATCACATCTGCAAATTCCGACAGCTGAGCCACGACAGAATCAATGTTCTGCGCCGCGTCAACTGTAACGGAAATATTTGCCTCAGAAGTACTTATAAGATCCACAGAAACCTTGCTCTCGCTAAATATCTCGAACACACGACGAAGGAAGCCGGATGTATTGATCATCCTTGTCGAGAAAATGTTGATTACCTTGATATTCTCCTTGAAAGACACGGACTTGACTCCATCCTCGATCAGTTCGTTGCGGAGAATTGCAGTACCTTTTCCGGAAGGATTCATCGAATTGAGGACATATATCGGAATATTCTTCTTTACCGCAGGTTCGATTGTAAGAGGATGAAGGACCTTTGCACCGAAATGAGCCATCTCAGCAGCCTCCTCAAACGAAATCTTCTCAAGATACTTGGTGTTCTTCACGGATCTCGGATCAGCAGTACGCACACCATCCACATCTGTCCATATCTCGATTCGCTCCGCATCCATTGCCAGACCGATAAGAGAGGCTGAATAATCGGAACCGCCTCTGCCGAGAACTGTAGGTTCTCCATCTGCTGTGACTCCTACAAATCCCTGGGTTATTACCGCATCGACTCCCTCATAAGCCTGCGAAACCACTCCGGGAACCCTTTCTGCAATTGCGGACATATCAGGTTCTGCCTTCAGATAGGACTTATTGGTGACCATCATATCACGAGCATCAATCCATCTTGTCCTGATGCCCTTTGAATTCATTGCATGGGCGATGATGGTCGATGAAAGATACTCTCCTTTTGAAATGATTATAGCCTTGTTGCGGTCAGAGAATTCACCGAGTGAGCACACTGCCATCGCAATCGAATCGAGAGAATCACAGATAGAGTTGACATTAGCAACAGCCTCATCCTTGAGCACGCTCTGCGAAAGCAGTTCAGCGGCAAGGTCAACATGACGCTGACGGAGCTGCGAGAGAAGGTCCTTTGTTTCAGTTTCGTTTCCTGCAGCCGCAGCGTCGGAAATACGGTATAGAAGATCAGTCACCTTCGACAGGGCCGAAACTACTACTACCGGCTTCTGATCCAGTTTGCCTCCGATTATGAATATTGTTCTGGTGATAGCTTCAAAGTTGGCAACTGAAGTGCCACCAAATTTCATTATTATCATATTCTGCAATTTATTTCATTATTGAACTTTGATAATCATCATATCCCTAAACCCGGTTCCCGGGAAAGGGACTTACCCTTGACAATTCAGTTTTTCAAAAATTCTGATGTAGTTGGAGATAGCGGTTTCGATGTCTTCCAGCAGGACATGCTCATCATCCCTGTGAGCCACAAGTATCGAACCGGGACCACACAATATCTTGCGAGGAAAGTTTGTAAGCTGCGGCGCATCACTGCCGAATGCCACAGGCTTTGACTCAAATCCATCGAGGACCTCAAACCTTGACGGACTGTCCCCGCCGAATGCCGTCACACTCATAGCTTTCTGCCACAGAGCCACATCCTTTGCCACCACATCCGACCCATCCTGCACCCTCGGGCAACCGAACCGAAGCTTTGCATCTGCACCTGCAATATTCTTCATCACGTTGCAAACCATTTCATCCGACTCGAAAGTAGTCCTGAAATACAGTCTGCATGAAAGATTGTCGCTAAGGATATTCTGAGGATTGTCGCTGGACAGACGACCGATGTTCCACGTCGTCTCACCAAGAGTTTCGTCCACAGGAAACCTTATGCTTCTGAGCGCATTCATAAAATCATTGAAGAGTTCCACGGCGCTGACACCGAACTGCGGATATCCTGAGTGGAACGCTTTACCTTCAAAAGTGACCTCGAAGGATTTTGTACCTTTGGCAGCAGAAGCCATGCAATTGTCAGTCGGTTCTCCTACAATCACCCATTCTGCACCCGGATGCTGGTCACGAAACGCTTTAGCACCGTAAGACCCTGTCTCTTCTCCTGCAAGAAGAAGCAGGCCGAAACCGTCATATCCCTTGGCTTCCAAGGCCTTGCAAGCCTCCCACATAGCAAAGATCTGTCCCTTTGCATCACAGGTTCCCCTGCCTCTCACCTTACCATCTTCACCGAACTCCGGAGCAATGTAAGGTGGTACAGTATCAAGATGAGTGCAGAATACAACCTTTGGCTCTCCCCACGAGAACAGGATGTTCTGCGGAATACCGCTTCCCTCCGGGACATCACCGGACATTGACACGACATCAAACCTCTCCACTTTATTGCAGTCCGTCCGAAGTCTGTCAACAAGAAAATCCGCCAACGCCCTCTCCCTTCCGGAAGTGGAGTCGACGCCCAGCATATCCTTAAAAAGCAAAGTATCCATCATAACTCACAAAGATACATAAAACAACGCTAAATGCAATGAACCCATGCACCGGAGCGGGCGCTATTCATCCCCCTTTTTAATCTGTCCGTAATATGCATTCGCCCCATGCTTGCGATTATAATGCTTCTCTATCATATGAGGATTCATCTCGAGATGCGGATTAAGCATCTTCGAGATATAGGCCATCTTCGCAACCTCCTCAAGCACAACTGCATTGTACACAGCCTCATCAGCCGTCTTTCCCCAAGTGAAAGGACCATGATGGCAGGCCAGGGCTGCCGGAGTGTGAAGCGGATTCATTTCAGCGAAAGCATCCGCAATCTTCTCTCCTGTAAAGGCTTCGTAGGCTGACTCGATCTTTTCTGCAGGAATTTCATCCGTACAAGGGACGTCATGGTGGAAAGTATCTGCGTGAGTCGTACCGATATTCGGGATGGACAGACCTGCCTGAGCCCAAGCCGTCGCATGTGTAGAGTGCGTATGGACAACACCCCCGATTTCAGGGAATCTCCTGTACAGCACAAGATGAGTAGGCATGTCTGATGAAGGGCGAAGGTCACCGTCCACTACATTTCCATCCATATCCACGACAACCATATCATCAGCTGTCATCTTATCATATGCCACTCCACTCGGCTTTATCACTACCAGTCCTTTCTCGCGGTCAATAGCAGAAACATTGCCCCAGGTAAGTATTACAAGTCCGTGCTTTACCAGATCGAGATTGGCCTGGAGCACCTTTTCTTTGAGTTCTTCCAACATAGATGCTAATCTTTTAATATTCAACTTGTGAAGATAACTATTTTTTGAAAAATTAACCATATCTTTACAAGTGATTTTTCAATAAAATTAAGCAAGATGAACAAGATCAATGCAGCTCTCGAAAGAGCCAGGGACACAAAGGCCCTCATCATAGGAAACGGCGTAGTGTGCCGTACAGCGGAAATGTTCAATCAACTGTTTCCGGGACAGAAGGCAATAATCGTCGCAGACGAAAACACGTGGAAAGTAGCTGGCGCAGATGCTCAGAAGTCTCTTGATGAGGCAGGCATCGTTTCATACCCGGCATACGTGTTTGCAAGCGAGGACTTCTATGCTGAGTGGAAGCATGTGGAGACCCTCAAGGCACACCTCGAGCCAATTGACGCAGTGGCAATTGCAGTTGGTTCAGGAGTAATCAATGACACTGTAAAATACGTATCATATCTTCTCGGCAGAAAATACATGTGCGTAGGAACAGCCGCATCAATGGACGGTTTCACAGCCTACGGTTCTTCAATCACAAAGGACGGCAACAAGCAGACTTTCGACTGTCCAGCTCCTTTCGGATTTGTTCTTGATTCGGGAATTGCCGCAGAGGCTCCTAAAGAATTGGCGGCTTCAGGATATGCAGACCTCATAGCGAAAATCCCTGCCGCCGCCGACTGGATGATTGCCGACGCTGTGGGAAGCGAGAAGATTGACGAATTCGCATGGGGACTTGTTCAGGATGGCCTGAAAGAGGCACTTGCAGATCCAGCGGCAGTACGCGCCGGAGATGTCGAAAAGACACAGGCACTTGCAGACGGTCTCCTTATGAGCGGCTTTGCAATGCAGGCAATCCAGTCTAGCCGTCCTGCTTCCGGTGCAGAACATCAGTATTCACATTGCTGGGACATGGAGGACCTCTGCTACGACGGAAAGCATGTTTCACACGGATTCAAGGTCGGAATCGGCACCCTTATGTCAACTGCCGAGATTGAATTCCTTCTCGAGAAGGGTCTGGAGAATATAGATGTAGAGGCCTGCGTAGAGGCTTGGAAGAGCTGGGATGAGATGGAGGCTGAGATCAGAGAGATTCTCGATGGAAAGCCTGGACACATCGCTCGCGGTATTGCCGAGGCAAAGGGAAAGTACGTTGATAAGGATGGTCTCCGCAAGCAGCTCGAAGCTCTCAAGGAGGCATGGCCGGAGCTCAGAGTTAAGATCAAGGAGCAGATCATCCCATTCGAGCAGGTTAGAGAGAACCTTAAGCTTGTCGGTGCCCCATACGAACCAGAGATGATCGGCGTCACTCGCGAGCGCTTCCGCAAGACCGTATCCTACATTCCTTACATGAGAAGCCGTTTTACAAATATCGACGTCATCTACCGTCTCGGTTGGTTGGATGAGTTCATCGAAAGAATGTTCGGCAAAGGCGGCATCTGGGAAGTAAAATAGTCTATAAATAATTCATTATGAAGAAATTACTTTTGCTTTTACTCATAGCTGCAGCATGCCAGAACGTCAACTATCCTGACGTGATTCACCTCGAGGGTGGCAAGCTCCATATCCAGGGCATAGCACTCGATCAGAAGGAGAACTGTCTCTATAGTTCATTCACCAGCGCTTTCTTCAAGAGTGATCTTGATGGCAATTATATTGGTTCTGTAACAGGTATCAATGGTCACCTTGGCGCTATGACATACGACGAGAAGGAGAAGACTGTCTATGCATCTCTCGAAATCAAGGACGATGAAATCGGAAGAGGAGTCTCAGACGCTTTGGGAGCAGAAAGACACAAAAAGGCTGCAAGCCGCTTCTATGTAGCCGAGATCGATGTCCGCAAGATCGATCGCCTTGATGTTCCATTCGAGGAGGTGATGAAGCTTCACGCAATTGATGAAGTTGCCAAGGACTATCTTGATACAGTAACTGTCAATTGTCAGGTTCTGGAGCACAAATATGGCTGCTCAGGCATGGATGGAATCGCCATCGCCCCTGCCTTCGGTTCAAAGAGCAAGGAGAAATATCTCTACGTTGCATATGGTATCTACGGAGACACTACCCGCGTGGACAATGATTACAACATCCTTCTTTGCTTTAAGATGGATGACCTTAAGACTCCTGTACACAAATACTTTGTAAAGACCGGCAACACTAGATATGGTGTACAGAACATGACTTATGACAAGGCTAGCGAAAAGCTTTATCTTGCTGTATATAAAGGCAGCAAGTCACAGTACCCTAACTACTCGCTCTTCGCTCTCGACATCAATCAGCAGCCATTCACAGCCAAGCTTGATAATGTTCCATACGAGGAAAACGAGGTTGAGCAGCTTACTGTAACCGAGGCATCACATTTCAAATACGGCAGCACAGGTCTTTACTCGTTCGGTGATGGCAGATGGTATGTCAGCATCAAGGGCAAGAAGGACGGCAAGCAGTATGGAGACGTAACACTTTATGACTCTCTCCAAGAGTAATAAGTTGCCATCATATTATACAAGAAATCCCGAGGCTGATAGTCTCGGGATTTCTTATTCTCTTATTTCTCTAACCTGCCGTTTCTGTATTTCAATTTGTGAACTACTCTTCCATCGTCTTCAAGTATCCACGAGTCGAAATTGCGCTGTCCTTCATGAGCGACAATAAATCTCACACCTGGTCGCAGATTGTTATATATGGTATCGTCTCCTGAGAATCGTCCATAACCAAGAGCAACTCCCTTCTCCACTACAACGTAATCATTATCATGGTCGTGTCCGGCAAAGACACCCATAATATGTCCAGTTTCAAGCATAGCAGCAAACATGCCGGTATTCAAGGCTCCAGGGCATTCATTCTCAGCTTTTTTACCCACTTTCTGATTCTTTGGATTCTCGAATGCAGCTGTATACTCTACCAAACATATATGAAAGAAAGCCAAGGAGTTAAGAACATCACCTCCATTATCCTCCGTCTTCTTCAGACATGAGTTCTTCAGCCAAAGTACCTGATCAGTTGAGAACCATCCATATTTTCCGATGGACTTGTCCGGAGAATAATCACCTGAATCCAGGCAATAAAGTGCCATAGAAGGTTTATCTCCGCTATATGAAAGGACATCCAGGTCCATGTCTGCCAATTGTCCTGCTGAGTTCAAACAATTCACTGAATATGGTGAAGATGTTATGATCCTTGACATCTCTTCACGAGACAGACCAGATTCAGGATCATGATTACCAAATGTAACACAGAAAGGAATCTTATATGTATTCAAGGAATCAAGAAGTCGCTGCCATCCCTTCCTCGTATCGCCTCTGGTGACAATATCGCCTGTAAACACGATAAAATCGGGCTTCTCTTGATCAGCGACTCTGCTCAGGCGAGCAAATGTCTTCTCTGCCTGCTCGTTACAGTAATCGGACTTATCAACAGAAATATGCATGTCCGTAAACTGCGCAATCTTGAATCTGCCTTCCTGATTGAATCTAAGTACTGGCTTGTGAGCAGAAAGCTGTAAAGAAGCAGAAAGGATCGTGATAGATAGAAGTAGCTGCTTCATATCATGTGTTTTATGTGGTTATAACAAAAAATCCCCTCCGATGTGGAGAGGATTTGTGGAGATAGTCGGAGTCGAACCGACGACCCCCTGCTTGCAAAGCAGGTGCTCTAGCCAACTGAGCTATACCCCCAGAATTTTTAAGAACTGGTAGTCCCGAGCAGACTTGAACTGCTGACCCCTACATTATCAGTGTAG
>JAEIGA010012019.1_pt1 | contig 13133 bp, 8 predicted proteins | sample 9270691 | NCBI WGS metagenome assembly JAEIGA01 (sample SAMN17057246, study PRJNA624740) | gut metagenome | biome: biome; isolation source: fecal sample | host: Bos grunniens | place: China: Xizang | collected 2019 | reverse complement strand
TAAACAATAAACGGCAATTTCAAGGAGATACTATGCTTAGACTTACTAATATTGTTAAAAACTATAAAACAGGAGATACAACCGTTTCTGCTCTTAAAGGCATTAACCTTGAATTTAGAGAAAACGAATTTGTTTCTATTCTTGGTCATTCGGGTTGTGGCAAAACCACACTGCTTAACCTTATTGGTGGCTTAGACCAATACACTTCGGGCGACTTATTTATTAGTGGTATTTCAACCAAAAGATTTAAAGATAGTGACTGGGACACCTACCGCAACCATTCGGTTGGCTTTGTATTCCAGTCTTATAACCTAATCCCCCACCAGTCGGTGCTTTCTAACGTTGAACTTGCACTTACACTTTCGGGCGTTTCCAAGTCGGAAAGAAGAGCAAGAGCAAAACACGCGCTTGAAAAGGTAGGCCTTGGAGACCAAATTCACAAAAAGCCTAACCAAATGTCAGGCGGCCAAATGCAGCGTGTTGCAATTGCCCGTGCACTTGTAAACAACCCTGATATTCTATTAGCCGACGAACCAACCGGCGCACTTGACACCGAAACAAGCACCCAAATTATGGAAATTTTAAAAGAAATCGCCCAAGAAAAGCTTGTAATTATGGTAACCCACAACCCAGAACTTGCGGTTGCTTATTCTAATAGAATCATTCGCCTTGTGGATGGTCTTGTTACCGACGACTCTAACCCCTACTTAGGCCCTGTTTTAGAAACCGAAATTGCAGCCGTTTGCGAAGAACCTAAGCTTAAGGAACCCAAAAAGCAGTCTAAGAAAATTGGCAAGAAAAAGTCTATGTCATTTATTACTGCACTTTCGCTTTCGCTAAATAACCTTTTAACCAAAAAAGCAAGAACCGTTTTAACATCCTTTGCGGGCAGTATTGGTATTATTGGTATTGCAATGATATTAGCACTTTCAAACGGTATTCAGCTTTATATAAACCAGGTGCAAGAAGATACACTCTCTTCCTACCCCATTACCATTCAGGCAAAGAGTGAAGATATTGCAAACACTATTCTTTCAATAATGTCTGAAAATAATAACTCCAACCACGACCTAAATGCAGTTTATTCAAGCCCTGTGCTTAATAAAATGATAAACAGCCTCACAAACCCACAATATTCCGAAAACAACCTTAAACTATTTAAGGAATATTTAGAATCTGAAGATAACGAACTTGTAAACTATACATCTAACATCAACTATGTATACGATGTGGATTTTTCTGTTTTCTTTAAAGACGAAAACGGCAAAATCATTGAGTCTGATCCAACCAAACTAATGCAAGAAACGATTGGAATGTCTATGGACGGTATGGGTGGAATGACCAACCTTATGAGTTCGGGCAATTCAATGAAAATTTACGAACAACTTTTATCTGACGACAATGGTCTTATTAGTGACATCGTTTACGAACAGTATGACCTAATTTCGGGTAACTGGCCTAAAAACTATAATGAAGTTGTTTTAGTTGTGAACTCAAACAATGAAATTAGCGACTTTGCTCTTTTAGCTCTTGGCCTTACCACCACAGAAGAAGCAAAGAACTCTTGGCAAAACATAGGAGCCGGCGAAGAAATTAGCACCGAAATTAAAAAGTGGAGTTACGAAAAGATTTGCAATATGACCTTTAAGGTTGTACCTGCTTGTAACTTTTATTCTCCCGACCCGGTAAACGGCGGCTATAAAGACATTAGCACAACCGAATCAGGCCTTGCTTATATGTATGATAACGGCATTGAAATTAAAATTTCGGGCATTATAAGACCAAACCCCGACGCTTCTGCCGCAATGCTAACAGGTACAGTAGGCTACACTAAATCGCTTGTTGACAAAGTTATTGAAATTACCGATAACAGCCGAATTGTTATCGAGCAAAAGGCCAACCCCAATGTAGATGTAATTACCGGCCTTCCCTTTAAGGCTTCTGATTATACTGAACCTACCGAGCAAGAAAAACTTGCCCTATTTAAAGAATATATTAAAGGTCTTACCACCGCTCAAAAGGCTGAGCTTTACAAAAAAATAGCATCTACCCCCAGTGCAGAAACTGTTTCCGCCGAAGTTGAACGCCAAATGAAAGGGTTAACCCGCCAGTACATTGAAACCATGATGTTAGATTCTTATGCGCAAGAGTCGGGAATGGACAAAGAAACCCTAAAAAACTATATTTCAGGGCTTTCCGACGAAGAACTATTCGGTCAGGTTAGAATGATGCTTGAAGAAAGAATTGCCACACAAATGGCACAAATGGCCGAACAGCAATTATCTCAAGTTCCGCAAGCGCAACTAGCCGCAATGCTAACTGCTACTGTAAATAGTTACAGCGCAAAAGAAGGCGCCACCGCTTACGACGAGTTTATGCCCGCAGCATATTCAGACTCAACCTACGACAATGTTTTAGTTACTCTTGGTGTTGTTTCGCTCGACTCGCCTTCGGCAATCAACCTTTACGCCTCTACTTTCAGCGACAAAGACAAAATTTCTGACTGCATTGCAAAATATAACGAAACCGTAGACGAAGAAGACCGCATTACCTACACCGACTATGTAGCTATTTTAATGTCTTCTATTACAACCATTATCAATGTAATTTCTTATGTGCTAATTGCATTTGTTGCAATTTCGCTTGTCGTTTCTTCTATAATGATTGGTATTATTACCTACATTTCTGTATTAGAACGCACTAAGGAAATTGGTATTTTAAGAGCAATTGGCGCTTCTAAGCGTGATGTTTCCCGTGTATTTAATGCCGAAACTTTAATTGTAGGCTTTGCCGCGGGTTTAATAGGCATTGTAACAACACTTGTACTTTGTGTTCCTGTAAACATTATCATTCGTTCCATTTCGGGAATTGAAAACATTGGCGCACAACTGCCGGTAGCAGGCGCAATTATTCTTGTAATAATTAGCATGGCACTAACATTTATTGCAGGTTTAATACCTTCGGGTATTGCTTCTAAGAAAGACCCAGTTGAAGCGCTTAGAACCGAATAATACTTTTTAAAACAAAAAAACCGCAACTTAAAATAAAGTTGCGGTTTTTTGTATTGTTAATTTAACAAAACTGTGTTAAAATGTTAAAAGTTTAAATTTAGGAGTATAAAATGAACTATACAAAATGGGTAAACGGTTGGGGTCTTGGCGTTGCTCACCCACCACTAACTGAATCACAGTGGACAAAAGACACAACTGTAAGATATGTTCTTATAAACAGTTTAGATGCAGGTGCAGTTCGCCTTAAATTTTCAAACCGTTTTGGTCAGCAAGAAGCTGAACTTAGCGAAGTTACTGTTGCAATTTCGCAAGACGGAAAATGCGGCGTTAAAAAAGATACCGTTAAAAATGTTACTTTTGGCGGAAACAAAAAAGGTGTTATTCCAGCATTTAGCGAAATAGTAAGCGATGAAGTTTTATTTGAGATTAAAAGTGGCGAAAAGTTAGTAGTTAGTATCTACTTTGAAAACTTTACTCAAATGAACACCGGCTTTACATACGACAACCAATTTATGGTTCGCCGCTTTATAGAAGGCAACCACACCCACAGCGAAGATTTTAGCCTATACGAAATGTCTTTTTCTGCCGCTTATAATTTTTTGTGGAGTATAGATTTTTTAACCTATGAAGATGCATATTCAATCGCCGCATTTGGCGACTCTATAACATCGCAAGAATGGGTAGACATTTTAGCCCATAAACTAATAGAAAACAAAATTAACAACCGTGCAATTGTTAGAAGAGCGGTTAGCGGTAGTAGAATTTTCGGCAGCTACCCTGCCTTATCTTATTTCCATTACGGCGAAGATGGAATGACACGTTTTAGACGTGAAGTTGAACACGATGGAGTTAAGGGTGTGATTATTCTTCACGGAATTAACGACATAATTCACCCCGACGGCAAAAACCCAATGCGCCCAATGAGCAATATGCCAACATCAAATACCCTTTCAAACGGTATTTGTGAATATTTAAAAATTGCAAAGGATCTAGGGCTTAAAACCTATTTGGGAACTCTTTTGCCCATTAAAGGTTGGCGAACCTATGATGTACCGCGTGACGATATAAGAATTGAATTTAACAATTGGATTAGAACACAAACAATTACCGATGGCGTAATCGACTTTGAAAAAGCAGTTTTAAGCCATACCGACCACAGAGCATTCGACCCTGCGTGTAATCGTGGCGACAACCTACACGCAAGTGTAGAGGGTTACAGAAGAATGGCTGAAGCGGTTGATATGAATATATTTAAATAAAAAAGGTGCCTTAAAGGCACCTTTTACTTTTTACTAAAAACAACTGCTTTACTGAGTATGTAGTTTATAACCACAATAATTACGCTAACAATAAGTTTTGCGTAAAAGCCGTCAATTTCAAAAAGTTTTTGGTCTAAACCAAGCGAACACAGTAAAGACGGCAAGAAAACTTCAATAACACCTGTTGCAATTCTCATTCCTAAAAACATAAGTGATTCTTTTAAAATGGTTTTAAAGTTGTTGCCTGCATTTTCAAAAATGAAAAACTTGTTTGTAACAAAGGCTAAAACAATTGCAATTATCCAAGCAAAAAAATTACTTAAAGTTATACTAATCGGTGTAAATACAACAAGAACCGAATAAGTAACCCAGTTTGCAAGGGTTACAACTATACCGAAAAGAATGTACAAAACAACTTCTCTTCGCTTAGAATGGGGTTTCATAGGTTAAGACTTCCTTTTAATTTTAATAAGCCAAAAGGGCATAACAAAAATTCCAAGCAATGATCCAACACCGTAAGAAATGTGTAGTGTTAAAAAGATAATTGGTAAAAGTAGTTTAGTAATTGCGGGTTTCTTTGCAAATTCAATAACTGTTGAAAGAAGAACAAACAAAGAGTAGGCGCCCCACATTAAAAATGATAAATGCGGTAGGCCAAAAACCGCTAAAAATGTTGTTAAAATTATGCCAAGCAAAAAACAAAGCGGCACAAAATGAAAAAGTGAAAAGCATTTAGGCGAAACGCCAAGAGTTTTGCCTATCCAAAACCCATTTAAAAATTTTTGTTTTAGCAATTTTAAAAAGGTGTTTCTGGTGTGCTGATAAAAAACTATATCGGGGTTATAACAAAGTTTAAAACCCGCTTTTCTAATGCGGTAGGTCATATCATTATCTTCTGACCTTGGTAAAAGTTCGTTATATTTACCTACCTTGTCGTAAACTTCTCTTTTATACATTCCGCAAAAAAGTGAAGAAGTGTACATTTTTTTATTGCTGTTTCGGTATGGTGCAAAACTGCTACCAAACATAGACTGTTCTGCACAAAGCAGAGTTTCTTTAAAACTTGTGGGGTTATCAATAATGTTCGGGCGTTTACCTCCACTTGCAACTTCACAACCTGAAAGAACATTAACATTTTTACTTATAAAATCACTTGGTATGGAGGCGTGAGCATCAATTCTGACTAGAGCTTCACCTGTGTAATGTTCAAGGGCTACATTATGTCCGCAAGGAATAATTTTTTTGGGGTTGTCTAAAACCTTTACCGACAAAAAACCATGGTCTTCGTAGGCGAAATTTTGCATTATTTGCTTTGTGTTGTCGGTAGACATACTGTCGATTAAAAGAACTTCTATTTTATTGTGCGGGTAATCTTGTGCGGCAAGGTCATTTAACAACTGCGGTAAATATTCTTGCTCATTAAACGCTACAATAGCAAATGAAACTATCATAAAAACTCCAAGTGATTTTTTTTAAGTATAACACACTTTTTAAAAAGTTTAAAGTTTTTTGTTGCTTGACTTAAAAGTTATATGGTTTTATAATGTGAAAAACGGAGGTTTTGGTATGGCTATTGATAAAGTTAGAGAATATTTTAAAGGTTTTGGCATTGAAAGCCGCATTCAAGAATTTAGTGTTTCAAGCGCTACCGTTGCACTCGCAGCCGAAGCACTAGGTTGCGCCCCTGAACGAATTGCAAAAACACTTTCTTTTAAAATAGATAACGGCTGCGTTCTTGTTGTTGCAGCTGGCGATGTTAAAATTGACAACTCGAAATTTAAAGCGTTTTTTGGCACAAAAGCTAAAATGCCTTCTATCGACGAAGTAGAAGAACTTTGCGGACATTCGGTTGGCGGTGTTTGTCCCTTTGCAGTAAAACCGGGCGTAAATGTTTATTTAGATGAATCTCTAAAACGCTTTGATACTGTCTTCCCTGCTTGTGGAAGCAGCAACAGTGCAATTGAAATGACAATAGACGAACTTGTTAAATATTCTAACAGTAAAGAGTTTATAGATGTTTGTAAACAAGTAGAATAGAAATTACCCCGAGAAGAAATTCTCGGGGTTTTGCTTTATTTATTGGGGTTTCTAAACGAAATGTTTGTAAGTTCTAAAATAATATTAGCTAGCCAGTCGTTAATGCAACTGCCGTCAATTCGCCATTGCCAATTATCGCCGAGCGTAGACGGAGTATTTATTCTACCTGAAGAATCTAAACCAATGGTGTCTTGCATTGAAATTATAGCGGTATTAGCAACAGACATTAAAGCCGTTCTAATCATTGCCCAGTTAATACCTTCGCTATTTTTTAGGCCCATATAATCGCAGGCAAATTTAAGTTCTTCGTCAGTTACGGTAGAAGCCCAGCCTAAAATAGTATCGTTATCGTGAGTGCCTGTATATACAACCGAATTTTTGCCAAAATTGTGCGGCAAATAATCGCTCTCAGCTTCTGGCGTAAATGCAAATTGCAAAACCTTCATACCAGGAAAGCCCGACTTTTCAACCATTTTTAAAACTGCGGGGGTTAAAAACCCTAAATCTTCTGCAATAATAGGCAAGTCTTTACCGGATTCTTCTTTAATTGCGGTAAACAAAGCAAGATTTGGTCCTTTTTGCCACTTGCCATTTTCAGCGGTTTTGTCGCCAAAGGGTACTGCCCAATAGGCTTCAAAGCCTCGAAAATGGTCTATTCGAACAAGGTCGTAAAGTTTAAAGGCGTAAACCATACGCCGTTTCCACCAAGAATAGGAATCTTTTTTCATAAAATTCCAATTATAAAGCGGGTTGCCCCAAAGTTGACCTTCGGGAGAAAAGCAGTCTGGTGGACAACCGGCAACTAGCTTTGGTTTTAAATTTTTATCTAAGTTAAACTGTTCGGGTTGAGACCAAACATCAGCAGAATCATATGCAACATAAATTGGAATATCGCCAATAATGCCAATCCCCTTTTTATTTGCATACTTCTTTAACTTTAACCACTGCTGACTAAACTTAAACTGAACAAATTTATAGAAGTTTATAAGTTCTTTTTGTTCATCTTTAATTTTATTTAAAACCGAAGGTTCTCTAAGGCGAATAGAGATTTCCCAGTTTTCCCATGAATTGTCTTGATTTAAATTTTTAATTGCCATAAAAAGGGCATATTCTTCGAGCCAACAAGCGTTTTCACAAACGAAAGATTTATACTCGTTATCGGGCACAAAGCGTGAGAAGGCAATTTTGAGCATATTATTACGATTTTCATAAAGTTTGCCATAGTCAACCTTTAAACTGTTATCGCCAAAATTAAAAGAAGCAAATTCTTCATTTGTTAAAAGGCGTTCTTCAATTAAAATTTCGGGGTCAATAAAATAGGGGTTTCCCGCATAGGAAGAAAAAGACTGATATGGTGAGTCTCCATAGTTTGTGGGGTTTAGCGGTAAAATTTGCCACCAAGACTGCCCTGCTGCGGCAAGAAAGTCGACAAACCTGTATGCTTCCTTACCAAATGTTCCTATTCCGCCCTTTGAAGGAAGCGAAAATATTGGCATTAAAATACCGCTTGTTCTCATAAAAACTCCGTTTCTGCGCCTAAAACTAACCCTTTACTGCGCCCGAAAGAACGCCACTGATAATTTGTTTTTGACACACAAAATAAATTATTATAATTGGCAGTAAACATAAAATGATTAAAGCCATGGTAGCACCATAATCAACCTGACCATAACTGCCCTGTAAATATTGAATTTGAATTGGAATGGTTCTGTACTCTTTTTTATCGAGCACAAGGTATGGAAGCAAATAGTCGTTCCAAACCCACATTACTTCTAAAATGCCAACCGAAATATAGGTTGGTTTCATTATAGGCACTATAACCTTAAAGAAAAGCGAAACGGCGTTACAGCCATCGATAGTTGCTGCTTCTTCAATTTCTAATGGAATGCTCTTTACAAAACCACTAAATAAAAAGACCGCAAGTCCTGCGCCAAAACCTAAATAAACAATCGGAATTGTGAATGGTGTGTCTAAGCCTAATGTGTCGGCAGTTTTAGACAGTGTAAACATTACCATTTGAAAAGGAACAACCATTGAAAAAATACACAAATAGTAAACTAACTTTGAAAATGTAGAGTTAACCCTTTTAATATACCACGAAGCCATTGAAGTGAAAAGCAAAATTAATAAAACAGAAAAAATTGTTATAATTGCACTATTAAAAATAGCCAAATAAAATGGGTAGTTGCCATTAAAAATTCCGTTTAAATAATTTTGGACACCAACAAAAGAAACATTATTAGGTAATGAAAATAGTGCAGATTTGATTGAGTCGTTACTTTTAAAAGAATTATATAAAATAATTACAATTGGAAAAAACCAAACCACACTAACAAGCGTGAATAAAGCGGAAAGAACTGCGTTTTTTAAACGTTGCCTTTTAGATAGATTTTCCATTAAAGCTCTACCTCCCTACTTCTTGTAAGGTAAAGCTGAGTGAGAGCAATTATTACAACCACAATAAAGAAAATTACAGCCTTAGCTTGGCCAACACCCATATTGGTTGTGCTTTCATAAAACGAATTGTAAATGTTCAGCGCTAACATCTCCGTTTCATTATAAGGTTTTCCGCCTGTTAATGCAAGGTTTTGATCAAAAAGTTTGAAACCATTTGTAAGTGTTAAAAATGTGCAAATGGTAATTGAGGGCATAATTACGGGAATTGTAATGTTTTTTAGAAGTTGTCGGCCGTTTGCACCGTCAATTTTAGCAGCTTCAACATACTCTACGGGAACATTTTGCAACCCAGCAATGTAAATTATCATCATGTACCCTATTTGTTGCCAAGCAACTAAAATAACCAAACCTATAAAGCCATATTTTGAATCCAGCACAATTGAAGAACCTAGATATTTAGAAATTACTGCATCTAAAATAATTTTCCAAAGGTAACCTAGTACAATTCCGCCAATAAGGTTTGGCATGAAAAATATTGTTCTAAAAAAATTGGAGCCTTTTATTCCCCTTGTTAAAACATAAGCAACCGTAAAAGCAACTAAATTTATAACAATTACCGACGTTACAGTAAATAAAACAGTGAATAAAAACGACCTTAAAAAAGTTTCATCGCTTAATGCTTTTATATAGTTAGAAATGCCAACAAAGGTTGTTTTCTTTATGCTTCTGAACTTGAAAAAAGAAAGATAAATGCCCCAAATAAAGGGCCAAACAAAGCCAATAAAAAAGGCTGCTAGTGTTGGGTATAAAAATAGTGGTGCATTTTTTCGCACTTCTTTGCGTTGATTTGAGTTCTTAATTGCACCTACGCCAATATTTTTGCCTTTCAAGGGTAATTCCTCCACTAAATTAAAACAAGGATGCGGAGTTATTACCGCCGCATCCTTTAGATGTTACTGTTTTGAAGCGTTATATTGCTTTTCCCAGCCTTTAACAAAAGCATCTTCTACCTTTTGCCAAGTTCCTGTGCCAACTGTATATGCTGCAAGAGCATCTACTAAATTGTTGCGCAAAACATCTACATTAGGCGTTAAAGAAAAAGCCCAAGTTACAGAATACTTGCCTTTGTCTACATATTCGCTCATAATTTGGGCGAGTTTATTGTTAACAGCCTTTGCCTTTTTAAATGGAGAAACAAAGCCCATTTTATTAGCAAGTGCGGTAGTGCCTTTGTTTGAAGTAACAACCCATTCTAAAAATTTTAAGGTTGCATTAATATCTTCATCGTCGGCTTCTGAATTTACGGCCCAGTAGTTTTCAGTTCCACCGCAAATTCCTTGGTTTTCATCATCTACACCAAAGTAAATCGGCAAAAAGCCTAGGTTTTCGTTACCGATAGATTTAACATTGTCATATTCCCAGGTTCCATTTTGGTAAAATACTGCCTTACCCGAAGTAAACTCTTCTGCCGCATTGTGTTGTTCGCTTGTTATGGTTTTTGGGTCTATTGTTGAATTATTAACATAAAGGTCCCAAATTTCTTTAAAGTTGTTAAGATAGGTTCCCTTAATTTTAGAAGGTTGACCGCTTATATTGTCGGCTTTAAACTCGTAGAAAAGGGGCATATTTGAAAGATGTCCCGAAAAACGCCAGCTAGAAGCGCTGGAAAGTGCAGAAGAAGTAAAAGCAGAAAAACCAAGTTCGCCCTTTCGTTTGGAAATACTTTCAGCAACTTCTTTTAGTTTTTCAAAAGAGTTTATATCGGTAAGTTCATAACCTGCTTCTTTTAAAAGTTTTGTGTTTGTAATTAAGCCATAGCCTTCATAAACATAGGCAACGGCATAAACCTTGTTTCCGTCTTTAAGTGCAAAGTCATCGGAAACGAGTTCCCTATACACTGCGGTATTAGAAAGATCTAAGCAGTAATCTTTCCAGGATTCTAAACCAACAGGACCACTAACCTGAAAAAGAGTAGGTGCTTCATCTTTATCAATTTCGGCAAGTAAGGTTTGCTCGTAGGTGCCTTGGGCAGCAGTTACAACCTTAACTTCTACACCTGTTTCATTAGTGTATTCCTTTGCAAGTTGTTGCCACGCAGAATCTTGCTCGGGTTTAAAGTTCAAATAATAAACACTTCCCTTTTCATCTTTTTTGCCGCAACCTGTAAAAAGAGTTGCCAGTAAAGTTATCGCAAGAATAATTGCTAAATGTTTTTTCATAATAATATCCTCCAAATGTAAAATTTGCTTTTATTGTTTAGGTTAGTATGTGCAATTATTTTGCAAAAAAACAAACCCGAAGAAAGAAATTTCTTCGGGTTTTAAAATTTTTACATTTTCATTGAAATGCCGTTTTGTTCTAGGTTGGCAATAATTTTATCAGTTATTGTCTTAACCTCTTCACCGGTAAGGGTGCGTTCAGGGTGAGCAAACGAAATTCTAACAGTAATAGATTTACCGTTTTCATCGCAGTAGGTATCTACAACGCTAACGCCATTTATAAGTTCAGAGTTTTGTGCAGTAATTGCATTATTTATTGGTGCAAAGGTATTAGAGATAAAGGAAAGGTCAATTTCCATACCGGGGAAACGGCCGGGTTCTTTATACTTAATACTTGCATTTTCAAGTTTCGCAAAAGCGCTAAAATCAAGTTCCGCATAAACGATAGAAGCCTTTTTATCAATTTTAGAGGCAACGCTTGGGTGAACAATTCCAATTTCGCCAATATCCTTATCGCCACAAATAATGGCATTAAGGTTTCTGGGGTGCTGGTAAGACTTCGTAGCTTCTTTCATTGCAAAAGAAAGGGGTAAATGCTTAATATCGTCGGCAACTACTGCTAACATATCACGAAGTTGGAAATAAAGAGTTTCTACCGATTTAGTTTTGCTAAATAAGGTAATAGCAAATTTCTTTTCTTCTATGCAAAGATTTTGGTTGTTAAGTCCGCTAATTACACGGCCAATTTCAAACACACCAAAATCCGTATCATAACCGGTATTATACTTAACCTGGCAAAGCTGGGTAGGAATAATAGACTTACGAATAGTTTCGATATTGGGGTTTGCAGCGCCGATAAGTTTAATATTATCTTCAACTTCAATGCCAAGCGCTTTATATTCATCGGTATATTGCCATACGTAGGAATGAAGTTCGTGAAGCGAATAACGCTTAACCAAGATATCTTTAACCTTATCTTCAACCGTTTTTTCCACGTCGGGTCTAACGGGTGCAATAGGCGCAGATGCGGTATGAATTTCGAAATTATCATAACCATAAATACGGGTAATTTCTTCAATAACGTCGGCCTTCATGGTAACGTCTTTAGTAGCGCGCCAAGAAGGAACGATTACGCTAAAATCATCGTCCGAAAGGGTAACCTTAAAGCCTAAAGATTCTAAGGTTTTAACAATAGTTTCATTAGAAATTTCAATACCGGTATAACGGTTAACAAACTTTTTATTAAAGTCTAGGTTAACGGTATCGTATTTGAAAGCATATTCATCTGTTAAAGAAGAAACAACCTTTACTCCGTTATCTATATTAGTTAAGAGTTTAACGAAACGAGCGATAGCAGGAACGGTAAGTTCAGGATCTAAACACTTTTCATAACGCATAGAAGCGTCGGTTCTATGAGCAAGACGAACGGTAGACTTACGAATAGAAACGGCGTCAAATGTAGCAGATTCGAGGGTTAAAGTAGTAGTATCTTCTACAATTTCAGAATCTAGACCACCCATAATACCCGCAACAGCAACAGGTGTATTATCGTTACAAATCATAAGGGTATTTTCATCTATATTGCGTTCTACGCCGTCGAGAGTTGTAAACTTAAAGGATTCAGCAAAACGTTTTATACGAAGCTTTTCAACCTTTCTGGAATCGAAAGCGTGCATGGGTTGACCCACTTCTAACATAATGTAGTTAGTAAGGTCGGCTAAAAGATTTATTCCTCTCATACCGCAGTAGAAAAGGCGGATACGCATATTAACAGGGCTTACATTTTTAGTAATATTTTCAACCTGTAAGCAAGAATATCTTTGGCAAAGAGAGTCTTCTATTTTCATATCAACCTTAGGAAGGTTATTATAAGCCGAAAGGTCAACAGTATCAAGCGGTTTTAAAGGCCTGCCTGCAAGAGCAGCAAATTCACGAGCGATACCATAGTGGCCCCATAGGTCTGGGCGGTTGGTTAAAGACTTATTATCTACTTCGAAGATAATATCGTCAATATCATAAATTTCTTTAATGTCGGTACCATTTTTAACATCCTCAGTAATGTCAATAATGCCTGAATTGTCATCGGAAATACCAAGTTCTTTTTCTGAGCAGCACATACCGAAAGAGTCAAAGCCTGCAAGCGGGCGTGGAGCAATTGTAATTTCGCCAATTTGAGCGCCAACCTTAGCAAAAGCGGTTTTCATACCAAC
>JAEIGA010012018.1_pt1 | contig 13133 bp, 11 predicted proteins | sample 9270691 | NCBI WGS metagenome assembly JAEIGA01 (sample SAMN17057246, study PRJNA624740) | gut metagenome | biome: biome; isolation source: fecal sample | host: Bos grunniens | place: China: Xizang | collected 2019 | reverse complement strand
TGAATGAGGGCACTGTAGTTCAGGCTCGCGTAAGTTCTATTAACAATATTACAGGTACAATTACCAAGGCAAAGAATGTCGAGGTTACTGCACCTAATGGTTACCACTTCTCCTCCAAAACTGGTGTATTGGAGAAACACGACTATTTGGAAACCTTAGACGAAGCAACTGTTTATGATGTTGCATACCTGCGTTACACCTGTGAGTGTGGTGATTTCTACAGAATTCCCTTGACCGGAAGTACAAAGCTTCCCGTTATTGCCATAAATGTCTCTACCGGCAGACTGTATGCAACTGTTCAGGATGCAGTAAATGAGGCGCAAAACGGACAGACCATTGAAATGGTTGGAAATGTTCAAAATGGCAAGGCCCTTGTAATTCCCGAAAACAAGAAGATTACCATTGATATGAAGGGCCTCTATTATGCAACTAAGGTTGCATCCGACGGAGCTGCAATGGTGATTGAAGAGGGCGCAGATCTTACATTGATCAGCACCGGCGCAAACAGTATGGTGAAGGTGGAATACGTCACCTACTGGATGTTTGACAGTGTTATTAAGAGCAACGGCACTCTGACCCTTGAGAATGTTACCGTCAACGGCAACAACCTGTTTAACGACGGTTCTCGTGCCATCGTGAACAACGGAGCAGTTACGCTGAAGGACGATGTTAAGATCAACATCCGTCAGAACGACCCCAAGGTGGATGTGTTCGGCGGTGAAGGCGAAATCACCGACCTGACCATGGTCAATGCCCCTCTGGCAGACCTGACCCAGATGGAGAAGGTTGCAGTTAAGAAGACTGCATCCGCAGGCGGCGCTATTACCGCTCACCCCGGTGGCAGATTGCACTACACTATCACAATCACCAATAACAACGACACTGCTATCAGCGTAAATGTCACCGACTACCTGCCCAGCAACGTAGCATTTATCAGCGGTTGTGATGATGTAAGAGACGAAAGCCTCTACTGGAGCGTAAAGAACATTGCTCCCGGCGAGACCCGTACCATCACCTACACCGTAAAGCCCGACTACACTGTTAAGGAAGTTCGTGCATCCAAGACTGACATCCTTATTAAGAACCGGGAAGCCAAGGTAATCGACACTGTCGTCCCCGCACCTGCTGAGGACATCTGGGTGCTGGAAACCTTCAATGCCACCGACCGTTACAGAATGGAAATGGCCATTGATGCGTTGGTTACCGCCAACCTAACCCAGTACGACGGCTATGACGTACAGATGAACGGCATCGGTCTTGCCTCCCAGATGTACTGGGTAGGCTTCTCCACCACCGCAGGCTTCGGCACTCCCGACCTGAACGAGCTTCTCACCATCATCTACGAAAAAGCCGGTGAGGACAGTTCCGGCGGTACTTCCGGCGGCGGCGAAGAGGATGCTATTGCTGCTACTAACCTCTTAGACCGTGTGGTTCCCACCCTGTACGGCGGCACACAGATTCCTGCTGAAAAGGATAAGCTGTTCCGCGGTCAAAGAGCAACTGAGGTCACTATTGACGATTTAATTTCCGGTGACTTGATTATCGTCAGCGACAATGGCGCAGAAAAGCTGTACATTGTAGATGGCGAAGAACTGGTAGAACTGGGCAAGACCTATGTCACCAGAAAGATTGACCCAGCTACTGTTCTGTCCGGTCTACCCACTTCCGACAAGTATGCGGTTCTTCGTTGCTCCATCAACCTGGCCACTTCCTTCTCTTTGGAATCTGATGAGATCTACAACGAATATGACAAGCAGGAAATGACCGACCTGCAAAAAGCCTTGGTGGAAACCGCAAAGGCATACCTGCTCCGTGGCGACAGTGTCCAGTATGACGACGGCTTTATGGGCAAGACCGGCCGTTTCGAGTCCCTTGTCAAGAACCCCGAGGACTACACCGTGGATCAGTACGGTTATTTGGACTGCGCCCACTTCACCTACGATGTAAACTGGGCAACCTACGGTGTTGCCGTAGCGGCCAGAACCTACGAAAACAAAAAGGTAGACCTGACCACCTGTCTGAACATGATGGACAGCGCCAAGCGGGGCTATGACCCTGCCACCTTCACCGGCACCAACAAGAGTACCATCTTCTACTACGAACCTACCGGTGTAGAAACTGATGCCGAGAAGCAGGCCATTTATGAAGAGTTTATCTCCCGTCTCCAGCCCGGTGACCAGATTGTCTACCGGTATCCGGAAGAAGAAGGCGGCCATGCAATGCTGTATATCGGCAACGGTCTGATTATTCATTGCGCTGCCAACAAGTTCAACACAGACAGCAAGCGGGACTCCCACGACGCTGGTATCCGTTTCCTGTGTGTGGATGATCTGTTCAATCAGGAAATGAATGCCCGTCGTTATATGTTCGACAAGACCCGTTTCGGTATTGTCCGTCTGTACAACGAGGTGGAAAACCCCACAATTACGGAAAATACCCAGAATCGTATTGCCAATATGCAGGGTGTTGTAGCAGAAAAGATTGTCTCCACCGCTATGGGCAAGACTGTGAACCCCGGTGATGAGATTACCTACACCTTCTACATCTTCAACACCAATAAGACTGCTAAGCAGTTTGCTATTCGCGACGAGCTGTCCCAGTACGTAACCTTTGTTTCCGCAACTGACGGCGGCGCATGCTCCGGCAATAACATCAGCTGGGATATCACCGTTCCCGCTGACACCCGCATTTCTGTATCCTACACCGTAAAGGTCAATGAGGGTGTAGCTACCTACACCGCTATCGACGGCAGCAAGGCTACCATCAACGGTGTTCTTCACAAGTGCATTGACACCCATGTAGCACCCACCCTCACCACCGAACAGCAGCAGACAATCGTGGATGCTGTATACAAGGTTAAGGAAATGGACACCTCCAGCATGAACGGTGTTCAGATTCTGAATCAGATTTACAAGACCGCCTTTGGTGTTGACAACATCTTCGGCGAAGGCGTTACCACCGACGATGAGCTGGTTGGTAACTTCGACGACGGCGGCAAGGACAATGTGGGCGTATTCAACAATACCAGATACTGGAGCGATGTTGCCTATGTGTCTTTGATGGATGCCAACACCTCCAAGCCCGCTATGATGGTTGCCCCCGGTATGTTTGGCGGCAACTATGTCTACAACAGTAACCAATCCGGCGAAACCTTCACCCGTTTCTTGAATGTGGGCGATAAGGTACTCCGCAGCCGTTACTTCTGGGAGAAGGATATGGTCGTGGGCGACGTGTTCTTTATGCGTGGCAAGACCACAATGTATCTGTACATCTATGTGGGTAACGATACTTTGGTCAGCGTAGGCGCAGGTACCAAGTTCGCAGAAGTCGGCGCTGAAGAGCGTTTGCACTACACCCCCGCTACCGGCACCTGGCGGTACTACGCAGTGCTCCGTCCCTCTATGGTCAATGACCTGACTCCCACCCCCGATGTTCCCGGCGATGATACCCCTGTGGTACCCACCGTAAACGGTAACATCAACGCCTCCGTTGGCACCACCGTCAACGCAGGTGACCTGTCCTTCTACAAGACCTCTACCCATGTAGCTTCTGCAACTGTCACTCCCGGCAAGCAGGTTGCCTACTCCATCGTTGTGACCAACAACGGCTCCGAGAGCAAAACTGTTACCGTAACCGATGAAATTCCCGAAGTGGCAGAGTTTGAAGCCGGTTGTCAGCAGATTTCCGGCAATCAGATGTCCTGGGAAATCACCCTGGAACCCGGTCAGTGCAAATCTATCATCTACACCTTGAAGGCTAAGAACGATGAAGCCAACCTGGGCATGGCGCTGACCAGCGCCGCCAAGGTAGACGGCACAGCCGTTCCCTTCCATGACATCTATGTTGAACGCACCCTTGGCAATGTAGACCAGGGTCTGATGGAAACCGCTATTGATGCTTTCCGTCAGTATACCGATCTGAAGGGCATGAACCTTCTGAAGATGATCTGGAATGTGGCCATCAGCAAGAGCGTTTCCTACAATGATGCCGAAGGCAACACCATGACCGCTGCTGACCTGCTGAAGCTGGTCTTTACCGGCGAAGGCAGCACCGGCGACTCCGAAGGCAGCGGTGAAGAAGCTGCTACCGCAGCGGTGGACTTCACCAAGGCTGTGATTCCCACCATTTACGGCGGTACAGGTGCAACTGCAGAGCAGATGGCTCGGTTCAACGGTCTGCAGGCAAGTGTTGTGACTACTGATGCCCTTATGTCCGGCGATGCCATTTTCGTGCAGGAGTCCGAATCCGACACTGATGGCAAAATCTACATCTACAACGGCAAGCGCCTGTTCCTGGTAGCTGACGGTGTCATCGACGTGAACACCCAGCAGGTACTGAATAACCTGTCCAATGCCTACCGCTACGCAGGCTTCCGCTTCTCCTTCGTTATTGCCAACCGCAAGGACTTCTCCGAGGATCGGAAGGATACCTTCACCGAGGAACAAAAAGCCGTTATCTCCATTGCAGAGGCATTGCTCCTCCGGGGTGACAGAGCCCAGTATGATGCCGGCAGCACCATGAACCCCGAAGATCGCTATGAGTACGGCACGAACACCCCCGAGGATTTCACCTCCGACTCCTGGAAGTACACCAACTGTGCAATTCTCACTTATGACTCCTATTACTACGGTCTGGGTCTGAATACCGGCAGCAACTGGTACACCTCCGCTATTATTAACAGTGCAAAGAAGCAGAACATCTACTACTACGAGCCCACCGGCAGCGAAACAGATGCTGAGAAGCAGGCCCAGATTGATGCATTCTATGCTGCCCTCCAACCTGCAGACACCATCGTGATCCGCAGAGCCAACAGCTCCGGCCACGCAATGCTTTACATCGGTGACGGCAAGGTGATCCACAGTACCGGCGGTAGCTACAAGGTAGCAAGCGATACCCAGCCCACCGGTGTTGAACAGTTCGAGGCAACCGTCCGTTACCTGAACGCCTACGACTACTTTGACCCCAAGTGCGACAACGGCGGTGCTTACAGCTATTTCGTATTCGGCGGCGCAGTAACCCAGATCGGTATCTACCGTCCTTTGAAGTCCTTCAGCGGTTCTATCCCTCAGGAAACCGTTAACCGTATGAACAACCTGCAGGGTATTGCGGTGGAAAAGGTGGCCTCCAAGGCCTTCGGTCAAACCGTCAACGTTGGTGAAGAACTGACCTACACCATTAAACTGTTGAATGCAAACGACGAAGCTAAGACCCTGGAGATTACCGACGTAATTCCCGCAGGCACAAGCTTTGTTTCCGCTAACGGCGCAACTGTGGATGGCAGCAATCTGGCTTGGACTGTAACGATCCCCGGCGGCGAGAAGGCAGAAGTTTCCTTCACTGTCAAGGTTGGCAACGATGTACCCGGGGGCAAGATCGAAAGCAAGTCCGCAGTTGTTGGCGGTGTTTCCGTAAGAAGCTCCGACCTGTTCGTTGCTAACACCCTGACCGAAGCTCAGCAGCAGGCAATTATCGACGCAGTGGCAAGTCTGTCCTCCTCCACGCTGACCAACTTGGAACTGGCCAATGAGATTTACAAGATCGCACTGGGCGTTGAAAATGTCTTTACATACACCGAACTGAAAACCCTCCATAGTCAGATGTACGAAAAGAAGGAAGGCGACAGCAAGTATTCCTTCATTGACAACGAGCACAGCGCTATGGTTGCCCCCGGTCTGTACGGCGGCAGAAACTTCAAGTGCGAAGACAGCGGCAAGTATGGCAGACTGACCAGACTTCCCAGAGAGGATAACCTGATTGTAGGCGATATTCTCTTCGGCAGAACATCTTCTTCCAACGGTGTGTATATCTACTTAGGTAACGGCATCTGCTGGTCCTTAAGCACCAACAAGGCCGACACCTTGGACATCAACGACCGTATGGAACGTGCCTACGGTTACAAGAACTACTGGGCAATCTTCCGTCCTTCGATGGTACTGGAAAACAACTAATTCAAAACAAGAAGTCCTCCCTTTGGGGAGGACTTCTTCTTGTCTGTAAGTAAAATTTCTAATAATTTTTGTTGTGCTTCGGCTGTTTTCGTGATAAAATGTGTCCATATGACAGATTTCTCGGAGGTTTCTATGCCGAAAAAGATATTATCGCTATTTTTAATACTGTGTTTGACGGTTAGTATGACCGGTTGCCACCATGCTCTGTCAGCCGGTACAACTTCTGATACTCAGACAACCACCGCCGCCACAGAGAGTTCTTCTGCTCCGGAAACGGAAACTTCCGCTCCCCAGACAGAACCGAGTACCGAACCGGTAACAGAGCCGGAAACGGAACCTACAACAGAACCGGAAACGGAGCCTACAACCAAACCTGAAACCCAGCCGGAAACGGAGCCCGAAACAGAGCCGGAGGAAACAGACTTATCCAATCTATGGACTCCCCTTTGCGATTATTATATCAATTTGCGGAAAACACCCGGAGGAGCAATCCTCTGCCAGATTCCCCTGGGTAAAACATTTAAAGTACTGGGATGGTACGGGCAATATGCTCTCGTTGAATACCGGGGCAAACAAGGATATGTCACCGCTAACTATATTCAGCCGGCTGATGAAAACTATTTTACCAAACGTCTGCAGGTAGTTACCCCCACCATCCAATATACCTACGCCCAGACATTATCAGATATGCAGGCCCTTCAGGCGATGTATCCGAACCTCGTCCGGCTGGACACCATCGGCAAAAGTGAGTTGGGTTTGGATATTCCTGTGATGATTCTGGGCAATCCCAATGCCCCGAAGCACGTGCTGATGCAGGGCGCTATGCACGGACGGGAGCATTTTACCGCATGGCTGCTTATGGCTATTGCAGACAACTCTCTTGCGCAAGGTTATCTGTCTGACCAAAGCGTGTGTTACCACATCATCCCTATGTCCAATCCTGACGGTGTCATCGTCTCACAAACCGAGGCTCTCGACGACACACAACGTAAAATCTATCAGCAGGATCGTGCCTACGGTTATAGCAACAAATTAACCGAATACGCCAGACAGTGGAAGGCTAACGGTCTTGGCATTGATTTGAACCGAAATTTCCCCTCCGGCTGGTCTGTCAGCAAGGAACGTAACCACCCCTCCTCTTCCCGCTATCGGGGAGAAAGTCCTCTGTGCGCTGCTGAAAGCAAGGCCCTTGCCAACTACACCACAAGCCGCGATTTTGCTGCCACTCTCAGCTTCCACTCCCACGGCAGTGTCCTGTACTACCGTTATGGCAACAGGCAGCCTGTCAACAATCTGTCCTACGACCTTGCTCTGGCTGTTCAGGCAAAAACCGGTTATATCCCGGTACAAGATGACGGCACAACCGGTGCAGGCTACAAGGACTGGGCCATGGATGCGTTGGGGATTCCCTCCCTGACTATCGAAATCGGGTCTTCCGAAACTCCCATCATTCGGCGGGATATGTATAACACCTATGCTCGATTCGAGCAATTCCTGCCCACCATATCTGCTTGGTTGGCAAAATAACCGGAGGTATCACCTATGCACCAGAAAGCTGTTTTCTTCGATCTGGACGGCACACTCACCGACTCCGGTGAGGGAATTATCAACTGCGCAACCCTGGCGCTGGAGCATTTCGGTCTGCCCGTCCCCTCCCGGGAGGAAATGGGTGTGTTTGTAGGTCCTCCGCTGGATAAAACCTTCATTACTTTTGGAGTCCCCGAAGATAAGACCCAGGAAGCAATCGACGTTTTCCGCAGCCGATATCTGGTAGTGGGTAAGTTCGAAAACACCCCCTATCCGGGAATCCACGACCTGCTGGACAGGCTGAAAAACCAAGGTCACCGTCTGTTTGTTGCCACCTCCAAGCCGGAAACCACCGCTGTGGAGATTCTCAACAAATTCGAACTTGCTCCCTATTTTGAAATTATTTGCGGTGCTACATTTGACGGCACCCGGGTCCACAAGGCAGATGTCATTGCCTATCTGCTTGGGAAGATCGGCACACCGGATGATATCCTTATGGTAGGCGATACAGAGTTCGATGTTACTGGCGCTGCCGCCCACGGGATTCAAACCATCGGTGTCTCCTGGGGTTACGGAAAGGTATCCGCTATGGAACAGGCCGGAGCACTGGCGATTGCTCACACTATGGAAGAACTGGAAGCGTTTATTAACCAATAAAACAAGGGCAACACGGTTGTGTTGCCCTTGTTTTTTTATTCTTTTTTATTCTGCCGCACTGTAGCAATTGCGATGGAAATCAAGCTGAATACCTCGCAAAGAATTGCGCCGATAGCAAAATTGACGATATTGAAAATCAGCCAGGATACGGAAGAAACCAAGCAGATGTAGCGGAGGGTTTTGGGCGAATCACAGCGATAGGCCAGGTGGGTTGCAAACATTGCAATAACCGGCAGGATCTCAACAATCAGATTTCGTGCCGTAGGCTCTTTGGCCAATACTGTGAAATTCAGCACATAGGCAGCAACGTAGGCAATGCCAAAAACGGCTACCCAGCCAATTCCGTCCACCCTGGTTTTGTCCTTCTTCAGGAACATAATCGCACGAATCACACCTACTAAATTGAGCATAGATGCAATATAAGCCCCCAGCATCAAATAATTCAGCGCGAAGAAGGAAGCGCCGAAGAACTGCAAGGCAATAATGCGCTTTGCACTTTTCTGCTGGTAAGAAAAAATATTAAAAATCATGGCGATAATGCCGATCGCCTGGGCAAAGATTTGGTACATAACGTTGACTCCTTCAGGTCATATAAAAGGTGCGTGTAGAACACGCACCTTTTTTACATTGCAAAAGAATTGGTCAGCCACACAACCAGGGGCAAAACCAGGGAAAACAGGCTAATCAGCCAGGGGTAAAGAATTTTCTTGGAGCAGAACATTAAAATCAGGCAAACTGTCGTCACGGCAAAAGGTATCATCACCGCTGCTCCACGGGAAATAAACCATTGGTATTCTCCGTTGGCAAGCATATTCACACCCACCATTTCCGGTAACTGCCGGGCATTCCGGATCGCCAACACACCGGCGCATACAAACACCGGGATAGACAGCACAAAACTGCGAAGTTTATATGCCCATTTTGCCGTCAGTTTCAGCACAAATCCCACTTTATTCAGAAATTCCAGCACCTTTTGGGTGCCGTCCTTTTGTACAAATCGGTTCCACGCGTCTTTCATACGCTACCTCCTGCCGGGAGCATTCTTCTGTCCCATATTTTATCACGACACAGCCGCCCTTGCAAGGGCAATTTTTCGCATCTGTTTTAGTCCGTTTTTTTGGACTAATAATTCATTATACTGACAGCATAAGATAAAACATAGGAGGTATCCCAATGAAAACTGCTGTCTGTAAATCAAGCTATCGCCCCACAATTCCCTACCCCAATGCCGCAACCCGCCGGGAGATTTTGCACAAAGTGCTGGACACCCTTCTGGTAGCCGCCAGCGGCATGGGACTTGCCGCCATTGTGCTGCTGTTTCTGGTCCTGTAATTAAGGTTTCTTATTATCCCGATAGAGGGCAATCAAGCCTTTAATCAGCAAATCCTTATCGTAAATAATGGGGGTTTTACACAGAGGTACAATGAACTTAGCAATGCCGCCGGTGGCAATCACCGTGGTTTTGCAACCCAGTTCTTCCTCCATACGGGCAATCATACCGTCTAACATACAAGCTGTACCGATCATAATACCGGAACGCATAGCATCGATGGTATTTCTGCCGATAGCCCGTTTCGGCTGATCCAACTGCAAACCGGGAAGCAGCGCGGTTTTGTCCGTCAGCGCGTCCATGGAAATCCGCACACCGGGGATAATGCAGCCGCCGATGTGGGCGCCGTTTGCATCCAATACAGACATTGTGGTAGCTGTACCCATATCAATGACAATCAGTGGCGGTTTATGCTCCCGCAGAGCTGCCACGTCAGCCACCACCAGGTCAGCACCGGTCTGACCGGGATTTTCCAGACGAATATCCAGTCCGGTCTTGATGCCGGGACCTACCACCAAGCTGGTCTTGCCGGTGAGCTTTTTGATTGCCGTCTGGAAGGAGTTGAGTACCTGAGGTACAACGGAGGAGATAATACTACCTTCAATATCCTCCGGGCGCACGCCGTACATATCCAGCAGGATTTTCAAATCCACACAGTACTGGTCTGAGGTCTTTGTAGCCTCTGTGCGCAGTCTTGCTTCAAAGACAATGGTATCCTCCCGGACACCGCCCAGCACAATATTGGAATTGCCAATGTCAATGGTTAAAATCATACCCAGTCCTCCAAATCTGATTCGGTAAGTATGTAACAGGCCGTCAGCGCCTGTCCGTCTGTTTTAATCAGCCCTGCCGAGTGGCTGGCAGCGCCCGGATTCAATACCCATAGGCCGTCCTCTTCCTGCCGGCAGTCCATCACGTGAGTGTGTCCGTACAGAGCCATCTGCGCCCCGTACCGACGAGCTTCCGCCATCAGGCCACCTGTTCCCTGTTTTACATGTTCCCGGTGGCCGTGGGTCATATACAGCATCACACCGCCAATTTGATAACACAGCATGAGCCGGGCATGCGGCGGACACCGGTAGGTATCACAGTTGCCTGCCACCTGATGCACCGGAATATGGGGATACAGCTCTGCCAACGTCTCTCCGTCATCGTAGTGATCGCCCAAATGGATGATTGCATCCGGCTTGACTGTCTCCACGCATTTTTTCATAAATCGCATTGCGGAATGAGAATCAGAAAAAACAAGGATCTTCATATATCACAGATGTTCTCCTTCCTGCATATACTGTCTATAGAGTATTATAACAGGCATTTGGACAGGAGGCAATCGTCATGGAGAAAAAAAATCAGGATTTTTCAATGGAAGATGTTATGCGCCTGGCAAAAAGTCCCGCCGGTCAGCAGCTGATTGCTATGCTCAAGCAGCAGAATAATCCCAAACTGGAGCAGGCGGTTGCCCAGGCAAAAACGGGAGATTACTCTCAAGCGAGCCAGACTTTAAGCGCTATGCTCTCCTCACAGGAGGCACAACGGCTTTTAAAAGAATTAGGGGGTAAGTGATGGATAATATGGAATCCCAGCTCAGCGCCATTCTGGGCAACCCTCAGATGATGCAACAGATTATGTCCATTGCGCAGAATTTTCAAACAGAAACTGAGCCCCAACCACCCCCGGCAGATACCGGCCCAGAGATTGACTTTGCTATGGTGCAAAAGCTCACATCCTTGATAGGAAAAACAGGCATTGATAGCCACCAATCTGCGCTGCTTCACGCCCTTGCGCCCTACCTGAGCGGTCAGCGGATTCAAAAGCTGGAAAAAGCTATGCGGGCGGCAAAACTGGCAGGTATGGCGTCAGTATTTCTCGGGAATTTAGGCAGGTGATGGTATGTATAACCGATATATCCCCCAGCAGGATGGTTCTCACCGGCGAAGCCGTGTTGACGAGCCATCACATCCGGTACCGCCACCGCCTGCAACCCCCTCTCCGCCCCAAGAATTCTCTTTTCCACCGCCGGCACAGGAGCACCGTCCGCCCCCTGTAAGTAGCATAAGCGGCTTTCTGCGGCATCTGATTCCCAAGGATTTTGACACCGGGGACTTGATTGTGGTACTGCTGCTTTTGCTGATGGCCGGGGACAAACCGGAGGACAAGAATACCGCCCTGCTCACGTTGGCGCTGTATTGCTTCCTGTGAAAATGGGTTAATGTAAAAAGCCACCCGGTTGGGTAGCTTTTTATTATGAGAGGATGAGGGTTCGATTTGGTCGGATGAGGGATTCGATTTAATCAATGTGTCGCCGGAGCCTTGCATTTAGATGGGTTCGAACCCCCGCCGAGGCCAATAAAAAACACCACCCGATGGGTGGTGTTTTTTATTGGCAGAGGATGAGGGATTCGAACCCCCGCAAACGGAGTCAGAGTCCGGTGTGCTACCGTTACACTAATCCTCTCTCACACGGACGAAATTTATTATACGCAAAATACAGAAAATGTCAAGCACTTTTTTCCAATCTCGGCATATTTTTATGAATCGTCCGTAGGTAGTATTTCCAAGGTGAAGTATTTTATTCACAGAAGATTGCCACGCCTGCTCCGCAGGCGTGCAATGACAGTTAAGATTCTTCCCAGGGGAAGGGTTTTCCTTTTAAAACATGGGTTTTAATATAGGAAAAGGTCTCCTTTTCGCCCTTATCCCGGAGCATTTCCAGCAGGTAGTCCAATTCCTTTTGGGTATTGGGGTGCATACGGGTGCGCTCCAGGCTATTGCGGAAGTATGTGAGCGCTGCGCCGTCGGTATAGGCTTTTCCCTGGTAGGTCATGCAGGCGGCCCGTCTGTCCATGACCATTTCGATCAGGTATTTTCGGGGCATATGAAGGGATTCGTAGTTTCGGGTTTCCCGACTGATGTCCGTCCAGTACTCATAATGATGGCGGTTGCGGCCCTTATGGTGCATCCAGGCCTCACTGTAACCCTTGATCTCACGCTCTGCGGTATTGGGACTGCGGGTGCCCTGATAGTATTTCGCACCGTTCCAAAATTCCACAAAGGAATATTTGGACAGGTCGTGGGTCAGACCCTGCCAGTACAGACCTACCTTGAAACAGCCGCCCATAACAAGCAGGCGGTGCTTGGTGATGGTCTTAAAGTGTTGCCATGCTTTCATTGTTTCAACTCGCTTTATCTTGCCAAGAATCCAATCTTCTTATATACCTTGCGGAGGGTCTTTTCGGCTTCATAAGAGGCGCGCTCTGCGCCGTTACGGTAGACACTCTCTAAGTATGCCTTATCCTTCAACAGGCGGGTTGCCTCTTCCCGGATGGGACGGAGGGTTTCGATGACAGCTTCGCCTACCTTGGGCTTGAATGCGCCGTAGCCCTGTCCTGCGAACTCAGTTTCGATCTCGGCAAAGGTTTTGCCTGTGACGGCAGAATAAATGCTCATCAGGTTGGCTACGCCGGGCTTTTCCTCGGGAGCAAAGCGGATGCAATTCTCGGTATCGGAGTCGGTAATAGCGCGCTTGAACTTCCGCTGGATATCCTCAGGGCGTTCCATCAGGAACACACAGCCTTCGGGCATAGACTTACTCATCTTGCTGTCGGGGGCGTTCAAGCTCATAACACGGGCGCCGGTTTCAGGAATATAAGGCTCGGGCACCTTGAACACAT
>JAEIGA010012017.1_pt1 | contig 13133 bp, 10 predicted proteins | sample 9270691 | NCBI WGS metagenome assembly JAEIGA01 (sample SAMN17057246, study PRJNA624740) | gut metagenome | biome: biome; isolation source: fecal sample | host: Bos grunniens | place: China: Xizang | collected 2019 | reverse complement strand
TTTTTTCCTCGAATACCTTTACTATTTCTAAATGATTGGCTGCGGCATAATTCTTCAAGTCTGCTACTTGTCGGTCTGTTGTTTGTCTGTCGGTTGTTGAACTAACTCTTGCGTAAATAACTGCTGTCATAATAATCAAAGTATAAGTTGGATACAATATTTATGTTGTTTTCCGGTTGATTATAAACTTATTTGAACACACTTTTTTATTGAATACAAAGGGACATTATCCCTATTGAATTATAAAGCTAAGGTACAGCTTTTTTCTGACATACGCAAGCTTTTAAGACAAAAAGTATAAATAAATTTAAGTCATCTAATTCTAAATTTAGATAAGGTGTTTATAATGGTTATAGATAGAAAAACCCTTCCTGAATGTCATATTTTTGATTCGGAAGGGCGAGTTGTTTTGAATAGTATAATACTTTATTCGTCTTTTATTAAAATCATAGATGAGATATAATCAGTTGTTTTGTTCATTAATTTGTTGGTTATAGACTTTAAATAGGTTTGGGTTGTCCTAATATTTTTGTGACCTAATAACATCATTAATTGTTCAGCTGGTATATCGTGCTCTGCCGCATTAGAAGCAAATGTATGCCGTATGTTATATGTTGTAAATGGCTCTATTCCTATTTCTAAACATATAATTCTAATTCCCTTATTAATCTTCTTTACAATGTCACTCCGTTTATGTGCTTGTTGTTCTTCTGTCATTTCGCTTGTGTAGAAAGGAAAAATATATGCCTCCGGTTTCCTTGGGTTAACAGTTCCGTATTTTTTGAATAGTCCTTTAAGATAATTAGAGTATGGAATCCCTACATTAGTATCTACTCGTTCTGTTTTTTCTCTCACAAACTGTATTTGGTTGTTAACAATGTTGCGGTTCTTTAAAGGAAGAATATCTGCAATGTTAGCACCGCACATTGCAAATGAAATCATGACAAAATCATAGGCGAACATTGTTTTGTCTGTCGTGGGTTTATATTTTATAAATTTATTCCAATCGCTCAACTCCACTGCTCGCTTGCTTCTTTCTGCATGTGAAATCTTGATAATACTTGTTGGGTTCTTTTTTATGATACCTTGTTCAATCGCGAAGTTAAATAAAGCTTTTAACCCTCGCATATACATACCTAAAGTGTTGGCGGATATATCTTTGTTGTATTTGGCTTTATATTGTTTTTTTAGCCAAAGTTCAAAATTTTTTATTAACTCCGGAGTTGTGTCTTGAACGGTAAGTGTTGGGTTATATTTCTTTATCCAATTAACTGCTGTTCTATAACTCTCTATTGTGTTTGGTTTTGGATTTTTTTGAGTGTGATATGCTCTCAATAGTACATCATATGTCGTTTCTTCCGCCTCAATTATTTTTCCGTTAACCCTTTGGTCGAACAAAACTTTAAATTGAGCGAAAGTAAAGGATGTTCCAAGTTCTTCGCATATAGAATTAGCGATTGTACAATCAATTTCAGCAATTTCTATTGCTTCTCTAGTTTTCTTTAATCGCTTGTTTTCAAATTCCTCCTTTGATAGCAATTCTTTGCTTCGGGTAGCGTATATCTTGTTTTCACGCTTGTAGGTAATTCTTAATTTGATAGAACTTTGGTCGTTTTTCTTGTAGGGCTTCCAAACCAATGATACTTGTGCGGTAGTGTACATATTAAAAATGTTTATAAAACGCTGCAAAGGTACGAAAAAAAATAATAACCACCAACAAAACCACCAACATTTTTCAAGAAAGTTTACGAAAAGAAAAGAATAGTAAATTGTAAATAACTTGTATTCACTATATTATAAGAATAGAATCGAAAGTAACAATATATGTATTTGATGATTCATAATCATGAGGTCCCCAGTTCAATCCTGGGTCCCGCTACAAAAAAGGATGACCGATTGGTCATCCTTTTTTTGTATCTCTATTTCTTGGTTTTGCCTTTAGTTTTGGGCTTAGAGAACTCTAGGTATTCCTCTAGAGTAAAGTGCTTGCTTAGCAGCTCCATATTGCCCTCTGTGATGCATACGACTTGTACGTTGTACTCGGCTATTCGTTGGGATAGTTCGGCATTCTTAGCGAGCAGCTGGCAGTACCACTCAGCCTCGTCCATCTTCTCGAAACCTGCAATCTGGATAGCACTACGCTCGGTATCGAAACTGATCATTTGGCGGATATCGAAATCTTTGATCATGAACTGGGTGAAGTTGAACAAAGCTATCTCGTACAAGAGTTGATTCAACTTCTGCTCATCTTGATTCATAACGAGCAATACCAATGATGGTGCCTTGCGCTCCTTGTCAAACTCGACTGTCACAGTGTCCACTGTCTCTTCTAGCACTTCGGTTTGACGTTTGTCTTGCAAGGATGACATATCGCCTTTTTGGCTCTCTGCACCTTGTCCCATGAGTGCCAACATATCCTTGGACATAGCCGCTAACTCGCTCTCAGGATAGCGCTCCACCATATCGCGCAACTCGCCTACGAAAGCGTCCTGACCGTCGGTCTTAGCCACTGCTATAGCATTGAGGAACAAGAATCGTGGCATGAGTGGAGACAATGGATAGTTCTCCTCAGCATACAACTTGTTCGCTTTGACTTGCTTATACTCGTTCTTGCTGAACGCCATATAGGTCTGCTCATAGAGCGAGTCTTGCTCTTGAGACATGCGACGCAACTGGTTGAAGTAGTCCGGTTGGCTCACAATAGTTGCTTCCTTGGAACCAGGGAAGAGCTGCATGATATCTCGACGATAGTTCTCCGCTGCTCCCATATCGTTGTTCTTGAGCGCTGTCAAGTATTGCATATAGTACAGATCAACTAGCAGTTCGTGCTTAGGGAAACGCTTGCAGAACTCCTGGAAGGTTGCATCGCTCTGCGCTTGGTCACCCACTCGGTCGCGGTAGATATATACCATATTATATAGCGCATTAGCGATCAACTCGTTGGACTGAGCTATATCCTCCTCTGTCTTAGGAATCTGCTGGAGATAGTACTCAGGTTTGTGATCATCCATCTCCATGGCTGCGGCTTTTTGGTCACCTCCTTCTGCGCTGGCTGTCGAATCGTTGGCCAAGTCATCGTCGTATCCCTCATCATCCATGGACGAACCAGTCATGGCTTTACTCATGCGTCGCCAGTTATCTTCCAAGGTACGGTTACCCCATTGCGTTTTGAATGATTGTTGACCATTTCTCATCAATGCTGGGTTATAGAAATACCAATCTCTATCTTGTACGCCGCCACCTATCATGTTCGATGTGTTCACACTGCGTGGACCTACACCATTAGCAGCATCTCTGGCTGCTTGCTCCTCCTTCTGTTTCGCTTCCTCTTCTGCGCGAATCAAGCGGGCGATGATACTATCTACCACCACTTTTTGTTGCTCCAATGGTAACTTAGATAACATCTGCAAAGAGTCTTGCAATACCACCACCTCGTACTCTACAACTAGCTCATCCAAAGTCTCAGAACGCTTTTGTACACGTTCATAGTCATCGTGTTCTGCGGATAAGATCTGAGTAGCTTCCTTGTAGCATAGACTAGCCTTGATATAATTACATTGATTATAGTAGATATCACCTGCTATCAGTAGCACATTCGCCTTGTCTATACCATTCTGTGTACTGCTCTCGATGGCTTTCTCGTAGTTGGCTAGGGCTTGTACAGTGTCTTTCTGGCGCAAATAAATATTGCCTATACTACCATAGATGCGGTCCAAAAGATCCTTGTTCTTGTCCAGTTTCGCCATCTTCTCTAGGAGTTTCACGCCATCTTTAGACGAGTCGGCTAATTCCGCTAACTGCAATCGAGCATTGAAGTCCATCTCATTCGAAGGCTGCATCTTCAGCACTTTCTCAAACGCATTCTTGGCCTGTTTGCGGTCCCCTTGCAACTGATACAACTGGCCTAGAACATACTGAAAGCGTGGCTTATACATCTTCTTGCTCTCCTCAGGCATAGCTAGTTTGACGAATGGTATGGCCTCCTTGTATTGCTTGGTTTTGAGCAGTACATCTGCACTCACAGCTGCGTACAAACTAGCATGCTTGCGACTAAGGTGATCCACCTGTACCTTGTGCAACATATCCTCTGCTTCGTATAGCCAACCCATTTCGCCATAGGCGCGAGCTACCCATAATTGACAACGTGCCACCATATCCAAGTCGTATGAATAGTGACGAGCGATATAGTTAAATGTGCTGACACTGCCCAGAAAATCCCCCTTGTGGAACTCCGCCTCGGCTAGGAGCATCCATGCGTTACCCATCTGGTTGTTAAACTCCTCTTGTTCCAACCATGCTGCGTACTTGGGATCACGACGTTTCTTGTCGTAGTCCACTTTAGGGCGAGCCTTGATACTGTGCAACTTGATACACTTTCTGCACTTCTCTATCGTCTTGTCCATCTGACTGCTAGCTGCATTAGCCGCCTCATGATTAGACACAGGATATAGATTGAGCACCTGCGAAAAGTCATCCTTGTTCGCGTCTAGTATTGCTTCTTCACCCTCTAAAAATGATATAGCGCCATTATGATAAATATTGTACTTAGTCTTCATCTGGTGAAACGCACGGCTTGCACGCGTGTTCTTTTGAGTAGAACAACCCATGCAGACCAGCACCAGTCCTAGTCCTAGTATCGTATATCTCATTTTCATACTTTTTTATTTGCTTTCCAATCCTTTAATATGACTAGGCGCAGCCACAAACTCCTTGAGGTAGAAAGGCTCATAATAAGCCAAGCTCTTGACATCCAAAAGCTCACCCTTCTCTGCCAATTTACCCATATATTGCGCCTCAGGCACGATGCCGTCTATGAATATAGCATTGGTACTCGTCACTACGCTCTTGCACTTCTCTGCACCATTGCCCATCAAGTACAACTGACCCTTCGCTAACTCTTCGCTCCAAGACCCCTCGTCTACGATCTTGGCCTCCACATCCTTCACGCGCACGCACTCGTGCGTATATATAGATGTATAGACTTCCATTCTGCGTGCATCCAACAGAGGACATAGCATAGCGTCCTGTGGTATCTTTTCCCCAGACTTGGCTAGCGCAGCTGCTGCAATCACCTGCAAGGTATCCACCGGTATCAAGGGGATATTCAAACCATAGCATAGACCTTTAGCCATACTGCAACCAATACGCAAACCCGTATAACTACCCGGACCTTGCGATAGCGCTACAGCATCCAACTTCCAGTCATTCTCTTTCGCCTTCTTCAGCACTTGCTCAATGTATACAGGCAACTCACTAGCATGGTTAGCACCATCCAGGTTGGCGGCCATCGCTACTACATCTCCATCAATGGTGATAGCCACAGAGCAGCAGTTCGTCGAAGTTTCTATATTTAATATTACCATATGTCTATTCTAATCTAAATGTTCGCATATCCTTGTTGATGAGTATCGCAGCTGTCAATACGGACAAGGTATCACTAATAGGCCAACTCCACCATACACCCCACAGAGGATCCCAACCTAGTTGTTCAAACAATATCGGCATACCCAATATCAGCGGAATCAAGAACAATACCTGACGAGTCAAACTCAGGAATATAGCTTTCTTAGCCATACCGATAGAGGTGTAGAAGTTACCCGTCATCATTGGAAAACCGATGGCACACATCACACATAGCATGACCCTGGCAGGAGCTATCGAACTCTCTACCAACAAACTATCATGCGTGAAGAGACGAATAAAACCCTCTGGCCATATCTCGCCAAACAGCCATAGCACACTCATCACGCAGGTTGCACTATAGACCGCCAGTTTGAAGGCACGCACCATACGGTCATATTGCTTCGAACCATAGTTGTATCCCACGATCGGCTGCATACCCTGCTGGATACCCATCACAATCATCACAAAGAAGAAGATGAACCTATTGGTTATACCGAAAGTGGCTATTGACATGTCGTCTCCATAACGAAGCAACTGGTTGTTAAGCACAATCACCACAAAACATGCAGCAAGGTGCATCAAGAACGGAGCTAAACCTATACTTAGGGCTCGCATCGTGATGTCCTTCTTGATACGCCACATATGGCGGTGGAAATGGATCACCTCTTTAGGATTCAAGAAGATAATCAATTCCACAATCACGGATACCAATTGGGACAATATCGTCGCCAATGCGGCACCTCGAACACCCATATCGAGTACGAAAATAAAGATCGGGTCTAACACCACGTTTAGCGCTACAGCCAATATCGTAGCATACATAGATATCTTAGGATGACCCATCGAACGTAGCATACTGTTCAGACCAAAGTATATATGTGTCAGTATGTTACCCCATAGGATAATCTCCATATAATCCCTCGCGTAAACGATGGTTTCTGCACTAGCACCAAAAGCATATAGGATAGGATCCAACCAATATAGACCCACAGCCATGATCAGCGAACCTAGCAGAGCGTTCAGTATCACTACATTAGCCAGCACATCGTTCGCCGAACGATAATCTTTCTGTCCCAGTTTGATGGCCACTAGCGATGATGCTCCCACGCCTACCAAGGTACCAAACGCCGCACAAATATCCATAAAAGGTTTGGCTACCGTCAGTCCTGACAGTGCCATTGCGCCTACGCCATGACCGATAAAAATGGAATCCACCATGTTGTATAGCGACATGGCGGTCATAGCTATGATGCCCGGCAGTGCGTAACGCAGCAGCAGTTTACGCACAGACTCTGTTCCTAATTCTGTAATCTTTTGTTCTCCCATTCTCTCTTAATCCTACTCGCTAACCACTAAACTCTCTACGATCTGTTCGAAGATCGCAGCTGCTGGATGACCATCCTGCATGGATATAGGCATTCCTTCGTCACCACCTTCGCGGATCGATTGTACCAGAGGAACTTGTCCTAATAATTTTATTCCTAACTCTTCTGCAAGCTGCTTGCCGCCGTCTTTACCAAAGATATAGTATTTGTTGGTAGGCAATTCAGCTGGGGTGAACCATGCCATGTTCTCTATCAAGCCCAATACAGGCACATTGATCTTCTCGTTCATGAACATATCCACACCTTTTCGTGCATCTACTAGTGCCACAGGTTGAGGTGTAGTCACTACTATGGCACCGGTCAATTTCAGGTGTTGCACAAGACTCAAGTGGATATCACTCGTACCAGGAGGTAGGTCTATCAATAAGTAGTCCAACTCGCCCCAGTATGCATCTTGTATGAGTTGTTTGATGGCGTTACTAGCCATACCACCGCGCCATACGACCGCTTGCTGAGGATCAACGAAGTATCCTATTGAGAGCATCTTTACACCATATTGCTCGATAGGCTCAATCAAGTTTCTACCATTCAGCGGAGTGGACACAGGACGACAACCCTCTGTCTTGAACATCTTTGGCACCGATGGACCATGTATATCGGCGTCCAATAGTCCTACTTGGTATCCTCGTTTAGCCAATGTGATGGCTAGATTGGCTGCTACAGTCGATTTGCCTACACCGCCTTTGCCCGAGTGAATAGCGATCGCGTGCTTGGCTTGTAGGTTGGGCATATCGTCGGATTTCGCAGGTATATTCTGCTTGCGAAATTTCATATGCACATGCACCGCAGCGTTCTCGTCTACGTAGGTGTGAATAGCCGTCTCTGCGGCTTTCACTACAGACTTGCGAAACGGATCGTTATCTTTCTCAAAGATAATGGAGAAGGACACTTCCATGCCGGATATCCTCAGATCATCTTCCAGCATGCCACTCTCTATAATGTTCTTACCTGTACCAGGATAGCGCACGTGCGCTAGTGCATCAATTATTTGTTGAGGATACATAGTTTCTTCCGTATGAACGATAACTGTCTTTTTCTATTTCTATATCAGGTTCTATCAAGGATATTCGTTCAGGCAATTCCCATGCTATATACTTGATGGTCATTCCGCGATCTAGCCATTGCTTCTCGTAGTGAGTCTGTAGGCTACGTGCATCTTCTATTTTGGCAATAGGGTCTGCCTCGTAGAGATTATTCGTATTGACCACAATAGGATAATTGTTTTCCAAAACCATCGCGTCCGTGTAGGTGAAGAGAAACGGACTATCTGTTTTCAGATGTATGATACCATTTGGCTTGAGCACTTGGTGATAGCGTTCCATGAAGTAGGTCGAGGTGAGTCTCTTGGTCACTTTCTTCATCTGTGGATCAGGGAAAGTGATCCATATCTCATCCACTTCGTTTGAAGCAAAGAACTCACATAGCATTTCTATATTGATTCTCAGAAATGCCACATTCTTCATTCCTGCCAGTTCGGCTTGCTTTGCGCCTGCCCACATACGTGCGCCTTTGATGTCGATACCGATGTAGTTTTTCTCTGGATTAAGTTCTGCCAATCCTACAGTGTACTCACCACGTCCACAACCTAGTTCCAATACTATCGGATTCTCATTCTTGAAGTAGTTCTCTCGCCAATGTCCGGCCATCTGCTTCACCTCGCTTGTTTCCAGATCTTGAATTCCGCATTGGAAAACGTTGCTAAACGTTTCCATTTCTGCAAATTTCTTCAACTTATTTTTTCCCATATCTATCCTTTCTTTCGATCACCTATTACCTGATTATTCTTCCCCTTCATTCATTTCTATTTTCACTCCCACTTCTTTCACTCCCACTAGGGTAGTGTCTCTCATACCTTGTTGTACTTTGATGGTGTATTCTCCTGCTTCGGTGAATCTGTAATTTTCTCTGTACATCATAGGTAGTTCTTTCACGCTCATACCGTTACCTATCCACTCGCCGCGGTCGTTAGCCAACATACACTCGATGGTGTCTCGTAGCAGATGCTGTTCGCCTTTCTCAATGTCCACGAACATCCATATGTTTTGGTATGAATAGGTCTCATCGTGTCGTAGTACCACTTGCAGATTGTATGATTGTGTAGTATCCGTTATTTCGGGTTTGTATGTCAGTACGTTGTTCATCTCCCAACCCTCTTTAGGCATAGAGTGGAACTCAGTGTATACCACATCCGTATGACAACCGACTAGTATGAGACTAGTTATTATTAGGAGTATGTTTCTTTTCATTGTTTTTGCTATTTTGGTTTCTTTTGTCGTGTCCGCGTTTGTTTTTTCCTCCGTGGTTATTTTTGTTTTTCTTTTTGTCAAAGCGCGTCAGGTCGTCTTGTCCCACCACGTTTTGATAGTCTATCTCCACGGCTGCTACTACCGACTGCTTGCCACCTAGTGTCATTGGTTTCTCTCCTCGGCGGTTCATCTCGATGATCTCTTTGGCTCTCTTGGCAGATATGCTCTCTAGGTTGACCATATGGTGTGGGTCGGTAGAGTAGGTCACTTCGCCTTTGAGTGGATCGGTCGAGAATAGATAGTATGTCGCATCTTTCGTTTCTAACTGCACGTTACGTGGTGGCATTTTCTTGGAAGCCTCCTCATATATTGGCATCTCGTAGTTCAAGCAGCATTTCAATTTTGCACATTGACCTGCCAATTTTTGTGGATTGAGCGATAGGTTTTGCACACGTGCCGCACCTGTTCCTACAGAGGTGAACTGGGTCATCCATGTTGAGCAACATAGCTCTCGTCCGCATGGGCCAGTGCCACCAATGCGTCCTGCTTCTTGACGCGCACCAATCTGTTTCATCTCGATACGAATGCGGAAAGTCTCTGCGTATACTTTGATGAGTTGTCTGAAGTCTACACGACCTTCGGCTATGTAGTAGAAGATAGCTTTCGAACCGTCACCTTGATATTCCACGTCGCCGATTTTCATTTCCAATCCCAGTGATTTGGCTAGTTGTCTAGCTTTGATCATGGTTTCTTGTTCTTTGGATTGGGCTTCGGCTGCGCGTTTCTCGTCCTCTTCGTTAGCTGTGCGTAGGATATTACGTATCTCGTAGCGATCCAGATTGATATGACTTTTCTTTATTTGTTCAGGCACTAGTCTTCCAGTTAGGGTCACTTCGCCTAGGTCGTATCCAGGATTAGCTTCCACAATCACCATGCTACCTTTTTCCAAGGCAAGCTTATTATTGTTGTGGTAATATCCCTTGCGAGTGTTCTTAAATTGCACTTCTACCAAATCGGTCTTGTTTCCGTCGCTAGGTATATCGCTCATCCAGTCCATGACAGGTAGCATGTGGTGTGAATTTCTCCTACATGCTTTCTCGGAAATGTGGCATGAACCATTATTTATCACAAAATCTTCTTTCATATATCTTTTTTCAGTAATCTCTAAACACTAAACTATCTCTTCACCATAACTATCATCTGCAGACATAGGTCAAAGAATATAATCTTTGCGTTGCCGTTTTGACCTATCTGCATTTCTGCTTTGCTTAGTTCGTTCATCATTTTTTCTACGTTTCCTTCGTGTATGAATGGTGCGAACTTGCTAGAGAACTGCCTTTCTTCTTCGGTTTGATAGTTCATTTCAGGGCAGTGGAAGTTGTATATATAGTTTTCTCTTATCTGTTTCTGTGCGTATTGTAGGAACGCTTTTTGTCTTTCTCTTCCTTCCTTGGCATCAGCCATGTTCTGACTCCATTTTTTCAACTCTACCAATGCATTGTAGTCTTTTTTCTGTCCTACCAACCATGCATTGCGCATCAGTGCCATAAACTCCTCAAAGTATTTCTTGTTGCTTTCCGACTCGTTGGCTATCTTCATAGCCGCCACATAACTACCATTGGCTATGTGGGCTAGATCCTTAGCGGTTTGTTCGTTGATTTCAGGTTGGTTTTCTATTAACGCTTGTGCTATTTCTGCTTCACTCAGTCTAGGCACGCGTATCTCTTGTGTGCGAGACAGAATTGTGGCTAGTAGTTGTTCTGGGTGTTCGGTTATCAGCAGGAATACGGTTTTGTGGGGTGGTTCTTCTAACAGTTTAAGCAACTTGTTGGCGCAGGTTATGTTCATTTTCTCTACTTGCCATATGATCATAACCTTGTATCCTTCTCCAAAACTTTTTAGCGATAACTTACGTAATATTTCGGCGCTTTCTTTTTCGTAAATGCTAGCTTGTTTGGTTTCTATTCCCAACTGTTGGTACCAATCTTCTAGGTCAAAGTATGGTTGGTTGATCACCAATGTTCTAAATGAATCTAGATAGTCGTTGCATACATCGCCTTGATCACTTTTCACAATAGGAAAAGCGAAGTGTAGGTCAGGGTGTTGCAACTTCTGGTACTGTAGACATGTAGGACATTGTCCGCACGCATCCTCTTCTGTTCTGTGTGGACAGTTAAGATATTGTGCATAGGCGAGCGCTAGGGGCAGCTTACCCACACCAAGCTCTCCTGTCAGCAGTTGGGCGTGGGCTATACGTCCGTCGCGTGCCGCCTGACGGAGTTGATTCTTAATCTCTTCTTGTCCTATTATTTCTCGAAAAAGCATACGTATACAAATTAGCGTGCAAAGGTACGAAAAAAAAAGCAATTTTGCAAGAAAAATCCTCTTTTTGTTCAAATTGATAGATATAATCTATCTTCCCCGCCTCTCCTATTGTCAATCTATTGTTTCTTTGAGCGATTGGGGGAGTTGTTTTTTCACTTTCTTCGAACGAATTTTTCACACATGTTTACCCGAAATTATGGTCGCTCAATACAGTATAAGAGCACTTTTTTTTGTCCAAAAATACATTTTTTTCAAAAAAATTTGCTCATTTGCATTTTTTGTCGTACCTTTGCACGCTTTTTCGTGAAAAAAGCATACCATTAATTATTTATTAACCCGGACAAGTAACTCGTGTAGTTATAGTCCACAAACTAAAAAACAAATGGCAACAAAAATTCGTTTGGCTCGTCATGGTCACAAAGACTATGCTTACTACCACATCGTAGTAGCTGACAGCCGTTCACCACGTGATGGTAAAATCATCGAGCGTATTGGTTCTTACAACCCAAACAACAACCCTGCTAAAGTTGATCTTAAGTTTGATCGCGCTTTGTACTGGGTTAACGTTGGTGCTCAACCTACTGACACCGTTCGCAACATCCTCTCTGGCGAGGGCGTTTTGCTTATGAAGCACTTGAACGGTGGTGTAGCTAAGGGTGCTTTCTCTGAAGAAGAGGCTCAAAAGCGCTTCGAGGCTTGGAAAGCTCAAAAGGACGCTAAGAATGGCAAGATCAGCAAAGCTGAGGCAGACAAGAAAGCTGCTGTAGCTGCTGCTTTGCTCGCTCAAGAGGTAGAAACTAACAAGGCTAAAGCTGCTGAGGTAGCTAAAAAACGCCAAGATGCTGCTGATGCACTCGCTGCTGCTGCAGTAGAGGCTGCACAAGAGGCAGCTGCTGCTGAGGCAGAGGCTAATGGCGAGGCTGCTGAGTAATTAGCACTAGCCTAATCAACTGAAAAGAGTTCAAAACCCAGTTTTGAGCTCTTTTTTTTGCATATGTACAAAAAAAATACTAACTTTGCAGTCGTATTGGATTAATGGTGTATTATGCTTAACGTTTCCATAGTATTATATCGTCCTGATTGGCAGCAAGTAAGTGACTTGACTGCTGTGCTGTTGTCATCAGAACGTGTGAGAACAGTCTATTGGGTAGATAATTCTCCTAATAGAACCACAGAACTACCTATGCAGTCTAAACGTATACATTATACACATAATACCCGCAATCTGGGATATGGTGCCGCACATAATATAGCAATAAGACAATCCATATACGATGATATACCATTTCATTTGGTTATTAATCCAGATATCATCCTAGATATAGATGCACTACATACTATGTTGGATTTTATTGCCGATAATCCGCAAGTGGGCAGCCTAATGCCTAAAGTCATATATCCTAGTGGAGAGATACAACGATTGTGCAAACTACTGCCTACACCATGCGACGTCTTTGCTAGAAGATTCCTGCCTAAAGCGTGGACTAAAAAAAGAAACCAAAAATACGAAATGCATGACTCTGGATACGACAAGATGATGAATATACCTTATCTCAGTGGATGCTTCATGCTACTGCGTACTACCGCTGTACAACAGGCGAAACTCTTTGATGAGAGATTCTTTATGTATCCTGAAGACATTGATCTAACGAGACGTATACACCGTAACTATCTCACCGTCTACTTCCCGCACGCTACCATTATACACAATCACGCTAAGCAGTCATACAAATCTGCCAAGATGCTCTGGGTGCACGTTGTCAATATGTGCAAG
>JAEIGA010012016.1_pt1 | contig 13135 bp, 10 predicted proteins | sample 9270691 | NCBI WGS metagenome assembly JAEIGA01 (sample SAMN17057246, study PRJNA624740) | gut metagenome | biome: biome; isolation source: fecal sample | host: Bos grunniens | place: China: Xizang | collected 2019 | reverse complement strand
CACCCGGCATTCCTATAAGAGTAATTATCATATCTGTTCCTCAATTCGAAAACATACGTCACAGTCGCATGTGAAAATCTCAGCAGAGTAAGGCTCTAAAACGTGAGTATCTGATGAGCGACTGTGAATCAGTGATTTTATTTTACTGTCTGATGTGAGAGTAATTTTATTATTTTTGTTGTTATATAAAGTTACGTAGGTACAAATCCTGCCTTTTCTTGAAAAAGCAAGCAGATTATCAGTAAGATAAAGAAGCTTAAATGCGCCGTTTGAATAGGCGTCATTGTGAGTTTTTCTGATTCTGCCTATTTTTTTATAGTGAGAAATAAGATTTTTATCTTCCTTGCCCCATGGGTACGGCATGCGGTTAAACGGATCGTTATATCCCTCAAGCCCCGCCTCATCGCCGTAAAAAACAACGGGTATCCCCGGCAGCGTTCCGAGAAGTGTATATGCTGCTATCAGCTTTTCGCGCGATAATTTGCGCTCTTCCTTTGACATTCTGAGCTTTGAAAGCTCAGCATTTGACTTCCCCTCGACAGATGCGCCTGACAGCACAGTCAGTATCCTTTCGGTATCGTGTGTACCTAGCAAATTCATCTGCGCGTGCATTATCCTGTCCGGAGAGTTAATCAATACCTCACACAGTGCATAACGAAGCTTTTCTGCGCCATTGCCCGTAAAGTAATCTATAATACCGGCTCTAAGCGGATAGTTCATGACACCGTCAAGCTCGCGCCCAAGGTAATAATGCTTTCTCTTGCCATAGGCAATTTTGTTGGAAGCATCCTCCCATACCTCACCGTACAGCACGGTTTCTCCGCCCGATGCAAAAGTTTTTTTAATATCCGCCACGAAATCGTCTGAAAGCTCATCCACGACGTCAAGGCGCATTCCGTATATTCCCATATCGCGATATTTGGAGATAACACCGCCCTCGCTTGTAAAATAAGCTCTGCAGGAAGGGGTGTCGGGATTTATCCTGGGCAAAATATCAATTCCCCACCAGCACGTGTATTCACTAGGATATTTCTTGAACTCGTACCAGTCGTAATACTTGGAGTCCTTCGACTGATACGCTCCGATACTATCGTATTTACCGTATTTATTAAAGTAGATGCTGTCCGAGCCTGTGTGATTGAAGACACCGTCTAAAATTATGAAAATATTTCGTTTTTTTGCTTCGGCTATAAGATGAGCGAGGGCGCGGTCACCGCCAAACATCTCGTCCACCGACATATAATTGGCAGTATCATATTTATGGTTTGAAGGAGAAGAAAAAATCGGACTGAGATAAATCGCGTTTACACCGAGCGAGGATATATAATCAAGCTTTTCGGCAATACCAAAAAGCGTTCCTCCGTAAAAAAAGTTGTTTTTTATCGGCGCGCCGGGATATTCGGGAAACTCCGGTATACTATCCCACTCATCCGACTTTAAAATAGCCCCCTCACTCACCTTCGCCTCTCCGCCTCTTCTGAAGCGATCCACGAAAATATGGTAAATAATTCCGCCGTAAAGAGAGGTGGGAGGTGAAAATCTGAAATCGGTTATCGAAAGCTGGAAATGCGAATTTGAAAAAAGCATGTCAGAAAAGCTAACTCTGTCAACGCTGCCTGCCGAGTAAAGTGTCTCCGTACCGCACTTTATCTCCAATCGGAAGAAATATATCCCGGTATTTGTTATAGATTTAAGGACAAACTCATATATATCGAACTCCAAGCTTGTATCAATCCACACTCCGTCCAAAATATCCAAAACCTCGGAAATCGTTTCATCATATATTATGATTTTTGCAAAAACTGCGCCTAAATTGCGGGGCAGAAATGCATTTATCGTTATTTTCTCACCCAGCTTGAAAGCCGAAGATACAACATCGGTATTTTCGTGTTTAAACTCTATTTTTCCTAATGAGTGACATGGTGAGAAGGAAAGGCGTTTATAATCCACAAAGCACCTCTAAGCTTCAAAATAATTTTACAGCGCGAATATTACGGAAAATCAATATTTGTTAACAGGCGGCGCGTGCCAGATATTCTCCGCATAGTTTCTTATACTGTTGTCCGACGCAAATACGCCCGAGGTCGCGGTGTTGATAAGCGACATCCTCGACCACTTTTCCCTGTCCTGATAATCTCTCACAGCGCGCATATGGGCATGGCGGTATGATTCAAAATCGGCAAGGCACATAAACGGATCGGCTATTCCGTACGACGTATTTACAAGATAATCGGCTATGTGTGAAAAATCCTGACCGCCGATAGATCTGTAAAGTCTGTCAATAACAGCCCTTATATGCTCGGAAGAGTTGTAATAAGACCTTGATGAATAGCCGTTGCGCCACAGCTCGTCAACCTCGTGCGTATTAAGACCGAAAATATACATATTATCTCTGCCGCAAGCTTCGAGTATCTCTACGTTTGCTCCATCGAGCGTTCCCATAGTCACGGCTCCGTTCATCATAAGCTTCATACAGCCGGTACCGCTGGCTTCCTTTCCCGCAAGCGAAATCTGCTCGGAAATATCGGCTGACGGAATAAGCACCTCTGCCATAGAAACGTTATACTCCTCCATAAACACGATTTTAAGTCTGTCACGTGTAAGAGGATTGCGCTCAAGCTCCTCTGAAAGAAACCAGATGAGCTTTATAATTTTCTTTGCCATTGCATAGCCCGGCGCCGCTTTGCAACCGAAAATAAATGTTTGCGGTGGAATATCAGCGTTTGGATTGTCCAAAATCTCATTGTAGAGAGAAATTATCTTCAAAACGTTAAGAAGCTGTCTTTTATACTCGTGCATACGTTTAATCTGCACGTCAAAAACAGACTGCGAATCTATCCTCTTGCCGACCTTGCTAAACGCATAATGAGCAAACCGCTCCTTGTTAATATTTTTGATATCTGCAATTTTACCGAGAATTGCCGTGTCATCCTTATAATCAAGGAGCTTTGAAAGATGTGTGCCGCACTCTCTGTACTCAGGACCTATAAGCTCATCAAGAAGCGAAGAAAGCGCGGGGTTCGAGTAAGCGAGCCATCTGCGGTGAACGACACCGTTTGTAACATTCGTGAACTTCCAAGGTGTCATTTTATAGAAATCGTGAAAAACACTCTTTTTTAAAATATCACTGTGAAGCTTCGAAACTCCGTTTACAGTATGTGAGCCGACAATCGACAAATTCGCCATACGAACCTGATTATACGCCACAACGGACATTCTTGAAATCCTGTCCCAATCTCCCGGATAAAGATTCCATAAATCCGCCGTAAATCTGCGATTTATTTCACAAACTATAGAGTAAATTCTGGGCAGTTTAACGCTAAATAGGTCTACTCGCCAGCATTCAAGCGCTTCAGGAAGGACGGTGTGATTAGTGTAAGACACCGTTTTTATAACGATATTCCACGCATCGTCCCACGAGTACGAATATACATCCATAAATATACGCATAAGCTCGGGTATGCAAAGTGCGGGGTGCGTATCGTTGATATGAATAGCTATCTTGTCCTCAAATCCCGAAAGCGAGCCGTGCTCCGCAAAATAATCGCTGATTATGCTCTGCAAGGATGCGGAAACCAGAAAATACTGCTGTGTAAGGCGAAGAAGCTTGCCCTCGTCGTAATTGTCAGGCGGATAAAGCTGTTTTGTGATATTTTCAGCATTTGAGCTATCCGAAAGTGTTTTAAAATAGTTGCTCTGTGTAGAAAAATCCGAAACGGAGTAGGAGGACGGACGCGCTCTCCAAAGCCTTATAGTATTAACCGCATTCGTGGCGGTACCGGGAATTAAAAGGTCATATGGGACTGCCTTAACCTCATCATATTCATAATTTGCAATTCTAAGAGAGCCGCTTTCCCATTTCTCTTCGATTTTACCTCCAAAGCGAATAGGAATACTGCGTTCGGGGTGAGGTACAAGCCATATTCCGCCTCTCTCAAGCCATTCATCAGGAAGCTCTACCTGCTCCCCTTCGACTATTTTCTGTCTGAAAAGACCGGTTTCATATAATAATGAGTAACCGTTTGCGGCATAGTCACCAGCGGAAAGAGAGTCCATAAAGCAAGCGGCAAGTCTACCAAGACCGCCATTGCCGAGACCGGGATCAACCTCAAGCGAATAAATTTCTTCAAAGCTTGTTCCGATATCCTCAAGCGCAGAGCAAAGCTGGCTGTATATTCCGAGATTCATAACGTCATTTTTAAGCGCTCTGCCAACAAGAAACTCCATACAGAGATAGCAAATCTTCTTTGCATTTTGCGCTTTTATGCGTTTTTTAAATTGCTCGCGGTAATTAAGCATTATATCCTTAACAGTGTGTACTGTCGCTTGATATATTTGCTCATTTGTTGCTTCGCTTGCCGAAGGCGCGCCCATTGATATAAGCTTTGCCGTAATCTTTTCCTTTAATTCTTTTTTTGATATTTGCTTTTTTGCGTCGGGTGCGCGATTATTGCTACGAGATGTGTTCATCAGGGGAAAATTTCTCCTTATAGGGTTAAATTATTATAAATTTCAATATATTTCGAGGCAGAACTATCCCAAGTGAAATTCGATTTCCTTGCTGAAGCTGTGAGAACATTCCAATCCTTTTTATTTTTATAAAGAGATATTGCTTCTTTGAGCGTATAGAGCATATCGTGCGCGTTGTAGCTATCAAAGCGGAAGCCGTTAGCGGAGGATTCTCCGTAAGGAATAATAGAATCGTAAAGTCCGCCGACAGAGCGTACAATAGGCACCGTGGCATAAGAGCAGGCAATCATCTGTGCAAGACCGCACGGCTCGCTCTTTGAGGGCATAAGGAATATATCTGCTGCAGCGTAAATCTGCTTCGACAATGCTCTGTCAAATTTTATGAGCGCCTTAAAATTATTGTATCTTGTCGCTATCTCGGAGAAAGCCTGTTCATATTTACTCTCTCCCGTTCCGAGAACAACCAGCTGAACATCCTCGGAAAGAATCTCTTCTATAACGTGCAAAACAAGGTCTATTCCCTTGCCTGCCGTAAGCCTTGTAATCATTGCAACAAGAGGCACGTTTTTCTTCACCTCAAGCCCGAGCATCTCTTGGAGATACGCCTTGTTTTTAGCCTTGCCCGATTTATAATTTTTAGCAGTATACGGCACCGCTATATCGCCGCCGCACTCGGGAGAAAACGCTGCGTAATCGATACCGTTTATAACTCCCAAAAGCTTATGCTTTGCAGCCTTTATCACAGACGAAAGACCGAACGCAAAGAAATCGTATTCAAGCTCTCTTGCGTAATTCGGGCTGACGGTGGTAACGAAATCAGAGGTTACGATTGCACCCTTCATAAGATTTATACATCCGTCAAAATCCAGTATTTCTTTATGAGAGTTGTGTATTCCGAATACGTCACCTAAAATATATGAATCAAACTTACCCTGATATTCGATATTGTGTATCGTATAAACGGTTTTGATTTTTTTGAATGCTTCGATATAAGCATACTCTGTTTTAAGATATATAACGGAAAGCGCTGTCTGCCAGTCGTTAGCGTGAAGCACATCGGGTATATCTCCGCTTGAGAGCATATATTCAACTACGGCACGTGAAAAAAATGCGAAGCGCTCAGCATCATCATATTCACCGTAAAGACGTGAGCGGTCAAAATAATAGTGATTTTCAACGAAGTAATAAGTGCAATCGCCAAAGCTGTGCTTATATATAGTCGCTCCCGTTTTTCTCCAGGAAAGCATAAAGGTTATATCGGTGACGTATTCCATATTATCGCGGTAAACATCCTTTACCGTGTTGTAAAACGGCATAATAACCGAAACCTCATGTCCCTTAGCCTTGACGGCAGGAGGGAGAGCGCCCATAACGTCACCGAGACCGCCGCTTGCGGCAAACGGTGCGGCTTCACTTGTTACGTATAAAATTTTCATAGTTTTTTCCTTTGTTTAGATTTTGCGGTTTTTCTGTATATAGAAGGGCATATTCTCATTGCCGGACAAATTAACGTTCTCGCTTATATATACGTCTTTGTCGGTAACTATGCAGTTAAGGTTCGCGCCGCGGCTGACGTGAGTTCCGCGGAAAAGCACTGAATTTTTAACAACAGCGCCCCTCTCTACCTTTACACCGCGGAAAAGCACCGAGTTTATAACCGTACCCTCTATAACACACTCGTCGGCAAGCATAGAATCCTCCACCTTTGCCTCTGATTTGTACATAGTGGGTGCAGAGTTGTGTACTCTTGTAAATATCGGTGACTCCTTTTTTTCGAAGAGAGTTGCACGCGCGACGGGGTCCTTTACAATTTCCATAGAGCATCTGTAATAGTCAAGGAAGCTCGATACGGTAGCAACGTAGCCTGTATAGCGGTAAGCCTTGTAATTTTGCGTTTTGCAATTTCTGAGAAGAAAAGCGGTGAAGCTTGAGAGGTCGTAGGCTATAGCCTCCTCAATAACTCTGCGCAGAAAGACCGTGCTCATAACGAAAATTCCAAGCGCCAGCTCGGGATGACGCTCATTATAAACGGTAGACATCGCTATGTCAGCAACCTTGCCGGCAACGGACGAAACCATCATTCTTGGATGCTTTGCGGTATAATTTTTGTCTACCAAGTGTGTTACTATCGTAACGTTTGCTCCGGATTTTTCGTGCTCTCGTATAACGTCTCTAAGGTCTATATTTAAAACGTTATCCGAGTCCATTAAAACTACATAATCCTCCTTCATCTCGGTTATGTAGGCTCTCATGCTTTTGAGCGCCTCGAGATGAGTCGAAAACATCTTTCCGTCAGATGCATTTGCGGCACTCTGGAACGGAGAAACGAAATTCACGCCGCTTTCTCTGCGTGCCAGATCCCAGTCCTTACCGCTTCCGATATGCTCAAGCAATGAGCGGTAGTTGTAATTTGCAACTATGCTTATATTCGAAATGTCCGCATTTACCATATTGGAAAGGCAAAAATCCGCGAGCCTGTATCTGCAGGCAAACGGTATTGCCGCAACCGTTCTGTCACCGGTCAGTCTTGAAAGTGTATTATTATTCAAACTTGAAAAGATTATTCCTGCTGCGCTTGCCATAATTATATTCCTTTCGAAAAGTATTTTACGTCATAAGTAAGCTTATGATTTCTTTTTTGCCTTTACAACGGTCGAGCTTGCTATTACGGCGATATTCTCTTTACCTGCGCCTTCCTCGCCGACCACCGCTCCCTCATTGATAACAGAATCAGAGTCTACGATAGCCGAATACACAGCGCCGCCGCGCTTAACTACAACGTCCTCCATTATAACAGAGTCACGAACCACAGCTCCCTCCTCAATTATAACGCCGCCCGAGAGTATAGAATTTATAACCGTTCCGTAAATTCTTGAGCCCTCGGAAACCATAGAATTGACTATCTTGGAATTAGGACCGAAGAACTGCGGAGGACGGGCTGTGTTTTTTGAGTAAATTCTAAAGCTTTTATCCGCTATGTTAAGCACGGGATTTTCGCCGATAAGGTCCATATTCGCCTCCCAAAGAGAAGAAATCGTACCGACGTCCTTCCAATACCCGCTGAATTTATATGCAAAGAGCCTTTCACCGTTAGCAAGAAGATTAGGAATAATATTTTTACCGAAGTCGTTGCTTGAATTCTCGTCAGCCTCGTCTGTTTCAAGATATTCTATAAGAGTTTTGGTATTGAAGATATAAATGCCCATTGATGCCTGATTGTTCTTTGGCTTCTTCGGCTTCTCCTCAAACTCATAGATAGAGCCGTCGCTGTTAGTGTTACAAATACCGAAGCGGCTAGCCTCTTCGATAGGAACCGTAATGGTTGCTACGGTACATACGGCGCCGGTTGATTTGTGCTGCTCAAGCATAAGCCTGTAATCCATACGGTATATATGGTCACCCGATAAAATAAGCACGTATTCCGGGCTGTAATGTTTTATAAAGTTTATGTTCTGGTAAATGGCATTAGCCGTACCCTTATACCAATCCGAACGGTTGTTTCCTTGATACGGCGGAAGAACCGAGAGACCGCCCCTCATTCTGTCAAGATCCCACGGAGCGCCGTTACACACGTATTCATTCAGCTCGAGCGGCTGATACTGCGTAAGCACGCCTACGGTATCTATACCCGAATTTATGCAATTCGAAAGAGGAAAATCTATAATTTTGTATTTGCCTCCAAAGGAAACTGCCGGCTTTGCTATTTGCTTTGTGAGATCATAAAGGCGCGAGCCTTGTCCGCCCGCAAGCAGCATTGCTATACATTCTTTTTTACAGTACATTGCGTCTCTCCTTAGTTCTTTGTTTTTATTTTGAATTTTGTTATATTTTCTCTTAAAACTATTCCGCTAAGCCGCGGCATAACGACCCAGCACCCGTCGTTGTTCGATTCGATAAAGGCGTCATCTGTCGGGAAATTTCCGGTATCGAAGAGTCTCTGAAGCTTATTTTTTTTGCAAGGAAGCAGAATCCTTTGCGAAGCGCCCGAAAAATTGATAAGCGTAATCAGCTCATCACCCGATAAATTTCGTCTTTTATAGGCAACGGTATTCTTGTCTGCCTCATCGGGATAAATCCACTGAAATCCCTCGCTGTCAAAATCAATCTCCCATAGCTCCGAGCGGGAAAGGTAGAATGCATTGAGTGCTGCAACGTATTCTCTGAAGGTTCTGTGCATCGGGTAATCCAGCATAAACCATTCAAGAGAGCTTGCATAATCCCATTCCCTGAACTGTGCGTATTCCGTCCCCATAAACATGAGCTTCTTTCCGGGATAGGTCATCTGAAGCAAAAGCGCTGCGCGCGCAGTAAGGAACTTGTCCTCGTATTCGCCGTACATTTTGTCTATAAAGGACTTTTTACCGTGTACGACCTCGTCGTGAGATATCGGCAGTATATAATTCTCGCTGAATGCGTACATTATCGGGAAATTAAGAGCCTTATGCTTGTACTTGCGGTAAATAGGGTCTGTCGCAACGTAATCGTAAAAATCGTTAGCCCAACCCATATTCCACTTCATATCGAAGCCAAAGCCACCGCGAGAAAGCGGCGCGGTAATGCCTCCGTGTGCGGTAGATTCCTCTGCAAAGGTTAGTATATCAGGAAACTCTTCGTGTACCTTGGAATTAAACTTACGAAGAAAAGCCGCCGCTTCCCTGTTTTCGTTAGTACCGTCTGAGTTCGGTATCCACTCACCGTCTCGCTTGTCAAAATCAAGATACAGCATCGATGCGACTGCATCAACTCTCAGGCCGTCCACGTGAAATTCTCTGAGAAAATAGAGAGCGTTTGAAATTAAAAACGACTGAATTTCTTCTCTTCCAAGGTCAAAAAAGCGTGTCTGCCAGGACGACTCCTGTCTGTCAAGTCCCTGATATTCATAAAGAGGCGAGCCGTCAAATTCATAAAGTCCCCAGCTGTCCTTCGGGAAATGCGCGGGAACCCAGTCTATAATGACACCGACGCCTGCCGTGTGAAGCTCATTTATGAGAAATTTTAAATCATCGGGATTTCCAAACCGTGAGCTAGGTGCATAAAACGCACATACCTGATAACCCCATGAGCCGTCGTACGGATACTCGTGTATAGGCATAAACTCAACGTGCGTATATCCCATTTTTTTAACGTAAGATGGTAAAATCTTCGCAAGGTCGCGATATGAGATATATGAATTTTTGTTTTCCTGCCTCATAAAGCTGCCAATGTGAAGCTCGTATATATTGATTGGCGAAGGAAGAAAAACACTGTCCTTTTTTACGACAGTTTTTTTTCTGTGTCTGAGCCAAGGTTCATCGTTCCATTCAAAGACACTTTCCAGAAAAATAATAGATGCTCCGTCATCTCCACCTCTACAGTAGCGCGCATAAGGGTCTCCCTTGTCAAAAGTCCTTCCCTTTGCATTTATGCGATACTTATAGGCACATCCTTCGAGAGAAAAGTCGGAAGGAAAGACAAGCTCCCATACACCGCGCTCTGTAATGCGGATGAGCGGGAGGGGATTATTCCAACCGCAAAAATCGGAAACGAGAGCTACAGAATCAGCATTTGGAGCCCATACGCGAAAGGTGTATATAAATTTTCCGCCAACAATTTCGAGGTTGCAGCCAAGATATTTATAGCTTTCAAAATTAGTGCCTTGATGAAAAAAATACGGTGCTAAATCAGGTTTATCCAAAACAGCTCTCCTTTCGCCACAATTTACAATTTTAATACTCATTTTCTAATATAATTATAACATTTTACTGTATTTGTTGTCAAGTGTAAGTATTGGCTTGCTTGGCATTTTTTTGTAAAGAAAATCTTCAAAATGCAAGAGGATACGACGAATTAAAACACAAACTACACGCAAAGGCAAAAAAGCAACGCGGAAAGCGAATATCGCTGCAACATAAATAAAAAACAAAGCGCCAGAGATAATGCCGAATATGTATTCCACCGCCGTTTTTTTCGATGCATACAGAGCGAATGCGGAGAGAAGAAGCATATACAGTCTTATTTCTCCGTCACAAAAAGCATAGCTAACCAAAACCAATCCAAGAAAAAACAAAACTATCTCGGCAACGCACTTTAAAGAAGAAAATATATTTACAACACCGAAAGGCTTAAAAACGGTGTTCTCTGTATTCTTTCTCTTTGGCAGCGCTTTGATACTTCCTATATAAAAAAGTACGTGCTTCGGGAAAGCCGCTATTCCTTTTATAAAAGGAAAAATTGAACTTAAAAAACAAGAAAAAATTGCAAAAATTACACCATATATTATGGCAGAAATTATTGATAATATTATTTCTGTAATTGAATAAGTAATCATTTAAATATCCTTTTAAAAAATCCGCCCTCTTCCCTCGGCTCACAGAAATAGACGCCTTTTATATTTCCGGTTATATAGATTTCACCGTTTTCCTTCGTAAGACTTTCGATTTTTAAGTCTGCACCCTCTATATTTACGCGCCCAAGCTCAGTATCAAGACACACGTACCCTGTGTCAAAGCCGACAACGTTATGCACGCCGTTCATGCTGACACTTTTTCTATCTTTTACCGTTAATAAGTTTTTACACCCGTCTACCATAATATTTACCTTTCTGAATATAAAAAAGTTCACCGATATTCACTTAAGAATATGCGGTGAACTTTTTTATTATTCATCGGATTCACATACAACCTCGTACATGCCTGCCGATTCTGCTTTTTTTGTGGTTTCTCTTATATCAAGAACTCGAACCGTAACCGATTTGGTACCGAATTTCGCGGTTATTAAATCGCCTATCTTTACGTTATAGGAAGCCTTCGCCTGTTTTCCGTTAACAGAAATTCTATCTGCATCGCAGGCATCGTTGGCAACGGTGCGGCGCTTGATAAGCCGGGAAACCTTCAAATATTTGTCAAGGCGCATTTAAATTAGTTTACGAGAGTTTTGAGAGTCTTGGAAGCGGAGAATGCAGGCTTCTTGCAAGCCTCGATTTTGATGGTCTCGCCAGTCTGAGGATTGTGACCTTCTCTTGCAGCTACGCTCTTTACCTCGAAGGTACCAAAGCCGATAAGCTGAACCTTGTCACCCTCCTTAAGTGCGTTTGCGATAGCATCAAGTGTTGCGGAAACTACAGCGTCAACGTCCTTCTTTGCGATCTCGGTCTCTGCTGCAACAACATTTACAAGATCTGTTTTGTTCATATTTATACTTCCTTTCAAAAAGTTTTACAGTTCATTATAACAATTATTTACAAGCAATGCAATAGAATATCAATAATTTCTTGAAAAAACGTTATCCTTTTCGTCTAATTTTATGAAAAATAGAGTTTTAATTTGTGCATATCGCCATATTTTTCACCTTTTTAGCACTGATTACGCCACTAAGCAATGAAAGAATAAGATATATAAATGCAGTGAGCAGCACCACAGTGAGCAATGACGCGGTTTCACTTAAGTCAAGAGAAATTCTTGCATATAGCGCCTTCGCGCATATGATACTCAGGGCGGCGTTGATATACGGAGCTATGTGCGTTCTGAGTATCGGGAAAGAAATATTATGCTTTTTATAAGCTATGCCGAGCGAAACCGCAAGCGCTACAGCATAAGATGCTACCGTTCCCATCGGTGCCGCTGAAATTCCTACGTTTGAATTTGAAATAAAGAAATAGCTTATTAAAATCTTAACGGCACTTCCAATCAGCATAGAAGCTATAGGCGCACGTACGCTTCCTGCGGCTTCCAAAGAGGTGTTTACCACAAGAAGCAACGACATAAAGACAGCGGCGGGCATAATAAGCGCCAAAAGAGGCGCGCCCACATCAATTCCCTCAACTCCAAAGAGCATTGTCAAAATCTCACGCGAAAAAGCCGTAATTCCGAAAAACAGCGGCGCTGTAATAAAAGCTGTAAGCGACAAAGCGTTCTTTCTTGCTTCGCTCGAGAGAGCGTTATTTCCGTTTACTCTTCCCTTAATCAAGAGCGGAAGAAAAGCTAAAGAAACGGGAGTAATAAGAGATATTGCAAAATTAAGCATCGGGACCGCAAAGGTGGTATAGTTGCCGTACAGAACCGTAGCTTCGGTTTCCGTGTATCCGGCAAACGCAAGTCTTTTCATAAGCACAAGCAAGTCAACAATATTGCCTATACTCATGACCGCAGCACTTACGGTTATGGGTAAGGATATACCGAATATGCGTTTGCGAATTTCAATTTTGTCATCGCTATTTAATTTCTGCTTCGTTTTTTCGGTGTTTTTTGAGGGTTTTGAAGATAACATCAGGTATATAAAGCTGACGGCTGCTCCAAGCGTTACGCCTAAAATTGTAAATGCCGAAATCAGCTCCGGAGTATATCCGAGACTGTACGCCCGATAGGCAAAGATAAGTCCAAAGGCAAGCTTTCCGACACCCTCAAGTATTTGTGACACAGCAACGCTTAAAAACGACATTTTAGAAGTAAGATACCCTCTTAAAACTCCTCCCAGAGAAACAAAAACAACCGACGGAGCAACCGCGAGCATCGTGGTTTTGGCTCGGCTGCTGCCTATAAGAGCAGCTAACTGCCCGGAAAAAATCATAAATACGGCTGTTATTGCAGCTCCAAGCAAAAGAAACAGTCTCATTGCGTATTTTACAATCTGAGCTTCCGTAAATCTGTTTTTTCCATCGCGGCTTTCAAGTGCAAGCATAGTCACAGCT
>JAEIGA010012015.1_pt1 | contig 13135 bp, 6 predicted proteins | sample 9270691 | NCBI WGS metagenome assembly JAEIGA01 (sample SAMN17057246, study PRJNA624740) | gut metagenome | biome: biome; isolation source: fecal sample | host: Bos grunniens | place: China: Xizang | collected 2019 | reverse complement strand
GCTCTGATACCACTTGTGAGGGCCATACCGAGGGTAGGTAATACCTGACCTTGGAGAGGATCTCCCTTCCCATCACTTAGGTCTCGGCTATCCCTACTCTTCGATATCCCTCCCGCTTGGGACCGACACCGAGGCAAGTCTCTTAACCTGCTCCGAAAATGCCAACCCAACGGGGATCTAATAACTACTTTACGTTCAAAGAAAGATTTGGATTTTAAATTGGTGTCCGGCCAACAACTGACCCTCCGGACTCCTCCCACCCACCGGACCTTTGAATCCACGGATTACCCCTTCCCAAAGTAGTACTACTACTAGGAAGACAAAGAAAACAAGAAGGCATTTATACAATCAGCAAACAGACTGTTGTACCCTCGAGTCGGGGCTCCGTATGGTCGTCCCCACCATACTTTACATCTTTTAATTCCTTTTTACTTAATCCAACCTATCCGCCACTAGGTTATCTATCTATTCATTCAAACACATATACTTCTCCCAAACTCATCCTCATCAGGACGTGAGTTCGGTCTCCTCCGCCTCAGTGTATTACTAGGCAGCGCCTAAAACACTTCCTTATTTACTTTAGTTTTTGGAAAAGGCGCCAACAAAACAACATTTACGTTCCTTTTATCTTTTCCTTCAGGAAGATGGTAATCCTAAGATTCGAGATTGATCCAGGGTTCCTATGCCTTTCCGATTCCTTTTTCCAAGACATTACAAACAGGTTCCTTAATTTATTACTTCTACATCCTCCATGTTATTCTCAAGCAAGAGTCTAGTCCCATATCTTCCTGATATGTTTCCATATGACCATCACTTAAGATGTCTTTTCTTCTATTCTCGGTGGCGTCAGGCTTACCCCAATCAAACCGATTTCCACCTTTCAACTATGAACCATCCGTTCATATTGGGGGTTTCATATTCTTGGCTCTTCAGTTGTCAGCCTTACTCGGACAAGGCTCTACCCCGAACGAGACCCTACGGAACTCATTCGTCCGCACCGAGCTTTTCCTTTTAACCCTGGTTCTCACCAGATAAGCTTCTTCTCGGTTGTCGGTCCTGCCATTGGACCCTACCCCGAGGTATACACAGAGGTTATCATCCTTATCAACTCTCTACCAGAGTTTCCTTTCGTGTCAGATTTCCTTCAGAAATCTATCGTTTCCGGAAAGTGAGATAGATCATTTTCACAGGTTTCCCCTCCGTGATGGCTTTTCAAACATAGAAAACAATCTTTATTTAACCTAAAGTGTAAGGGTCAATCTCCCTATCTTCCTGACATTCTTTCTTACCATTCTTTTTCCCTCTTATTTCCTTAAACTAGTATTGCAAACAAAGTCTACAAACAAATGGTTATTTTTGATTTTAAGTTATCTTCTACTATTCAGTCGTTAAATCCTATCCTTCTGATTGCTTCCGCAATCAAAGTATACTTTCGAATCATCTTCCGATTTATAAGATCGTGGTCATCAGTCTAGGTTCACATTCACCCAAGAGCCGCACTCAGGAGAATGTGCTATGGATCTCCTCATTGGCTCCCAACGTGATTCGGACAGAGGGGGTAGCACATAAAGCATCCCATACTCGATCACAGGGTTCACGCTCGTTCAAACATAGGGGGAGGCTATGCCATTGGCCCCTAAGTCAGATCACGTGGCTCCAACGCGAGGGCGGTAGTTACATTCGTGAGGCTTTCATTTATTTATCTTCCTTTTCATTTTCCTTTTTACCCCTTCGTCCCTAGGTACTACTGGATTGGTTCATATCCAGGTCGTGGTTTTTCTCTTATTTAATCGTTACCCCTTCTTGATTGTCGATTTCTAGGATCGGACGGGGTCAAGCTTGGGGGCGATTCCCAAGCAGCCTTCCGTCTCATCCACCCTTTTCCCTTATCGTTTAAACTACTTGAAAACATGAATGGAAATAAACAATCAAATTGGAAAAGACTTCTAATTAGCTATTGAACTACGTATTAGATCATTTTGCGATAATTCATTGAAGCATTTTATTCATACCTCGCATAATCCGATGGAGCTTTAGTATTATTGATTTATGTTGATTCAAGAATTCATTGAAATAGTGTTTTCCTTTATGGTAATTAGTTGCGGACTTCCATTCTTCCAAGAGGCATTTGCAAGAGCTCCACTCAAGCAATTGAAGTTCCCAAGCTATCCCCTTTAAGCTTTTGCTCAAGGGAAGAGTCTCGAGGACTACTCCTCTTACCATAAGATTATGGCTTACCATACCATAAGAAACATTAAGCCAAAAGATTAGTGGAACCTTAAAGCTTAATTCATTAGTAGATTACTCAAGAAACATTAATTTGTAAGAATCCTTCAATTAACATTTCAAGTTAGTTGAGAAGGGGAGAAGGCTCCCTCTTCTCATAACTTTCTTAAGCACATTAACTTTTTAGAAAACCCTCTTCTCGAGAGTGATGATTTGGGCAATTTAAGCCATACTTTTTAGGTTGCATAAAAATGTATGTATGAAAGGCTTTAGACCTCTTCTTAATTATATTATTTTAACCATTTCTAAACATGTATACTTTTATGCAAAAGAGGTTCTTCAACCCTCTTCTTAAGCATGTTAGTTTAGGCATTTTAAGCCATACTTTAAGTTACCTTAATATTTATGCATAAGGGACTTATTATCCCTCTTCTTAAGCCTATTGTTTTAGATAGATTAAACATGTATTTCTATTCTTTAAACTTGACATAACTCCTTTCCTACTCTAGTCTTTTGCATTCCTTAATTCTTTTTGAAAGGGGGAAGAGGGAAGGAAAGATTTTTCCCTCTTCTTCCTCTTCATGATCTTTCACTAAAATGCAACTAAGTGTGTGTACTAAGTGCCTAATCTTTATTATCAAAAGATTTCCTTGATCATAATACAATATACATCACTTTGGAGGTTAGGTATCTTAAGATACCTCCTCTTTTGAAAGAATAGGGTGAGACCACAATGTAACAACTTCAAAATTAAAGTACTTCCTAAGTATACTTCCTCTTTGAAAATCATAACAAAAGTGCTTCTAATGTGACTAAGGTTTATTTATTTGGGGGAAAGGGAAGATGATCACTCAATCAAGTTGAATACCTCTCTTGGAGAGATTTCATACAAGCTTCTCATGCATTTATTCACTAATTTGCTAAGTATGAATGGTTTTTGCTTATTTCCTTCTTTATGCATAGATTCCTTTAGGTATTTATGTACACTATCATTTATTTATTATGCATATGTACATTAGCTACCCCTCTTCTTAATTAGATGGAGACAAGCATGTTTCAAAAGAGGGTTAGATTATGCATACAATTTCTAACAAAAATTTGCCATAACTTTGGGGCAAATAGGACTATTTCCAAAATTATTTATCCTAAAGGGGATTCCCCTTTTCAAAGTGGATCATAGCCACTCAAACAAGAAGCATCAAATGTAAAACATAAATTAGAAAAAGAGTTTAAGAGAGAAGGGCTTTATTTAGCCTCTTCTTTACTTCCCTTTTTCTACTATTAATCAAACATGAGACATAAGCAAGAAAAGCAACATAAGAGACATAGAAACAAGAAAAGCTTTGAGAAACATAGGCTAATGAGAGATTTCTTCAACTCTTGGAAGAGTCCTTGACTTAGCTCAAGGCTTCCATGATTTTTAAAGTAATCTTCCTCTTCATGAGTAGAGATGGCTCAAGCTTTTCATTAAGCTTTATGCTTAAGAAAAGGGCTCATCTTCTTCCCAAAGGAAGAGGGAAAGCTTCTAATGAAGCTTTCCTAGCCTAGCCTTCACTAGTCCCTTTCAAAGAGGGAATGCTCACCTTCTTTGCATGCAAAAGAAGCTTGCAAAAGAAGTGAACTTGGAGATAACATAGGAAGAGGGGAAAGTAGTAGAAAATTATGCACCTCACCTTGATTATTCTTCTTTAGAGTAGCCCTTTGAAGTGGAAGAGGATGGAAGAGTAACTTGCTTGAAAAGCTCCTTCTTCTCCACCTTCTTCAAGTGCCTTCTTCAAAGAAGGGCTTCCTTCTTTCTCCTTCAAAGGAGAGGGCTTTGGAGAAGTTGATGATGCAAAACTCTTAGAATGTTGAGGGGAAGAGGTGGGTAATTTTATGTGTTGGAAAAGATGAAGGTTTGGGGTAGCTCATGAGTAAAATTAGCTAGAGGTATGGATATGGAGCTTCTTCTTCTTCTTCTTCAAGAGCTTGGGATGAGAAAGGGGGTCACCTTTGCATGAGAAAGGAGAGGCAAAGAAGTGCTAAAGCTTAGACAAAGGCAAGCTAAAGATATCTCAAGGCTATGGCTATGGGTTGGAGGTGAGAGAGGAGGAGGAGAGGAGAGGCAAGGTCTCCATTAAAGCTAGGAAAGGAGCTCTTCAAAAAACGTTTTTGCTTCTCTCACTTCTTGCTATTTCTCTTTCTAAAAGTGATGTGGAGGGCCAAGATGCAAAGCTACTAAGTTGGTTGGGTGGTTGAGATCAAATTCAAGTGGTCATTTTGGTTTAGAATTCCTTTATTTATAGTAATTTTGATGAGGCTTAGGCAATTCTTCTAGAAGATCTTGAGCTTCCACATTTGACAAGTGGAGCTCTTTCTTGAGATCTTTGACATGTGTTTAGTAGATCTCTTTCTCCTAGAGTTATTTCCCACATTTCTTTGAGCGATGTGAGGGGTTCCGAATGAGTTTTGACGGGTTCCACGACACTCTGGCTATTTTAGAAAGGCCTTAAAACATGTGTGCAATTTATTTAAAAGATTTTTAAAGCACAGAAAAATGCTCTAATTCATTTTCTCGCAAAATCAAGTGCCACCGACAATTTATTTTTAGTTACGGTCACTAGTAGAAGAACTTTGAAAATTTAACACTAGGCAACCTGTACGGAGAACAGTGCTAATTTAGAGGGGTCTCTAGATGTAGGAATGTTGCTAGTAATGGGCCAGGGGATGGCCATTACAAACTCCCTAACAAAAGAAATGAGCTGTCCTCAGCTCAAAGGAAAGTCTGATCCTCAGGTGAGTGGTACTGTACTTTCTAGAAAAATTTCATACAAATATTTTTTCTCATGGGTTACCAGGTAAACTGAGTAATTTGAGTACTCTTAAGATTACCTGCTTTGGGTCGCTGTAGTTGAAGAAATTAATTATTTTTCTTTGGGAAGAGTATCGATAATCGTTCTCTGAGTTCTTAGCGTTGGAATGAATTCTTCGCTTAAGATTATTATAAAGTACTCGTTTAGGGTCGTTTAGAGAGAAGAACATACCGCCCCACTGTATTGAAAAGTTTCTTTTTGGCCAGACAATCTCCTGAAACCAATCTCAGTCTGCTTGACATTGATTTTCATTTTCATATTTACTTGGTGTGAGGTAGGAATTCCTTCTTAAGGTCGTTGTAATTTATTTCCAAGGATTCTGAACAGTGTGATCAAATCCTTCAGAATTAGCACTGAATCGGCTGTAGTGAAAGAATTTAAGATTTGTTTAAATAATTCATGAATTCATAAGGTTGGAATGAATTCCTCGCTATGAATTGATTCACTGAATTGGCAAAAGGAGCGCCTGTAGTGAAGCAACAAATATACTGGAGAAAGCAAAAAATTTAACCCCACGTGAAGTGTGGTTTAGGATTAATAAACGTTCTCTGAGTTTGTTTGAACTAGAATGAGTTCAACTTCTGAGAATGAATTCTCAGATCAAACTGGAGTCTCATAAACCCACAAAAGGTAATTTAAAATTTAGTTTTATTAGGAGTATCTGGACAAATCTACAAAGCTGGCTAGAAATGATATGTCTGTATAAGTAAACTTTAGAATACTAGCAAAGAAAGCGGCTGTAGTGTTCCCAAATTTATACTTCGCAACTTTATTAATTCAAAAAAAAAGGATTACATTGGGTAAATAGATCCAGAATATTTACAAGAGATCAAAAAGATCAAAAAGTTGGAATATCACTCAGGTAGGATAGGATTCTTTTAAATAAGGAAACTGTACAGTAAGGTGATCCCAGTTCTCCCATGAGGCATCCTCAATGGGATAATCCTTCCACTGCACCAGGACTTCCCTGATTGTCCTGTGGCGCAATTTCTTCTCCTTCATTTCCAAAATCTGCTCCGGTTTCATCTGAAATTCCTCCTGATTTACAAGAATAGTATCGTCAAGATCCAAAACATGACTTGGATTGGCGACGTACTGCTTTAGCAAACTGACATGGAAAACATTATGCACATGTAGATGAGGGGGTAAGGCTAACTCATAGGATTGCTCTCCTATTCTCCGTAAAACATCATATGGTCCACAATATCTGAAAGCTAATTTCCTGTATTTGCCCAATTTGAGAGAACTCCGTTTAGGTTTCACCCTAAGGAAAACTTTGTCTCCTGGCTTAAAATTTCTGGTTGTTCTCTTTTGGTCTGCATAACTCTTTTGCCTATCACTTGCTTTCTTGAGTGAGAGTCTGATAGTTTGCATTTGTCCATCCATTTCTTCTAGAGTTTGCTTCGCAGCTGGAACTGGCAAATTAGGGTCTGCAAATCGATATGGTACCAAACAATCTTGCCCATACAAGGCTTTAAATGGTGACATTCCTAAACTCTGATGATGAGATGAGTTATACGCAAATTCTACCAAAGGTAAAAACTTTAGCCAAAGGCGAGGCTGTTGGCTACAATATGACCTGAGCATATCTTCAATCACTTGATTTACCCTTTCTGTCTGTCCATCTGTCTCTGGATGATAAGCTGAACTTAAGTTTAAGAGGGTTCCGAGGGATTGGAACATAGCCCTCCAAAACTTAGAGGTAAATTTGACATCTCTATCACTGATAATCCTGGCTGGCACCCCATGAAGACGAACAATCTCCCTAACAAAGAGTTGAGCTATATCGGAGGCTGATGCGGTCGTTCGGGTTGGAATTAGATGAGCGACCTTGGTCAACTTATCAACTACCACAAAGATAGAATCAAAGTTACCAGCTATCTTAGGTAAACCTGTAATGAAATCCATACTAATACATTCCCATTTCATCTGGGGGATGTCGAGGGGATGCAATTTTCCTGGAATCTTAATTCTCTCGGCCTTGACTTTTTGACATATAAGACACTGCTTGGTGAATTCAAGAGTATCTTTCTTCATTTTTGGCCAAAAGAAATTCTCTTTGAGGGAAGAAAACATCTTCTGATAACCTGGATGAGCAGCTAAGGGTGATTCATGAGCTTCTTTAAGAATTTTCTTTCTTAGAGTTTTAGGAACACATAATCGCTTCTTGAAAAAAAGTAATCCTTCTTTGAGAGTGTAGTCTTCCAGATGCTGGCGATCACTCTGCATCTCTATCTCTTGAATGAGAGGTCCAAAGAAATCATCTTCTTGAATGAGCTGCTGAACCTCATCTGGTAGAGTCGAGTTGACTAGAGAGATTGCTAAGGCAACTACTCGCCTGCTTAAGGCATCTGCTGCTTGATTATCTTTTCCGGGTCTAAATTTGATTTCAAAGGAAAACTCTTGAAGAAACTCTACCCAACGGCGTTGTCGCATATTGAGATCTGGCTGAGTGAAGATCCATTTGAGACTCTTGTGATCAGTGACTAGTTCAAAGGTTTGGCTGAGAAGATAATGCCGCCATTTCTTCAAGGCATGAATCACTGCTAAAAGTTCAAGATCATGGGTTGGGTAATTCCTTTCATGAACTCGAAGCTGACGTGACTCATAGGCAATTGGATGATGATCCTGTTGGAGAATTCCACCAATTCCTTGGCCACAGGCATCAACTATGACTTCAAAAGTTTTATCAAAATCTGGGAGCTTCAGAACTGGTGCATTAACTAAGAATTCCTTGACTTGGTTAAAGGCTAGATTTCGGATTTCTGACCAAGTGAAGGCTTCTTCCTTCTTGGTTAGCTCAGTCAAGGGGGCGGTGATGAGTGCATACTTCTTGACAAAGATTCTGCACCATCCAGCAAGACCTAAAAATCCACGAACTTCTGAAACAGTGCGAGGAATTGGCCAACTGACTACGGCATCTACCTTAGCTGGATCTGGGGAAATACCATCTTTTGAAACTATGAATCCTAGATAAGCAACTTTATCAACAAAGAAAGTGCATTTGCTCCTCTTTGCATAAAGCTGAGCCTCCCTTAGGATTTCTAAGACGTGCCGAAGATGTCCTTCATGATCTTTGTCATTTTCTGAGTAAATCAGAATATCATCAAAGAATACTAGAACAAAATCATCCAGCTCTTTCCTGAAAAGGTCTGTCATTAGACGATTGAAGGTAGCAGGAGCATTAGTCAATCCAAAAGGCATGACTGTAAACTCATAATGCCCAAATCTGGTGTTGAAGGCTGTCTTCGGAATATCCTCATCTCTGATCCTGACTTGATAATATCCTGATCGAAGATCAATTTTTGAGAATACTTTGGCTTTTCCTAGCCTATCTAAGAGTTCATCTATCCTGGGTAAAGGATACTTATTCTTGATTGTACACTGGTTCAATCCTCTGAAATCTATACAAAGGCGAAAGGTTCCATCCTTCTTTTTCTGGAATAGGACAGGCGCGCCCCATGGAGAAACACTAGGCTTAATAAATCCTTGATCTAGCAGTTGATTTATTTGGTTTTTGAGTTCTAGGGCTTCAGATGGAGACATCTTATAAGGTGATCTGGCGATTGGCTGAGCTCCTGGAATAAGTTCAATTTCATGAACCAACTCTCTTTTGGGAGGTAAACTAGTCAACTCATCGGGAAAGATATCTTGGTATTCATTGAGCCATTTTGGTTCTGATTCTGCATCTTCTTCCTTTTTCTCAGGTTTGTTAAGTTTCAGGATGTAGATTGGTAATCCCTTTTTGAATCCCTTTGCTAACTTACTGGCTTTGACTACCCGAAGAAGATTTTTTCCCGATCTACCCCGAATTTCTACTTTCTTTCCTTCTGAGGAAACAAATGAAATTACCCCTTGCCCACAATTGATTGCTGCCTGATTCTGGCTTAACCAATCCATTCCCAAAATTCCCTGAAATTTCCCCATCTTAAGGATTCTAAACTTTTGAGAGGTAGGATTCCCTTCTAAATGAAAAGAAAGGTTTACTACTTTCTCATCAGTAATAACTGAAGTCCCATTGGCTAAGGATGCTCTCAACTTCTTTCCTGTAGGTTGGGGGTCTACTTGCAATCGCTTTGCAGTATGAGGTGAGATGAATGAATGTGAACTTCCTGAATCAATAAGGAAAGTGAGGGGTTTACCTTCATATTCTCCTGGGGTCTCCAAGATTGAATACTGACGGTTCTGGCCACTTGGGTCCAAGGCCGCATATATCTGGGCTTGCTCTTCCACTTCATCATTCACATATACATAGTTCACTTTCACAACTCTAGGAGGATTGGGTCTCTGATTTTGCCTGAAGTTGCTGTACTCCGTCTTCTGGTTTGGTAGAGAGGGACGAGGATTATCTTTTCCCTTAGCTGGATTCTTGATATTCTCCTCAGGACATTCTGCCTTCTTATGACCCCACTTCTGACATCCGTAGCATTGGATAGGTCTGCCACTCTGATTGACTGGCAAAGCATTAACCTTTGCTTGCTGAACATAGGGTCTAGGTGCAGCAGGTGGAATAAAAGGAGCCTGTCGAACAACAGGGATGACTTTTTGAGGACGATAAGGTCCCGATGGTGGAAACGGATTTGCTCTCTTCTTTTCTCCGGCACTAAAACTAAGGAGTTTTGCCTTTGCTCGGATTAAGGCATCAGCAAGAGAGGTTGGCCTTAAGGAATTTACTTCCTCTGCAAGTTGCCCTTCTAATCCAAGAATAAATCGACTGAGCTTCTGCTCTTCAGTCATGAGAGGTGCGTGCCTTGAAAGCTTTACGAACTCTTCGTAATACACATCAATCAGTCTTCCCTTCCGGACACAAGATAGAAATTCGTTCATCTTAAGGGTAGAGAAATTTAGTGGAAGATAACGCTCTTTAAGACTTCGCTTAAGAGTTTCCCAACCTACTGAATTCTCAGGGTTCCCTTGTGTCTGACAATGTAATTTCCACCAAAGTTTGGCTGGCCCCTCGAGTTTAGCTCTTCCCATGATTCCTTGTGCAATACTGTTATACTCTGCGAGCGCAAAGTAATCGTCCATGGACATGATCCATTCTTCCAAATCTCTAGGAACATCAAACCCTTCTCCTGTGAAAGGTTTGGGTTGAAGGCTTTTGAGGAGATTCTTAAGGTTTTTGTCTCTCCCAAAATCTTCAACAGGAGGTGCAGGTGCAGCTATGGGATTACCCTGGGGATTAGCTAAGATAGGATGGCGAAGTTCTATAGCAGGTTGCTCATGTTCCTGGACTCTGGGGTTAGCACGAGTCTGACGTCTGGGCGGCATGATTATCCTTTTAAAGAGCCTGATCAAGACAAAGAACAAGACTTTATTTCAATCAAAACTTAATGTTTATTTTCATATAACTTGGCCAATAGCTGTACATTTATATACATATGTGTGTATAACTTATAGCTATATCAACATCAAAAAGAAGTACAAGGGTTATAATAGATCAGTATCGGGTATCAAAGGCATCATGGAACTCATCAAAGGTAAGAGAAGGACGAGAACAAAGGGCACGTCCTCTTGAAAGCCAAGGTTCGACCAAGAATGGTCCCCCTAAAGTAGTCCCAGCAGGATAGAAAAACATTTTTTCTTGAGGAAGAAAAGACATCACCATCTTAAGATAACTATAGAATCCGGGATTATGAGAGAAAATTATACAATATCTATTAGGTCCAAGTCCTATAGCTTCTTTAAGGATATATACTTTAACATTTGCAGAGAGAATAGTGAAGTGTGTTGTAAGATGAATGCGAGCCAAATCCTCTGAGGGTGAGACACTCCATGGCGAAACTTGATAATCAACCTTCTTTGGAAAGACGATTCGGTGAGCTCGATTAACAAAGCGGGTATAGGAATTCTTATTCACCTTTAAATACTTTCCCATTTCTTGGAGTGCTTGTCCTTGATTACTGGCTGCCATCTAAGAAAATAAAATATCTTTTAAATAAGACAATTATTTTAAAAAAACAAGGACTAAAATAACAAGACAAGTTGTGATAAATAAACGAGAGACTTTTCATTAGATATAAGATCCGATTGATATATACAATTATACAAGAGTGAACCCATATCCTAATCTTGCAAATATCTCAAATTCTCACTGTCAAAGTTGGCCACATACTCCCTAAAAGTAATAGAGGGTTTGGCACAAACACGCTGTCCCCTAGCAAGCCAAGGAGCTCTGAGAAAAGGTCCCTCTAAGCTATCTTTCTTAGGGTAGATAAACATCTTCTCAAGAGGTAGGTTTTGCATAAGCAGCTTAAGCTTGCTATAGAAGGTAGGGGCTCTATTGAAAGCTATGCAATATCGCTGAGGCCCAATTCCTACGGCTTCATTTAGTACAGCACGTCTGAGATTACGAAGGAAGTAGTAGGTTCCATAGGTTTGGATGCAAAGCATGCTCTTATCTTGATTCTCCCTCCATACTCTTGTAAGATAATGTTCTGGTCCCAAATCTCCAAAAGTAGCTTGACGTGAAGCTCTCTCAAAATTGTTTCTAGCCACTCTATCTCCTAGAAAAATCTGAGACATTTCATACTGAGCCTGATCCTGATTTGCAGTAGCCATCTATATGCAAATAATACAAAAATTAAGTTCAACACTTTAATAAATAACTTTTAACTTAAGATTGCAATTCCTTTTTATAAATGCCGCTTGTATATTTATCGAGAACCATATGATTATATATATTCATGTACAAGGTTTGGAGCTAAGACTGAGCACCTTGTTTTATTCTCATCGCTAAGTATTCTAGATGTGCTTCGATTGAAATAGAAGGACGATTACAGATCTCTCTTCCAAGAGTAGACCAAGGAGAGTGCAAAAAGGGTCCGGCAAGAGTTTCCTCTTCAGGGTACATCCAAAATTTATCTTTGGGTAGATAATGTAAGGCTAAGAACAAAAGAGCTTCAAAATCAGGATTAAACGATCGAATTACACAATAGTGTTGTGGTCCTAATCCCATCATCTCTTTTAACACAGAAAGGCTTATATTTTCAATAACATTCTCTCGTGTAGTTAGGTTTACATAGGTGATTCCTCTCAGCTCCTGCCATGCTCCCCGAAAAGGTGCAAAAGCTTTGTCGTAATACTTCTCTAAATCTTTCTTCTGGGCTGGCTTTAGCTGAGCGGCATAATTCTTGAGAGTTTCGCGAATCTGCTCTCCTTGACTATTCCAAGCCATCCTTGAATAGGAAAGAAGATTAATTAGGATTTATTTACAGAGTAGATTGATCGATATTTAATGTGCCGAATAGTATCTGCATAATGAGATCTCAAAATTTCTCAAAATTGGGGGTTGCTAAGGTTATCAGCCAAAGATAGAGGATCCATAGATTCCTGTCTTCTGATAGACTACGAATTGCTGAGTGTAAAAAGTAGTACGGAAGAAAGGGTTCTTCGTGATGGTTCTGCGAGCACAAATTACTTGTCCTTTCTTCTTCAATTCTGGCTGAAGGAAAGGTCCCTCAAGAATGCGTCTCGGGGGATAGAGACATATCTTATTATGAGGAATGTACCTCATCAATAGCAAAAGTCTGTCCTCGAAATGAGGCATCCAATTCGTGAAGACACAGTATAGCCTAGGACCGATTCCCATCTGATTAAGAATCATTTCATACTTGACGTTCTGGAGCATGTGCTCTTCGTCCCACATTGTTACAAAAGTAGTGCCCCAGACTGTTGTCCATTTGACATCCTGCCAGTTATTTCCACCACGCGGAAACATCATCGAGGAATAAAGAGCACGAAGATCATACTTCTTCTCTTCTGGCATTACTCCCATGTGTTTTTCTATGACACTTAAAGCTTCGGCTTCTTTCGATTCCCAAGCCATCTGTAATAATTCATAGATTTAGATCACAGCTTTAATAATTTTTAACGCTCACAGCCATAATTTTTGTCCTTAGATCAGTAAACCTTAGGCTCTGATACCACTTGTGAGGGCCATACCGAGGGTAGGTAATACCTGACCTTGGAGAGGATCTCCCTTCCCATCACTTAGGTCTCGGCTATCCCTACTCTTCGATATCCCTCCCGCTTGGGACCGACACCGAGGCAAGTCT
>JAEIGA010012014.1_pt1 | contig 13135 bp, 11 predicted proteins | sample 9270691 | NCBI WGS metagenome assembly JAEIGA01 (sample SAMN17057246, study PRJNA624740) | gut metagenome | biome: biome; isolation source: fecal sample | host: Bos grunniens | place: China: Xizang | collected 2019 | reverse complement strand
TGTTTCTATCCCTATCGAGGAGGAATTTCTCAGTTTAACGCATGCCTTTACGGTGAACTGAGCAAGAAGCATGTTGTCAAGGCATTCAACTTCAAGAGACAATATCCTGAATTCCTTTTCCCCGGAAAGACACAGTTAGTGACAGCAGACGATGAGGCCGTACCGGTGGAGAGCGTATCTCTGCTGGATACGGCCAATCCTTTTTCATACATCAGCACATACAGGGAAATCAGGGACTGGCAGCCTGATGTGCTTATCGTGAGGTACTGGATGTCGTACTTCGCACCTTCATTGGGCTACATCACAAGGAAGATGAAGAAGCACTGCAAGGTCATATCCATCCTCGACAATGTCATCCCGCACGAACCGCACTTCTTCGACGCACCGCTTACAAAATACTTCCTCAAGGGAAGCACCGGAAGCGTCACCTTGTGCGAAGCCGTGTCAAAAGACCTGCTGGACCTCAAGCCGGATGCGGAATACGCAGTCATCCAGCACCCTCTCTACTCACATTTCGGAGAGAAGAAGGACAGGGTCGAAACCGAGAAGAAGCTCGGCCTCAGACACGGAATGAAGAACATACTCTTCTTCGGACTCATAAGGACATACAAGGGTCTGGATATACTTCTGGAGGCCTTCGGAATGCTTCCGGACGAATACCAGCTTGTAGTGGCCGGCGAGCCGTACGGCTCATTTGAAAAATACCAGGAAATCATCGACAGGCTTCCTGGAAAGGACAGGATTCACCTGAACCTCAAATATATAAAGGACTCTGAGGTTTCAGACTGGTTCTCGGTAGCGGACCTCGCGGTACTTCCTTACAGAAGCGCGACCCAGAGCGGCATCAGCTCGGTATCCTACCATTTTGAAGTGCCGATGATCGTCACCGACGTAGGAGGTCTCAAGGAGACCATCGGAGACAGAGGCACGGGACTTGTTGCCCCGGAAGGTACTCCGGAGTGCATCAAGGAGGAGATCATCAGATATTTCGGCGACCCATCGATCAAGGAAGACTGCATTGCCAACATCAGGCTTGAAAAGGAACGTCTCTCATGGAAGACATTCGCCGTTAAACTCGAAGAATTCATAAGCAAGTTATAAGGACATGGACAGAAACAGAATGAAGAATATGATACTGATGGTGCTGACGGCAGCCGTGCTGACCGTATGGGCGCCAGCGGACTCATATGCCCAGGAATATATAAGCACACCGGTAAGCATATCAAAGGAGAAGGTAAGAGTAGGCGGAAAGGTATGCTATTCACACATCGTGCTGGAAAGACAGACTCTGTTCTCAATCGCGAAGGCCTACAATGTGACCATCGACGAAATCTATGAATTCAACCCTACACTGAAGGAGACAGGACTCAAGAAGAATTCTATCATCCTCATCCCATCGAAGGAGGCTGAGGCCGCACCTGTGGTCGAACAGCCTGCAGTAAAGGAAAGCACACCTGCCCCTGCAGAAGTCAAGGAGGTCAAGGAAGTCAAGAAAAAGAAGATGAAGGTCCATACCGTAAAATGGTATGAGGACATCGACGTGATCGCAGAGAAATACGGTGTGACCGCAGAGGCGATCATCAAGGCCAACAACCTTTCAGGCAGGAAACTCGCAAAAAGACAGAAACTGAACATCCCTGAACCTGGCGAATATCCGGAAGAGGACATCACAGTCGAGGAAGAGGCAGCAGACGAGACAGCAGGAACTGATGAAACAGAGGAAGCACAGGAGACTGAGGAAGCACAGAACACCGAACCTGACTGGATGTTCATCCCTAAGAAGGATGTCAAGGTGACCCTCATCCTCCCGCTCAACACCACCACAGGCAACGTAAGCCGCAACAACATGGATTTCTACAGCGGAGTCCTCCTTGCCATCAAGGACCTTACGGACACAGGAGTCAGCACCGAACTCAACGTATATGACTCATCCGACAGCAGCCATCCGATCGTCAGCGAAGACATCGAAGGCAGCGACATCGTCATCGGCCCTATCTCATCAGGCGACCTCGGAAGAATGCTTGAGGCAGATGCAAAGCCGGGCATGATGATCTCGCCGCTGGACCAGAGGGCTGAAAAGTTCGCATATACCAACAGCAACTTCATCCAGGCACCAACTCCTCTCGCAGTACAGTATCAGGACATCCTGAACTGGATGAAGGAGGACGTCACCCCAGGAGACAAGGTGGTGATGATCACCGAGAAAGGCGCCCGTCCTACCGAGTCCGTGACACAACTTACACAGACCGCAGACTCATCGGGACTCAACTTCATCCCTTTCTCATACAGCATCCTCGAGGGACGAGACATCACAGAGCCGCTTACAAACCTCATGACAGCTGAAGGCACCAACAGAGTACTCATCGCATCGGACAGCGAGGCCTTTGTAAACGACGTTGTAAGAAACCTCAACATCCTCGTATACAACAAGCTTAACGTAGTGCTCTATGCACCGTCAAGGATCAGGAACTTCGAGACCATCGAGGTGGAGAACCTCCACAACACATCCCTCCACACAAGCCTCGGCTATCTGATCGACTACGACAGTCAGCAGGTCAAGAACTTCCTGCTCAAATACAGGGCACTCTATAATACGGAACCTACTCAGTATGCATTCCAGGGCTATGACATCGCATCTTACTTCATCGGAATGTGCAGCAGATACGGAAACAACTGGACAATGAAGCTCGACGACGCCGAAACTCAGATGCTCCAGAGCATCTTCAGATTCACACCGATTGAAGACGGCGGTTATGTGAACAACGGAGTCAGAAGACTGGTATACGGAAGCGGATGGTCAGTGACAAAGACCAGATAAGGATTACGCTTCCAGAAGCGACTTTGCATTCGCCACGGCAGCATCGGTAAGAACCGAACCGCTGAGCATGCGGGCAACCTCAAGAACTCTCTCCTCGTGGGAGAGTTTCTTTATTGTAGTCACCGCCCTTGATGTTGCAGGATCGATGTCCTTGGCAACGAGATAATGTGCATGGCCCTTTGCAGCCACCTGAGGAAGATGGGTGATGGCAAATACCTGCATGAATGCGCCCATTTCACAGATCATGGATCCCATCTTGTCAGCCACGCTGCCTGACACTCCTGTATCGATCTCATCGAATACCATGGTCGGCATGTTGGCATATCTTGCCCTCATGGCCTTGAGCGCAAGCATGATCCTGGACATCTCACCGCCTGAAGCACATTTTGCCACATCGACAGCATTGCGTCCGGTAGAAGAGAAACGGAACTGGACACTGTCACGGCCGTTCGCATTGACAGAAACCGGAAGAAGTTCCACCTCGAAGACCGCATACGGAAGTTCGAGATTCCTGATGGACTCTGTTATGCTGTCGGCAAACGGGCCTGCGGCAGCCTCTCTCTTCTCATGGAGAAGGTCCGCAGTCTTGTCAAGCTCCTTCTGAACAGCCTCGATCTCACGAACGAGATCCTCACGTTTCTCCTCAAGCTGGGTAGAGTCGAAAAGCGTATCTGAAAGCCTGTCCCTGAGAGCGATGAGTTCAGCCTCGTCGGCGCATCCGTGCTTCTGAAGAAGACCATAGATCAGCGACATTCGTGCCTCAACCTCCTCAAGACGGGTCTCCGAGAGGTCCACTCTCGAATTCATGTCAGCCACTTCGGAAAGGATGTCGTCAAGCTCCCTTCTGCATGAAGCGATCCTTTCGGAAAGTTCAGTTGCAGCAGGAATGAAACGTCCAAGCCTTGAAAGCACCTTGTCCGCCTCCTTGAGAGACGAGTCGATCGAAGGGATTTCGCCGAGGGATGCAGATGCGGTAAAGAGTTCCTCGACCTGGCTGAGGCCTGTCTTTATCTCCTCCGCATTGGCAAGCTGTTTCTGCTCCTCATCGAGTTCGGCGAGTTCGCCCTCACGAAGGGATGCAGCCTCCAGCTGTCTGAACTGGGCTTCCGTATAGTCCCTCTCCCCTGCCATGCGTGCAATACGCTCGTCAAGGGACGCAAGCGACGACTTGAGGGAATTAAGGCTGCGCCAAAGCTGTGCGCACCTCTCCCTGAGGTCGGTAGAATCTGCAAAATAATCGAGGATTCCCAGCTGGAACTGCCTGTCAGACAGAAGAAGCGTCTGATGCTGGGAATGGATGTCGATAAGGTGTACAGCCAATTCCTGAAGCACACCCACCGGAACCGGAGAATCATTAAGGAATGCTCTGGAACGTCCGGAACGGTTCACGGTCCTCCTTACGATAAGGTGGCCCTCGTCCCACTCGACGTCATTCTCCTCACAGAGTTCCTTCAGGAATGTATCCGAAGGGCTCATGTCGAACTCCGCCTCAACGACGCAGTTCTCCGCACCTTCAGAAAGCATGGAAGCATCTGCCTTCGAGCCCATTACAAGCCCGAGCGCTCCCATGAGAATGGACTTTCCGGCTCCGGTCTGTCCCGTAATAATGATCAGACCCTCCGGAAAATCAATTTCCAGAGAGTCTATCAATACGTAATTCTTTACCTGAAGCCGGCTAAGCATAGATTACTCCTCGTCCTGCTTTGCCATTCTATAGAAGACCTCGCCCTCCTTGAACTCCTCGATAGCAACGAGGCTAGGCTTTGGCTGTCTCTCATAGTATTTTGAAATCTCGATCTGCTCACGATTCTCGAATACTTCCTCCATCGTGTCACGATCGTTCTTGAAGTCCTCAAGCTTTCTTGTAAGTTCCTTCTTCTCAGCGATAGCGATCTGGTTTGCTCTCTTTGAAAGTATCACTACTGTCTCATAGATGTTTCCTGTTGGAGCTGCGAGATCGTTAAGGTCCCTTGTAAGGGTGTTAACCGGTGTTTTCTTGTTTGCCATGTCTATTAAATGATATTATGTAACTTCTCATTCCGCGGGACAAATGAAGTCCCTCCATTTAATTATACCCGCAGTTTCGACGAGAGTTTCAATTATTTTTCCGATTTTCTTTCTTCGCGGAGGATTCTTCTTCTCTCCTTAGCAAAATCCTTCTCGCTCATCGATTCGTCTTCCGAATCGGCAACGTTTCTGCCGATAGCCTTCTGAGCCCTGTTGTACACATTGTCAAGCTCCCTTCTGTAGTGGGACTCAGGGTACTCGCCGATGAAGTTGTAGTAGTCATCGATGAAGATGAGGTATCTCTCCCTTCTCTTTGCAGGGACACTGAGGCTTGCATACTTGTACGAAGACATCGCGATATAGTAAAGGATATCCTCTCTGAACACATTCTCAGCATCGTCCTTGATCACATTCCTGAGGGCGATTCTCGAAGCAAGGTAGTCCTCCATCTTGTAGTAAAGCTTAGCAGCCTCGTATGCCTTCTTGTCCAAACGGGTGTTGAGCTCAATGAGGGCATCACGGCACTCCTGCATGTGAGGATTGTCAGGATACTCGAGGATATACTCTGAAATGGCATTGATCGCCTTGTAGGTCGGAGTCTGGTCGAGCTCATATCTCAAGGTCGAACGGTAGAGACAGTCCAGACGGAGATAACGGGCCTCGGAAGCGAACGGACTCTGTGGGAACACAGTGATGAAGTCATCGAAATTCGTCTCCGCTGTATAGAAGTCCTTGTACATGTAGTTGCTCAGACCGAGATAGTACTTCACGGTATCCGCACGCCTTGTACCGTCTGTCAACACGGTCATCGACTCAAAGAGAGTCGCTGCCTTGGAATATTTTCCAGCATTGAAATAGTCAAAGGCCGCCTTGTACTTATGGTCGACATCAGACGTACGCAGAGCCAGCTCATACTGAGATTTGCAAGAGGCCAGCGCAAGAACTGCTGCAAGGGCAATAAAAAGATTCTTCAATTTCATTATAGGATAGTTGTTATTGCATTTTAAGGAACTTCTCCGCATCAAGAGCCGCACGGCATCCCGAAGCAGCTGCTGTAACGCACTGTCTGTAAAGCGGATCCTGCACATCTCCAGCAGCGAACACGCCTTCCACATTGGTCTTCGAAGTCTTACCGTCAGTCACGATGTAGCCTTCCTTGTCGACGTTCACCCACTGGCTGAAGAGCTCCGAGTTCGGATGATGTCCGATAGCAAGGAAGAAACCGTCCACGGCTATATCAAAAACCTCGCCATCCTTTCTCAAAAGCCTTGCACCTGTCACACCATACTCGTCTCCAAGCACCTCCTGGGTGTTGCAGTTCCAAAGTACCTCGATGTTTTCAGTTGCCATCACCCTCTCCTGCATTGCCTGAGAAGCCCTGAGGACATCCCTGCGCACGATCATATAGACCTTCTTGCAGAGACCTGCAAGATAAGTAGCCTCCTCGCATGCAGTGTCACCGCCTCCGACAACAGCAACAGTCTTCTTTCTGTAGAAGAAGCCGTCACATGTAGCGCATGCAGAAACGCCGAGTCCGCGGTACTTCACCTCCGAAGGGAGACCGAGATACTTTGCAGTAGCGCCTGTAGCGATGATGAGAGCCTCTGCAGAGATCTCATGCGAACCGTCGATGACGATCTTGAACGGCCTCTGTGAAAGGTCAGCGGAAGTCACCGCACCTGTACGCACGTCAGCTCCAAGCCTTACTGCCTGAGCCTTCATTGTCGCCATGAGTTCCGGTCCCGCTATGCCGTTTTCGAAGCCAGGATAGTTCTCTATATCTGTGGTTGTAGTAAGCTGGCCGCCAGGCTGCACTCCCTCATACACGACAGGAGCGATATCCGCTCTGGAAGCATAAATCGCAGCAGTGTATCCCGCAGGACCACCACCGATTATCAGACACTTTACCGATTCCATATTCATTTCATTTTGAGTAACCTGCAAATATAACAATTTCCCTGCACATTCCGACTCTTTTATCAGACTTTCATCAGATACGGCTTCGCCTTGCGGTAAATCCAGCCGAGCAGGAAGTCAGGCATAAGGATCACAAACGGCAGGAAAATCTTATTCAGAAGACCCGGCATCACTCCCCTTCTCCTGCGGAAAGTGGCTCCGAGGGCCTTCTCGACCGCCTTTTCAGGACGGATCATCACCGCCAGGCCACGCGCAAGCTTGCGAAGGTCATCCCTGAGAGGAACCAGAGGAGTATCGACCGCACCGAAATACGCATTTGTCACGCTCACGCCAGTCTTCTGGCACTCGATCCTGAGCTCGCGGGAATAGTTCCTGACGAAGCGCTTAGTCACTCCGTACATGCCGATTCCCGGCCATATCATCCACGCCGCAAGCGACGAAATGTTAAGCACATAGCCGCATCCCCTCTCCTTCATGCCGCCGACATATTTCCTGCAGAGCATCAGAGGAGTGTTCATATGCACCATCATGATGAGCCTGAGCATCCTCTCGCTCGTCTCCATCATTCCCTGGCAGTACATCACTCCAGCGTTGTTCACAAGCACCTCAACCTCGCATCCTGCAGCATCTGTAACTTCATATATCCTGTCTGCAGCATCCATGACCGAGAGGTCCTGGACCACTGTCAGCACCTTCGCCTGAGGCGACGACTCCCCTACCATTGCGGAAGTCTCCTCAAGACCTTTCGAATTTATATCTACGATGATAAGGTTATAACCCATCGAAGCCAGGCGAAGGGCATAGATCCTGCCCATGCCTGACGCAGCACCCGTAATCAGCGCCCAGGTCTTATAGTTTCTGAATATCTTCTTCATGTTTCTGTGCAATTCTAAAACGGTCGCAAAATTACCACTTTTATACTGCCAAACAAAGAAAAAGGAAGAATATCTTTATTTTTATAATTTAGAAATTATCAAATTTACTTGCAGTTTATGTCTAATTTACATACCTTTGCACCAAATCATCTTACAATATGACGACACACAAATGCCCGGATCTTGAAGAATTCAAGACAATCCTAAAAAAACACTCACTCAAAGCCACACCACAGAGGCTTGCTGTCCATGAGGCGATGATGTCGCTCGGACACGCCTGTGCAGATATGGTCACACAGGAGATCAAGGAAAAAAGTGCCGCCAAAGTCACTGTAGCATCAGTATACAACATCCTGACCCAGATGGCAATGCTCGGCATATACCACTACAGGCTGAGTTCCAACAACAAGATGTATTTCGATGTAAACACATTCAAGCACATCCATTTCTACGACCATGAGAACCATGTGTACAAGGATGTGGTCGACGACGAGCTCGTGGCTCTCATCGAGTCGCATCTCGGTCGCAAGAGATTCAAGGGTTACAAGCTGGAAAGCATCGACATCCAACTCATCGGACGTCCTACAAAGAAGAAATACGCAATCTAGGTAGGATCAAAAATCGAGAAAGTTCCCGTTTCAATGCAACGAATCGGGAACTTTCTGCATCTTATAGGTGCTGAAATAAACAACAAATAGACAAAAACCCCAATATTTTATGTTAAACATCAGGAAATCATTTATTTACCTTGCCGCTATACTTTCCTTCGCGGCAGTTTCATGCCAGCTTGACGACACACTCTACTACAACAACCTTACAATGGGCAACATCGTAGATGGCAGATTCGTCAGCGATCAGGGCAACACCTTCAACGTCGTAGAGCAGGCATGTGGCGGAAAGCTCGAATTAGAGAAGAGAGCCATCGTACTCTGCGATGTACTCTGCGAGACAGCAGGAGCGACCGACGAATACGACGTCAGACTCAGACAGTTCGCAACCGTGCTTGAAAAGGACGCAATCGTAGAGGCGACGACAACTGATGAGCAGAAGGTGGAGGATCCTATCCAGATCGAGGAACTCTGGTTCTCAGGCGGATACATCAACCTCAGGATCAGGTCTCATGTAAAGAAAGAGGACTCACAGAAGCACCTCATCAACCTTGTTTACACAAAGGATGCAGAAGGCACATACCACATGACTCTCCGCCACAATGCGTTCGGCGAAGTTTACAGCGAGGAAACAGCAAAAGACCTTGTTCTCGGCAGCAGCGCATACGTAAGCTTCCCGCTCACATTCATCGATGAAGACGAGGCTTCGTTCACATTCAAATGGAAATGGTACGAGACGCCGGGAGCCGGATATGACTTCACAAGAGTCAAGGAGAACAGTTTCGAGTACAACTGGAAACGCGAAGGCTTCGAGCAGGTGCCAAACACAGCTGTCCTTGTGACTTCGAACTCACTCAAATAGACACAGACTTTATCCTAAAGTCCCCATTCAGAGGCCTTGTAACTGTCTTTAGGAGCCTGTGGCACATTAGCAAAGAAGGTAAATCCAGTCAGTTCCTCAAGATCACTTACGGACATCATGTCCTTTTCGCTGACTTTTACACCCTTCGGTGTCACATGGCTTCTGACAAAGGCCGCACACTTGATTTCAGAGGCACTGCATTCAGACAGTGCCTTTCCTGTATTTCCAGACTTGGTACGCATCAGGATGTAATAGAACATCGAAGGACGCGTAACGTCGTCTCTTCCGCCGAATGAAATAGTCTTAGGGCTGTCGGTATAGCCTCTCCTGTCGGTATATTTCTCGAAATAAGTACCTATCACCACATACAGAGTATCAGAGCAGACCTGACCGTCCACCCAATCCTCAAGGGTGTTCCATCCGCCGCCACCGGTATTGAACGAATCGGAGTACTGCGGAGCGATGTTGGTGTAGTAGAACACCTGCTTGTTGGTAGCAGTTGAAGAAAGGCGCTCTGCCGATCCGAGCATATGTCCCTTGTTGCATCCGCCGCCAGTACTCTTCGAATTGTACTGTATCGATGCAGGGATATCCGGATCCTTTGCATAAGCATCCGTTCTGGATGCACCAGACTCATACATCTTATGACGTGGCGCAGCCACCCAAACCGGACAATGGTGCTCGGCGCTGTAGCACACCGTATAGTTTCTTGCCTTCTTTCCGCCCGGACCCTTCTCATTTCCAGCGCAGAGGTGATATGCGTAGTAAAGGTCCTTGTCGTTGGCATCGACAAGATATTCTCCGCTTTCCTTCAGATTCATCACAGGAAGTTCATACCATCCGTATCTGCCTGACTTGCCAGGAGTTGGATCCGGTGTCGGATCAGGATCCGGTTCGTTGTCTTCATGCTTTCCGGAAGATGCCTGCTCGAAGGTCTCGGACACCACGACCGAGTCAGCAGTGGCAGTCACCCTGATGGTCCTGGAAGCCGATTCGCTCGTATTCGCCTGGTAAGACAGCACCACATTCCTGTCACCGCTTCCCGATGCGGCGTTCACGCTTGCCCACTGGGCATCCGTTCCTGTACTCTCATCGATCAGTTCCAATGTCCACGAAGAATTGCTCTTCACGGTCACGAACATCTGTCCGCTCTTGGCAGACACATTCTGATACTGAACCTTGATGCTCAGTTCGACTTCCTTCTGCTCAGTCGCGCATGAAACCAGCAGGACGGCACATAAGATTATCTGTAGGAATTTTTTCATCATATTCATAAAATGCATGCTGTTTTTAAAAAGGATTGTAAAGATAGACAATATTATGCAATTTCCATCAGATAGGGCAAAATCCCGCGGGTGCGGCTCGCTACGCAGAGCATAGGGTACTAACAAAAAAGCCCGGCAGAAATTCTGCCGGGCTAAATCTTTGAAAAATTTATTTCTTGTAAACTACTTTACAACTTTAACCTCATCCAAGAAGAAGCGACCCTTTGACGCCTGATATCCCTCGAACTTAACCCTAGTACTAGCTGTAGCACCTGAGATCGAAACAGTAAACTCAGTCCACTGAGCACTTTTAATAGTTACTGTTGAGTTGCTCAATGTTCCACCGCCTGTAATTGAAAGTTTTAATGTTGTTTTATCACCTGACCATGCTGCAGCCTTAAATGTAAGCGTCATATCACCTGCCACACCAAAAGTTGGAGTCTGAGCTGTTCCCAACTTAGAAGATGATCCAAACTTCGCACACTGCTTTCCTGCATATGCATTAGCAACAGTCCAGCCTGTCAAATCAGCTGAGAAAGTTCCATTTGCAATTGAGCCGCCCCATGAACCATCATTTCCACCTGTAGAGTTACACTTATTAAACGACTCGTACAGCACTACAACTGGTTCACCAGCACCAGCGAAAGAGCAAACCTTCTGAGCGACTGCCGAATTAGCCTTTCCTTCTGCTGCTGCAATTGCCTTAACAGTTATTGTTTCTTCGATTTCGAATGGCTCATCATAAACAAATGATGACTCAGTAGGAGTTGTTCCGTCAGTTGTGTAATAAATAGTTGCTCCTTCTTCAGCTGTAATGGTCACAACATTATCTTCGCACGAAATCTGAGGTGCAACGCATGAAGATATGTGGCTAACATAATAAGCAGGGCCACCAACCTGAGCTGCATTGTTGAAAACTGCTCGTGTACCAATCAAGGTAAGAACATCACCTTCCTTAAGACCAAGCTTGCTGAAAGACTTATCATTTGAAGCCACCTTTGTCTGAGTAAGACCGTAAACATATACAGAACCTGTCTCATCTACGAGATCAAAGTTACCATAAGAAGTATTTACGATATTTGAAACTACACCTGTAAGTTCATACCAAACAGCAGCGTTAACCTCTTTATCAAGGAACTCATCAACAGTAAGTTTCTCTGGACCTGAAGCCTCTGCCACGTTATAGTTGAAGTTGATAGTCTTTACCTTACCTGCTGTGAAATTAACAGTTTCAGACATTTCAACCTCTTTTCCACAAGTGTTTACATAAATCTCCAAAGTCTCACCAGCCTCAACTGCAAATGGCTTTACAGCAAGATAGAACTTAGCAGACTCGCCGTTCTCAATTGCCTCACCATTTGTAACTGCGAGTTTTGCAGTAGTTGCAGTATAAGTGTCGCCTGAGCTTTCGAATGAAGAAGGAAGGATCTCACCAGTAAAGTTGATATAGAAAGTACCAACGAGCAATTCAGGAGCGTTAACAACAACATCTGTTACCGTAAGAGGGTTTTCAGTATTGTTGGTTACAACCACTTCAATAAGTGATGTAACATGAGACATCTGAAGTTCAGGAGTTGCACCTGCAGGAGTCGCAATAGCCTTACCAGCAAGAGGATAGTTTTCACCTGCAATATGCTTCATGCTGTTATTGCCATTCTGAGTCTGAACTGAAGATGCCTTGCTACCAACAGTCACATAAGAAGTCTTGTTAGCAGGAGTTGTGATCTGACTAGTGTATGGGTAGAACGCATACCAGTCGTAAGCTGAATCTTCATCAAGTGTTCCTGTGAGAGTACCTTTGAAAAGGCCAGTCTCAACGTTGTTTACAGTAAAATTCTTGTCATTGCTGTAAGTAGTCGTACCAGCTACAGCATGGAAGAGGTTGATCTGGTCACCAGTCTTCCAGAGAGTAGACATACCGTCGTTAACTGTCTTTGTCTCGACTGTTGACGCTACGATTTCAAATGGAACGCCTTCTGACTCAACTACAGGAGTCTCGATGTTCTTAGTACAGTTTGTAAGGGTAAGAGCGGATACCAACATCAAACCCAGAGCATTAAAGATTCTTTTCATGTTTTCTTAAGATTTAATGTTAGAAATCAAGGCCTTCGTCATCATTTTCCCAATCGCCGATGCCGAATCCGCCACTTGCGCAGAGAACGCCTTCTGTAGCGATCTCAATCACCTCAAGACAAGGAGAAGAGTACTCCTTGCTGAACGAATTTTCAGAATACTTTTTCATGTTGTTTTTGTATTATTTTTTGTTTTTGATTTCAATATCACGAATAAACGACAAAGTTAACCTTTTATTTATCATCATCAAACGATAATTCCTAAAAAATTAAAATAAAGGGCGGCCTTTACCACAACGTGATAAAAGCCGCTCTTTAAAAGTCATATGTTTCAGGATGACCTGCTTACGCCGATCAAGCCTTCTCTACGAATGCCACGATTTCGCCCTTGGCAACATTCTCGCCCTGCTTTGCGCAGACCGCAACCACTCGTCCGTCCACTGCAGGAACAATCTCTTCCATTCCATAGTAAGCCTGGACATAACCCATAGGCTCGCCTGCCTTCACCTCTGTTCCGGCAACAGGAGCTGTAGAAGCATCGTCCACATCCACCTGCCAGAGCATCTGGCCTCTTACAGGAGCCTGAACAGGCACTGCCGACGGATATTTCTGGGCAATTGCCTCAACATCGTACTTAGGCATCTCGACAACCGGTCTTGTAACGATTATAGGAGCACCTGCCTTTGCACGCGCAGCCTCAAGATCCTTGTT
>JAEIGA010012013.1_pt1 | contig 13135 bp, 13 predicted proteins | sample 9270691 | NCBI WGS metagenome assembly JAEIGA01 (sample SAMN17057246, study PRJNA624740) | gut metagenome | biome: biome; isolation source: fecal sample | host: Bos grunniens | place: China: Xizang | collected 2019 | reverse complement strand
CTAAGAATTTTTTAGCTGTTTCTAAATCTGTAATTTCAGATTTTACAGTAGCTTTCCAGTCTAGACGAGAAGCAGATGGTGTGCCAAATTTTTGTTCTAGCGCTTCTGTTACAGAAGATAAGTCATCTGGAAGAGTTTCTATTGCATGAATTTCATCTTCTGAAATAACTTCGTTAGCACCAGCTTCTAATGCAACTTCAAACATGTTATCAGCATCTGTTACAGCTAATGGATATTCAATGTAACCAATGCGTTCAAAGTTAAATGTTACAGAGCCAGTTTCACCCATAGCTCCACCACGTTTACCAAAGATTGCTCTTACGTTACTTGCTGTACGATTTTTGTTATCTGTTAAAGCTTCTACGATAACAGCAACTTTGCTTGCTGAAAAACCTTCATAACGCATTGTTGTAAAATCTGCACCACCAGCAACTTGTGTTGCTTTTGCAATAGCACGTTCAATATTATCTTTTGGCATACTTTCTGCACGTGCAGCTTGTATTGCTAATCTTAAACGTGGGTTTTTATCTGGTTCAGGTAGACCTGTTTTTGCTGCTACAGTAATTTCACGAGCTAATTTTGCAAATACTCTAGCTTTTTTTGCGTCTTGCGCACCTTTGCGGTACATAATGTTTTTAAATTGGGAGTGTCCTGCCATTTAGCCTCTCCATAGTTAATTAAGTTAATGTTTGTTATTTCTATAAAACTTCATGAAAAATAGTTCAAGTGTTTTTTGGGACTTTTATTCTTCTTCATGAGCTAGTTTGTTGCCTTCTAAAAGGAAAGCTGGGGTTCTTTTGCCAAATACTTTATATCTTTTGGCGAGTTCTAAAGCTTTTTTATCAAAATTATCTGTTGAATTATAATGCTTGTTTTTTTTGTTGTTTTTTGGCATTGTTGGTTTGTTTTCTTTAATTTCTTGTACTTCGCTTTCTTTTGCTTTATCAACCTTTATTTCGCTAGGGGCTTTAAGAATTTTGTTTAATGTATCTTGTGTTTCTTTAGAGCGACGATTTGTGAAAATGATATTTTGTTTGTTTGCTGGAAGCATATCTAAAATTTCATTTAATTTCTTTAATTGATGATTTTTTTTGATTAAGTTAATATCATCTACAACTAAGATATTGATGTTTGATATATCAATTCTTTCCTCTTTTATATTCTCTAAAAGTAAATCTGGTGAAGCAATAATAACATTTGCTTCACTTTCTGATGCTTCTAATGTTTCATCATTTATTTCATGATATCTGTTAAAGATAGAAAACTTATCTGAAATATTTACAGACTCTCTTGAACCAGGTGTTATAATTAAAATATTATGACCTTCTCTGTGGGATATTATGTCTATGAGTGGAAATATGTAAGAACATGTTTTGCCGCAAGCAGCTGGTGCAATAGTAAATACATCTTTACCTGATAAAATTGAAGGAATAACATCTTTTTGAACAGTTGTTGGTTTTTCGTAACCTAAGTCGTTAATTGCTTGAATAGTTTTTTCTGTAAGTCCCAAATCTTTAAAACTCATAGTTTTTTCCCATATTTCGTTATAATAAATTATCTGAATAGTATAACTTTATAATATAGAGTCAAGAACTAAGTAGCTTTTGATAAAAAATCTAGTTGTAGCTTTAGATTTTTTGTGTTATCAAATACTAAATTTGATTTTTAAAAGTAAAAAAATGGAAGAAACGTTATTTTCAAATAGGGTTAAAAGACCTTTAGCGGATAGATTACGTCCACAACGTTTGGAAGATGTTGTTGGTCAAGAGCAGGTTTTGGGTGAAGATTCTCCTTTGGGTAGAATGGTTCAAACAGGTCGTGTTACATCTTTTATTTTATGGGGGCCTCCAGGTTGTGGTAAAACAACAATCGCTAGATTGATTGCAGAACATACAAATTTATATTTTGAACAAATTTCGGCTGTGTTTTCCGGTGTTGCTGATTTGAAGCGTGTTTTTCAATATGCTAAAGATAGAAGAGTTACTCAAGGGAAAGGTACACTTCTATTTGTTGATGAAATTCACAGATTTAATAAATCGCAACAAGATGGTTTTTTGCCATATGTTGAAGATGGTACGGTTATTTTGGTTGGGGCAACAACAGAGAATCCATCTTTTGAGTTGAATGCAGCGTTATTATCTCGTTGTCAGGTTTTTGTTTTGAATCGTTTATCATCAGATGAGTTTGAAGAATTATTGCAACGAGCAGAAAAAGAAGAGGGGCAAAAGTTACCTATTGATGATGAAGCAAGAGATTTAATGAAAGAAGTTGCTGATGGCGATGGTAGATATATCTTGAATTTAGCAGAAAGTGTGTGGGCATATGCCAAACCAGATGAAGTGTTTGGTAAAGATAAGTTAATGAAGATTATTCGCTCGCGTGCTCCTGTTTATGATAAAGGTAGAGATGGTCATTACAATTTGATATCGGCAGTACATAAATCATTGAGAGGTTCAGATGTTGATGCTGCTTTATATTGGGTTGGTAGAATGATTGTATCAGGAGAAGATCCTAAATATATTTTACGTAGGCTGGTTAGATTTGCTGTTGAAGATGTTTCTTTGGCAGATCCTAATGCAGTGGTTCAGGCGATTGCTTGTTCTGAAACATATGAAAAGCTTGGAAGTCCAGAGGGGGATTTGGCAATTATGCAATTAACTGCATATTTAGCAACAGCGCCAAAATCTGCAGCAGTATATAAAGCAATGCATAGTGTTTTTGATGCAGCTAGAAAAACAGGTTCTTTGATGCCTCCTAAGCATATATTAAATGCACCAACAAAGTTGATGAAAGAACTGGGGTATAAGGATGGTTATATTTATGACCAAGATTTAGAAGATGGTTTTTCTGGGCAAAATTATTTTCCTGAGGAAATGGGACGAAGACGTTTTTACAATCCTGTTGATAGGGGATTTGAACGTGAAATTAGAAAACGAATCGATTATTTTGATAAATTGAGAAAAGAAAAGCAAAAGCAACGAAAAGAGAATAAAGAGGATAGTTGACATTAGTTGTCTAAATATAATAGTTTAATTGTTGTTTAAATATAAATGAGGATGTTATGTCTGGTGTACAAATTGTAAAAGTAAAAGCAGTAGATGATGGGATTAGACTTAATCGTTGGTTTTTGAAATATTATCCAGGTTTGAGTTTAGGGCGTTTACAGAAGCTTTTGCGAACAAAGCAAATTAAAGTAGATGGTCAGAAGGCAGAATCTAGCACAAGAGTGTGTAAAGGACAGGAAATACGCATTCCGCCTTTGGATAATGAGAAAAAAGAGGTAGAGAATAAAACTATATCTCAAAAAGATGTTAAGTATGTTGAAGATATGGTTATTTATAAAGATGATAAAATAATAGTTTTAAATAAACCATCGGGATTAGCTGTGCAAGGTGGTACAAATACCCAAAGACATTTAGATGGTTTGCTAGATGCGCTAAAGTTTGGCAATGAAGAAAAACCTAAACTTGTGCATCGTATTGATAAAGATACTAGTGGTATTTTGGTTTTAGCTAGAAGTCGTAAAATGGCAGATATGTTGACAAAGGCTTTTAGAGAGCATACATTGAAAAAGACTTATTTGGCTCTAGCTAGAGGGGGGATTTATCCTGAACAAGGAGAAATTAAGGCTCCTATAGATAAGCTAGATGGACGAGTACAAGTGTTTGATGGTGGTAAACCCGCAGTAACAGAATATAATGTTGTTGATACTGTTGGTGAGAGATATTCTTTAATTAAAGCAAGTCCAGTAACCGGTAGAACTCATCAAATACGTGTTCATTTAGAATATATGAACGCTCCAATTTTAGGAGATAATAAGTACTTTGGTAAAGAGCGTGAGCGAAATAGTATGTTTAAGGATAAATTACATTTGCATGCTTATGAAATAGATTTATCTTCTTTATATAGTAAGAAAAAAATAATAAGAGCACCTTTGCCTAATTATTTTAAGGATAGTTTATCTGCATTAGGGTTAGATTTTAAGGAGTAGTATAAATGCTAAAGCTTTTAAAAGTTATATCAATTTCTATTATTAGTCTTGTTGTTGTTCTTTTGGTGGCAGGATATGTTGTTTTAACACAAGTGGATTTTAACTCTTATAAAAATCAAATTGTAAGTGTTGTAAAAAAATCTACAGGAAGAGATATATCTTTAGGGTATATAAAAGTTGTTCCATCTTTAAATCCAACGATTGCTATTGAAAACGTTGTTTTTGCAAATGCTAATTGGGCAAAAAATAAAGAGATGGTTTCAGTTGATGAAGTAAAAATAAAATTAGCACTTATTCCTTTGTTACAGAAAAATATTGCTATAAATGCTTTTGTTATAAAAAATGCGGTGGTTAATTTAGAAGAAAAAACTGATGGCTCTAATAACTGGACTTTTGATAAAGACAAAACAGTAGCTAAGGCAAAAGTTTTTGATTTTTCTTTGATAAAAGAAGCTAATGCTGAAGAAATGAATACAAATAGTTCATTGGATATAATTAAATCTTTGGATATAGGTAAGGTAGAGTTAGTTAATGTAAAAATTAATTATATAGATAAAAGCGGACAAACATCTAATTATGACATTGTTAATTTAAATTTGGATAAAAATAATAAAGATGGAATAGATTTTGATTTTAATGTTAATGATGGTCTTTATTCAGGTAAGGGTGTTATTGGTGTATTAAAATTATTGGCTTCTTCAAACGGGTATCCTATAAATGCAGATTTGAGTATTTTAGGAATTAAGGCACACGTAGATGCAAAATTATATAATGCATTAACAAATATATCATTTAAAGCAAATGCTAAAGTTTCAAACTTTATGGGTAAAAATAGTCAATATAATGAATCAGTTGATTTATCTGTTGCTGGTGATTTGAATAAAATTGATGTAAATATAAATGAGTTTGTTTTAGCAAATAATGTTGTGAAAGGTGGTGCTAATATAAATTTAGCACAATCTATTCCTACTATTGTTGCGAGCTTAAGTTCTGATAAGGTAGATATTAGTTCATTTATGAAAGAGAAAAAAACAGCTTTTTCTGTTAATTTAATAAAAGAGGCACAAGCTACAACATTAGTTCCTTATGATGTGATTCCTTATTCAGCTTTATCATCAGTTAATGCACAAGTTGATTTGGGTATTAAAAGTATTGTAAATAGAGATGCCGTATTGGCACAAAATTTAAAATCAGTTATATCTGTTGAGAAAGGTGTTGCTAATTTTAAAATTTTAGAAGGAACTATTGCTGGAGGTAAGGTTAATTCTGATATATCTTTGAGTTCTTTAACTAAAACAATGAAAATAAAAACCAATATTGATAAAATTAGTTTAGTTGATTTGTTAAATGGTTTAAATGTTAGCAGTGTTGATTTTAATTTTCTAAAAACTAGCGGTACGGATATTTATATAGATTTAACAGGTCATGGAGATACTTTTGGAAGTCTAATTGATACGTTAGATGGTAAATTTGTTACTATAGTTGGAGAGTCTGTTGTTCATATTGGTAATATTGGAAAAATGACAGGTAATATCGTTTCTCAGCTATTTAATACATTAAATGTTACAAAAGGAAATGATGATTTATCAGTAAAATGTGCTGTTATGCGTGCAGATTTTAAAGATGGTGTTGCAGATATTCCTAGTGGTATAGCTTTAAATGCAGATAAATTTACAGTTGTTGCGACTGGTGATATTAACTTTAAGAATGATAAACTTAGTTTAAGTGTGAAGCCATTTGCTGGTAAAATAACAGATACTAATATAGCAAAAGCTCTATCTTCTTTGGTAAAACTAACAGGAAAGATTAACAAACCTAAAATAGGTATTGATAGTGCAAATGCAATAAAGACATTGGTTGGTGTAACAACGGCTGGTCCTGTTTATTTAGGGGCGCAAATGTTGTTAGAAAGCGATGGAGCTCCTTGCTATACAGCATTAGAGGGTACAGGTTTTGAAAGTAGATTTCCTAAACCCAAAACAGCTATTGAGTCTACAACAAATAATGTCGGAAAAGTTTTAGATGATAGTGCAGATTTAGTTAAAAGTACAACAGAAGGTTTGATTAAGTTGTTATCTGGTAAAAAGGCTAAATAAGGTATTTTATGAAAGAAGTCTATTTAAAAATAGAGGGTAGAGTGCAAGGTATTGGCTATCGTCGTTGGGCTGTTTCTAAAGCAAGAGAAATAGGTGGTATTTCTGGTTGGGTTAGAAATGAAGATGATGGTAGTGTTGAAATTCTTATGAGTGGTGAGGATGATAAAATAAATAGCATGATAAATGCTTGTTATGATGGGCCTTTATTTGCACGCGTAGATAAAATTTCTTATATACATAAAGTTCATAATTGTTTTTTACCTACAATAAAAGAAGGTGTATTTGTAAGAATATAGGTTTATAAAACTTAATTCTAGTAATTGGCTAATTGTTTTTATTTGTTTAGCTCCTATTTTATGAGATGTATTTAAATAAAAAGGAGAAACAAATGAAAGTTGAAAAAACATTAGAAAATGTGAGTAATTGTTTGTGCTTGCAATGTCCTTCATATACTAAATCTTGTCATTTAAAAAATGAAAAAGAGATATTTGAAAAAATAAATAATATTAATACAGAAAGTCATTTTGAAGTAATGTTCTGTGCTTTTGAAAAGAGTAATTGCATTCAAGAGAATCGAGGATGTTTGTGTTCACAGTGTGTGGTTCATAAAAAGTATGCTTTGAATAATGAAGATTATTGTTTGAGTTCAGGAGGAATTTTATAATTTTGGAGCTATAAAATGCAAAATAAGTTTGTTGATATAAATAATAGTTCTGAGAGTAGTTTTTTACAATTATATAAGACAGTTCAAGAAAGGGAAAAGTTTTTGAATGATGATGCAAAAATTATTCAATATATGGGGGTTTTGCGTTATTTTTTGAAATTTTTACAACAAAAAGAGGATTATTCTCAAGATATAAGACGGATTCTTTTTGAAACCAATGTTAAAATAGGTGATATTTATCATAAAGAAGCTATAAAAAAACAAGATAGTAGTAAGTATTTTTTATCTTTAGAATACTATAATCAAGCATTGGCATATGCGAGTAATCAAAATGAAAAGAATCGAGTTTTGCAAGTATTAAAAGATGTTTATTATTATTTAAATGATGAGGATTCTTTAATTAAAGTAGAAGAATCATGGGCTGAGAATCAACAAGATGAGGATAAATTTTTTGCATATATGTTTTTAGCTCAACATGCTGAAAATCCTAGATTTAAGGTTGTTTTTTTGGAAAAAGCATTAGATGAGGTTATGAAACAGGAAGGCAATTTTTATACTAAATATCAAGATACGTTGAATATCTGTAGTCAATTGCTTGCTATTTATGAATTATTAGGCGAAAAAGAAAAGGTAATACATATAAAAAAACTAAGAGAGAGTACTCTGAGATTATTGAACTAGGAGAATATAATGGCACAGCATATTGTTGATTTATTGATTTTGGGCTCTGGTCCTGCAGGATATACAGCAGGTATATATGCAGCAAGAGCAGGTATTAAGGTTATGATTGTTTCTGGAAACCAAGAAGGTGGACAATTAACAATGACTGCAAGTATTGAAAATTTCCCTGGTTTTGAAGATATTAGCGGATATGAGCTAATGGATAAAATGAAACAACAGGCTATTAAACTTGGTGTGCAATTTGTAAACGATTATATTGTTGAAGTAGATTTTGCTAATAGACCTTTTGTTTGTAGCTCTGAAAATGGACATTCATATCAAGCAAGTGCTATTATTGTAGCAACAGGTTCTTCTGCAAGATGGTTGAACTTGGAATCTGAAAAGAAGTATTTAGGATATGGTGTTTCTGCTTGTGCAACATGTGATGGATTTTTCTATCGTGGTAGAACTGTTGCTGTTATTGGTGGTGGTAATTCAGCTGTTGCTGAAGCTTTATATTTAGCAACATTGGCTGATAAGGTAATTTTAGTTCACAGAAGGGATCAATTACGTGCAGATAAAATATTGCAAGATAGAGTTCTAAGCAATGAGAAGATTGTTGTTGAGTGGGATAGTGTTGTAGAAGAGGTTTTAGGTGTTGATGAACCAAGGAAAGTAACAGGTATAAAAATTAAGAATGTAAAAACAGATGAAGTTAAAGAGATATCTTTAGATGGTGTTTTTGTGGCGGTAGGTCATAAACCAAATACAGATATATTTAAAGGTAATCTAGTTTTAGATGAGAGAGGATATATTGTTACTCACGAAAATAGTTCTATTACAGATGTTGAAGGTGTTTTTGCGGCAGGTGATGTAAAAGATCCAAAATACAAGCAAGCTGTTATTTCTGCAGGTAGTGGTGCTATGGCTGCTATGGATGCTGTGGAGTTTTTAGAGCAAAATAAATAGGGCTATAAGTAAAAGGAAAGGCGCCTGAGTGGCGCCTTTTTTATACGTTAAATAAGAAGTTTAATAAATCACCATCTTTTACAACGTATTCTTTTCCTTCAGAACGCATTTTTCCAGCTTCTTTACAACCTTGTTCTCCGTTGTATTTAATAAAGTCTTCGTAGGCAATTGTTTCTGCTCTAATGAATCCTCTTTCAAAATCAGAGTGAATGATACCTGCACATTGAGGAGCTTTTGATCCTTTAATAAATGTCCAAGCTCTAACTTCTTTTACACCTGCAGTAAAATATGTTTCTAGTCCAAGAAGTGAATATCCAGCTCTGATTATTTTTGCAAGTCCAGTTTCTTCTAATCCTAATGCTGATAGAAATTCTTGCTTTTCTTCGTCGGTATCTAACTGAGCAACTTCTGATTCTATGGCTGCAGATATGATAACTGCTTTTGCATCTTCTTTTTGTGCTTTTTCGAATATTTTTTGAGAGAATTCATTACCGGTTGCTGCGCTGTCTTCATCAACGTTGCATACATATAGAACAGGTTTTGATGTTAGAAGTTGTAACATTTGGTATTGTTTGTATGCATCTTTATCAGCAATGTCTGGTGCAGCTGTTCTTGCTGGTTTGCCTTCTTTTAATGCGTTGATAATTGGTTCCATAACTCTAGCTCTAACACCAGCTTCTTTATCTCCACCTGTTTGAGCTTTCTTTTTTGTTTGTTCGAAGCGTTTTTCCAATGATTCGAGGTCTGCAATCATTAATTCTGTTTCTACAATTTCAGCATCTCTAATTGGATCAACAGATCCTTCTACGTGAGTAATATTGCTATCTTCAAAGCAACGTAAAACATGGATTATTGCATCTGTTTCTCTAATGTTTGCTAAAAATTGGTTACCAAGACCTTCTCCTTTTGAAGCTCCTTTAACAAGACCAGCAATATCTACGAATTCTAGTTGTGTTGGAACAATATTTTTAGGATTAACTATTTTTGCTAATTCTTGTAAGCGTTTGTCTGGTACAGCAACACGTCCAGTGTTTGGCTCGATTGTGCAAAAAGGAAAGTTTGCTGCTTGAGCGGCAATTGTTTGTGTTAGTGCGTTAAAAAGAGTGGATTTGCCAACGTTTGGTAGGCCTACAATACCACAATTAAATCCCATTTTTTTGCTCCTAAAATTTTATTTATTACAATATCAGCGGTTATAATTTAAAAGAGATTGTTTTGCAACATAAAAATATTGAAAAGGTTTTTGAAAAATTTTCTTGATTTTGTTTTTTTAGGTGTTACTTTATAAGTAGTTGTTTATACATATGTAAAGTTCTAAATTATTATGCATGAGATAAAAATCGAAAAGGTAATTGACCGTGGAAGTTTTTTTCAGGTTGAAGGTTTTGACCCTACATGCAATTGCGGTATGGGTATTAGCTTTACAAAAGAAAGAACAAAAGGAATTATTCCTGTTGTCGGTCAAACACTCAAATTGTATCTGCTGGACGGTTGTGGTTCTCAGATAGTCGGTGCTGATCTTGACGGCGTAGAGCTGTTTAGAGATTAATATCTAAAAATAAAGCAAGGTTTCTATAAGAAATCCTTGCTTTTTATTTTGTGTTGTTCATTCCAACAATATTTGAATAGTGAGATATTCCTTTTTTTATAAGTTCATCAATAGATGAAGCAATGAAGTCTAGGTTTTTATCTAATATATCTAGTTCTTGTTTTGAAAAACGTGATAATACAAAGTTTATTGTATCTGTATTATGCTCTTTGGGTGAGCCTACACCAATTCTTATTCTATTGTAGTCTTGTCCAATTTGGGAATCGATATTTTTTAATCCATTATGTCCGCCAGCAGAGCCGCCTAATTTTGCTTTTAATTTTCCTAAAGCTAAGTCTTTATCATCATGGATTACAACAATGTTTTGAGGTGCAATTTTATAAAATTTTGCAACTTTTCCAACAGAATTTCCTGATAAATTCATATATGTTTGAGGTTTTAGTAATAAAACCTTTTCACCATTGATAGTGCCTTCTGCAAGCAAACCCTCAAATTTTGATTTGAATGGTGCAAAATTATAGCGACTGAATATTTCATCAGCCGCCATAAATCCAATGTTGTGGCGGGTTTTTGCATATTCCTCTCCAGGATTTCCTAGACCTACCACTAAAAACATCTTTTGTTCCTTAAATTATTTACGTAAGAAATCTACGTGAACAGGTTTGTCAGAAACTGGGTGGAATTGTACGTCTTTACATACAACTGTTTCTGTTTTACCATCTAAAGAAACAGTAATTGTTGATTTGTAAAAATCAGCAATATCTAAAGCTTTTTCTAATTCTACAGGATGAAGGCTGATGTTTACAGCTTCTTTTTTTCCACCATAGATAACTGCAGGAATACGGCCCTCTTTACGACATGCACGAGCTGCCCCCTTACCTGCTTTTTCACGCAATTTAGCATTAAATGTAATATCTGTCATTTTTTTATCCTTTAAAAATTTAGTTAGTCAAACAACCTCCAGGGGTGTTGTTTGTTAGTTCTTTTTATATAATTTTATTTAAAAATCAAGAGTTTTTTGTAAAAAAAAGGAGGCATTGCCTCCCTTTTTTCAATTTATTCGTTTATTTGCTCTAAATAAGCTTTTTTATCTTTTGTAAAACACATAACACTATAAGGTATAGATAGTGCATAAATTATTGTTAATGTACCTAAAGCTAACCATGTTTGTGTAAATAAGAAATTGGCAGTTAGAGCTACAATGATTAATAAAGGTATCATCATTGTTGTTTTAATCTTAGTCTTTTTCAAAGATAGTGTTGGGATGCGACTCGTTTCTAAATATGATACAATACACATCCAAATGCTACAAAAAGCATGTGAGCGTAAAACTGTTTCTGCATCAACAAAGTCAAAAGTTATTAAAACAGGCATAAGAGCTAATGCTGCGGCAGCAGGAGCTGGCACACCGGTAAAGTAATTTGCCCAATAAGGAGGTACTGTTTCGTCTTCTAACATTGCATTAAATCTAGCTAAACGCATAGCCATACCCATTGCATATAATAAGCAGAAGAACCAACCTATTTTAGGTAAATCAAATAAGCACCATTGGAATATTAAAATGGCAGGAGCAATACCGAAGCTAACAAAATCACAAAGAGAATCGAGTTCGGCTCCAAATTTTGATGAGGCCTTAAGTAATCTAGCTATTCTACCATCTAGTCCATCAAGTAGGCCTGCTAAAAAGATGAATAATACAGCTCTTCTCCAGTCTTCTTGAACAGAATAGCGAATCGATGTAAGTCCTGAGCAAAGAGCTAACATCGTTACAATATTTGGAACAAGTTTGCGAAAAGGAATTTCACTAAGTTTGTTTTTAGGAAGTTTTATTTTCCCGTTTAACGAAGGTTTCATTTATATCTTCTTTCATAAAAAGTATGCCGAAACGCTGTTTCTGACGCATACATAGGTTAATTTTTGACATACGTTGTATGTCGTTTCAAAAAAAATTTTAAAGAAAAATAAAAAAAATACAAGTTTTATGTTGCAATTATAATTTTTTGTTTGTATAAGAGTTTTCGTTGATGATTTTTGCGCTTGTGGCGGAACAGGTAGACGCTGCAGACTTAAAATCTGTTGGGAGCAATCCCGTGCCGGTTCGATTCCGGCCTAGCGCACCATTTTGAAAAGCACCTTTTTAGGTGCTTTTTTCTTTTGTGGAACCAGGCAATTTACTAGGTCCTTTAATTTTTTTAATCTAGCCAATAGTATCATGTTTTGTCTAATTGTGCGAGTGCTTTTTTGGTTGAAGTATATATGTTTTTAGTATATACTTATATTAAGTTGATTGTTCATATTTAATATATGGAGGGGATGTATGGTTAGCTTAAAGGAAAGAATAGAACGTTTGCGTGAAACAATCTCTGGTGGTAGAGAAAGTAATGAAACCTATATGTCTAAGATGCGTAATTGGTGTTGTGTCCATACAACAAGATATGAACCAAAGAAAAATAATGATGGAGAGTTATATATAGAAACAACAGCTATGGCAACAGGTAATGAATTACCAAGGGCCTCTGTACATGTAACATTGAATCAGGTTGTTGGTAGTCATATGGGGGGTAATTGGGATGATGCTCCTATTGTGGTGTTAGCTCCATATAATGATGTTGTTGAAAAGAATGGTAATCCTCAAGAAGTGTCAACAGCGGATACTTATTTTATTCCGAATCCAGATACAGGATTGGTTTTGCCTAGTAGTGTGTATATTGTTAAACCAAGTAAAGAAGGAGATGCTTTGTTTGAAATTGGTGAAAATGGAGCAACTTATAAAACAGATAATTATACTGCTGAAGAAATAGAGGAGATTTTGTCTCTTAGTGAGTTTGATAGATATCAGTATGACGAATATATGAAGGGAAATGTTCCTGAGTATAATGTTAAAAGAATTTTAGGTTATGATGAAAATTTAATTAAGGTGTATGAAGGAACAGAAGATAAACAAGCTTTTATGCGTGGAATTTTTGAAGAAGATAGATTTGTTATATTGAACAAATTGTTGCGTAATGCTGTTGTTAAAATGGCAATGGAAAAAATGGATTTTAGATATGTTTCATCACATGAAGATGAAGTGACTGGCGTTGTCGCAGAGGTTGCAAGAGATGAAGGTTTGAGGGGAAATAGTGGTAATAAAGGGCACTCTTGTTCATTGGAATGTGAATTGGAACAGGAGATTGCATATCCAGAGAGTCATTCTATTATAGATG
>JAEIGA010012012.1_pt1 | contig 13136 bp, 8 predicted proteins | sample 9270691 | NCBI WGS metagenome assembly JAEIGA01 (sample SAMN17057246, study PRJNA624740) | gut metagenome | biome: biome; isolation source: fecal sample | host: Bos grunniens | place: China: Xizang | collected 2019 | reverse complement strand
TTTTCAAATTATATTTACAAAATTTAGGAATAAATCAAAATACGGGTTTAATTAATTATTAATAATTGTATTTTTTTGATTTTAAATAAAGGCCCCCGTATAACCACTAAGACCCTACGGAATAAAAAAAATAGCAAAAACCGGAATAACCACCATAAGAAGAGGATAAAACACGCTACAACTAACCTCCACCTTTTTTTCATTATCAAGTTAACGGTTAATATAAGTATGATTAACTTACATGACTGATTTGTCTTATCTTTATGTTATTGGTGCAGAATCTTATTCTGGTATAATCATGACTAAAGCAATGTTGAAATTACAAAAATGTTAATATCCTTAAATATAAATAGTTAAATAAGAAAAAAAATTGGTGAACATTTGTGGAATTATTGACTGAAACTATATTTCAATTCGCTATAGTGATTTCTATATTTTTAGTTTTAACCATTATCGGTGAATATGCCTATAAATTAAAAAAGAAATATGGAAAATCTATAGAGGTAAATGAATTATTGCCCGAAGATGAAATTCATAGCTTAAGACAGGTTTTTTATTTAATTTTAATGGCACTGTGTGTTGTAGATATCTTCTATACTTTTATTGGCGATGGAATCGAATTTTTGTATTCCTTTCCAATATTTGATATTGCACTTTCATTATATTTTGCAATAAAAATAGACAAAAGTTCTATGAAAAATAAGATCATCTGGTTGTTGCTGGTGCCTTATGGAACATTGTGTTTCCTACTATTCCATACCCATTTGGTAATTTACATGGGTTTGATTCATGTATTGGTATTCATATACTTTGCCAAACTTAGCTTCGATAAATTTATGGAATATACCAATTCAAATGGTTTGGGAATAACCATAATATTATTATTTGTTATAATATTTGCCAGTTTCTTTATAACACAACATGCTGAAGGTGTAAATGCCCTGGATTCTCTTGTAATGATTTCCAATGAATTTACAGGTAATGGCTTTGCCGTTTTTGGAAATTCAATTGCCGGTAAACTTAATAGTTTACTTCTAGTTTGGGGTGGATATGTCATTTCAGGAGCGAGTGCTGCAACATTAACTGCGGCGATTTTAATCAAACACTTCAAAAAAAGATTTGCTGAATTAGAAAAATTAATTGAAGGAGAGGATGAATAATGGAAAGTCTACCTGCAATATATCTTATCATTCAATTATTGTGTGTAATTGGAGTTTTTGCCTTCCTTGCATATGCCAGTGAATTTATTGTTAATAAGGTTAAATCAAGTCCCGGGTTTAAAAATTCAAAATTTTTAAATCCTATGGAATATTTTCCTCAAGAGAAAATATTATCTTTAAAACAGCTTTATTACCTGATAATGATACTTGTCTTTATAGTGATTAGTTTATATATAATATTTGAGTGGACGGATGGTTTGTTTGCCATTTCTATTTTGGACATTATTATTTCAATATATCTATTTAGTAATATGGGCTGGAATTCTTTAAAAGACAAGATTATATTCTTTTTATTAATTCCTATTGGTTCTATGATAAGAATATTATTTGGACATAACATACTCATCTACTTTAACATTATCCACGTTCTTGGATACGTATACCTCATCCAAGTTTACTATCGTAAATTTGTGAAATATACTGAAAATAACGGTTTAGGTATAACAATACTATTATTATATACAATAATATTGGTAAGTTTCATATTTACAATAATAGTTGAGGAAGTTTCTCCTTTGGATTCGATTGTTATGGTTTCAAATGCATTTACAAGCAATAGTTTCGACGCTGCCGGAAAATCAGTGATCGGTAAACTTGATTCATTGGTACTGGCATGGGGTGGTTTTATTTTATCCGGGGTTGGTACTGCCACATTAGCCGCCTCAATTGTAAACAGATACGTTGATCGTCAATTTGATGATATGAAAGATTTTATTAAAAATAATAAAAAAGACAACAAATAAAAACTAACTAACGCTTGATGCATAGGAAAATATGAGATATAATCAATTAATTCTAAAACAATGAAAAAAATAAGATATGCTGGTTTTAGACCAGGATATTCATAATCCCCTCTTCTTTTTTATCCGATGAATTCATTAACCATAATAAATTACGCCCCCATAAAACTATCAACCAACATTGCTATTATAACATATTCATCCAAATACCTGAAATACAAGTTATTAACTCCGAGCAAAAACATCCCATTATCAAAATTGAAAAAATATAATAAATTCCTATAAATACATGATTCCATGGTTTTTTTAACTGATGATGAAAATATAATCCTGTTTTTCAAATAAAAACAACCTATACCATAGATAGTGGCAGTAATTATCCATAACAGATAAAGAAATTATACTTATATTAATATAAATTAAATAATCATTTTATATAAGTTACAACATAGATATTAATATATAATATATCTAGATATAAAAATTTTATAAAACTAAAAGGAGTACTCGATAAAATGAAAATTTATTATGACGACGATGTCAATACAAACGTATTAGAAGGAAAAACAATAGCCGTAATAGGTTACGGTAGTCAAGGTAGAGGACAATCATTAAACATGCATGACAGCGGATTAAATGTTGTAATGGGATTACGTGAAGGTGGAAGTTCATGGAAAAAAGCTGAAGCTGACGGACTTACAGTAAAAACAATCGAAGAAGCAGCAAAAGAAGCAGACATCATCCACATCTTAATTCCGGATGAATTACAAAAAGATGTCTATGAAAATCAAATCAAAGACAACCTTGAAGCAGGAAACACCCTCTCATTCTCACACGGATACAACATACACTTCCAACGTATAAGAGTACCTAAAGATGTAAACGTTACAATGATTGCTCCTAAAGGTCCAGGATCCAAAGTAAGACAAACCTATGAAGAAGGATTTGGAATACCAGGCCTAATAGCAGTAGAACAGGACGCTACAGGTGAAGCATTTGATATTGCAATCGAAATGGCTAAAGCAACAGGTCTAACAAGAGCAGGTGTAATCGAGACAACCTACCGTGAAGAAACAGAAACAGACTTATTCGGAGAACAGGCAGTACTATGTGGTGGACTTACCGCTCTTATCAAAGCAGGATTTGAAACACTCGTAGAAGCAGGTTACCAGCCGGAAATGGCTTACTTTGAAACATGCCATGAAATGAAACTCATCATCGACTTAATCTATGAAAAAGGATTCAAAAACATGTGGCAAGATGTAAGTAACACCGCAGAGTTTGGTGGACTAACCAGAAGAGACAGAATCATAACAGATGAAGCAAAAGCAAACATGAAAGAAATCTTAAGAGAAATCCAGGACGGTTCATTTGCAACAGAATTTGCAGTAGAAGGAGCAAGTGCATATCCTAAACTCTACGCACAAAGAAGACTTGAAGGAGAACTTCAAATCGAAGAAGTCGGTAAAAGATTAAGAACCGCATGTGGACTCGAAAAAGAAGAATAAGGTTATCTTTAACCTATCTACTTTTTTTAACTTGAATAACCTCCAACTGATTTTAAAAAAAGTTTCATATAACTATTTTTGGTAAAGATTATATTAATGCAGTTTTAAATAAATTGCTTAAAAAAACGGTAAAATAAGAAAAAAGGTAGGAATAAATCCTACATTAAAAATAATTTTAGGATTCAACTGTCAACGTTTTAACATCCTCTAACCTTCCATATTCACTCGACGTCAATACGGCAGTAATGTTATATGTGCCGGCTTTCATATTAGCAGGCAATGTGTATTCGACACTTACCTGATTGTTTATTACCTTAACATAGATTACCTTACCGTTAGAGTCCTTGACTGTTTTACCGTTGATTTTAAATACCACCTTACCACTATTAACCGGTACTGGTGCATAGACAGTAGCTGTTAATGTGACCGTTGTGCCAACTGTTGTCCGAACATCCTCAGTAATAAGATATGGCTCTCGCATAAATAGAGAGATTCTTTCATTTTCACCGGTAATTTTTTCACAATCTGATGAACCGGAATATACTGCTTGAATAGTTGCATCAGGAGTATTCCATGATTCAGGTATTGTATAATTTTCAATGCTTGCAGTACCGTTTACTACCTTAGCATAGATTGTTTTACCATTGGAATCTTTTATGGTTTTACCGTTTACTTTAAACGTTACTTTACCTTTATTAATATTCCTTGCCACTTCATCATTATAGTATATTGTGGATGATACTGTCTGTTTTAATCCTACAGTAAATTCAGTTGTATCTATTTCTAGGGTATATCCTGCTATTTCCATTGGTATGTTGTTCTGTACTGTATTGTTTTTAGGAGCCAAAACCGCCCTACTTCCAGTATGTTTAGTGGTAATTAATGTATTGTTTTCAATCTTATTGTTTATACCATTCAGTTTAGAGGAGTTAGTTACTTCAACTGCATAATCATGACCTACGACATTTATCGTATTGTTCAATATATTAGCATTATTTGAGGATTTCACAAGTATTCCACGACCATTTATGGATGTTATTGTATTATTCTTCATCACAATAACTTCTGAAGTAAATAATGTATATAATCCAGTATTTATTGCTTCCAGGTAATCTGCTGTTCCTTCTGTATGATTATGTGTACCATTGTTTATTATATGGTTATCTGCAATAGTAATATTTGATCCTATTGCACCTATACCCATAGGTGTACGACCCGTGATATTGATAGTGTTTCCGCTGAGATTTGTATTTCCGGTACCGTAAATCTCTATACCATATATCTGTCCGGCAGAACCTACTATCGTATTATTCACAAAGGAATTGTTATAAGGATGATTACCTGATGAAGAATATGCACCACCATTATAATTGAAGTCCAGCATCTCCAGTCCATAAGCCACTCCTGCATTTCCCCATGGTGCTTTTCCATAACTGGCTGTTACGTTAACATGGTTATTGTTTACCATATTATTTTGGAACCTGACCATTTCCAAATTAACACCAGCCGAATAGGTTTGTGAAGATATGGTTATATTATTATGGGATATTGTATTATTACTGCTTCTTACCACTATACCATAAGCGTATCCTGTGGCATTATGCATGATAATAGTGTTGTTTGTCAAAGTAGTGTTTAAGTTCATAAGGTATATTCCAAATAAGGAGTAATGTGTTCCTCCATTATTACCACTTGAAATTATTTCAATGGTATTATTTCTTAAAACACAGTCTTTGGCATAAATACGAATACCATAAGCATCAGGCGTTCTAGGACCAGTTTCCCAGTCAATAATTGTTTCAACAAATCTGCCCCTGATAAATGAATTTTCAATCAGAGTATTTCCAAGAATATTAATAAGATAACCATCAGCAATCGTGCAGTTATCCATATTTACGGAAACATTACGTAAAACACAACGTTGAACCTTATCGGAGATTGTTAAATAATCACTGCGGATATATTCATTGTTATATGTTACATTAAAGTTTTCCAATGTCAAAGTTTTGAAATTACTGGCTAAATCAACTTCCACATTAGTTAATGCTAAATTTCTATCAGAAGTAACAGTAAGTGTTCTATTTGCAAATTTAGCACTGTTTTCATCTAAGCCCAAAAAATTTACATTAACTGGGAAATATTGCATATTCAATACCAAGCTATTATTTGAATTAACTATTCCGTTTCCAATAAACATTTGATTGCCCATAACAGTAAAATAATTTTTATAGTTATTTTGGGTAATGTTCACATATTCAACAGGAACACTCTCTTCCTCAGACTTAATATTTTTTGGAGAATCTTCAAAGGAAGTAACTGTGTTTTCTGAAGCTACAACTTCATTACTTGAATCAATAGCCTCCTCCGGATATTCTTCTTGTGCTGACTGTTCTTCGATATTTACTTGAGTCTGCGAATCATCTATAGCATAACAGGCAGATAGTAAAAAAACAAAAACAATTGTAAACAAGAAAAATTCTTTAATATGTCTATTCATATTACACACATCCTAATATTCTAGAAAAGATTATTTACCTGTTAAAATAATATAATCTAAAGAATCATTCATAAAAAAAAATATAATATGAAGAATAATAATATTAAAGAATAAAAATATTAAGAAAAGAATATGGGAGATACGACTCCATTATTCTATTTTTCAATATAACTAATTATCCATATTATTTATTCTTCTAAGCTTGTAACCGTCAAAGTTTTAACATCTTCCAATCTACCATAGTCACTACTGATAAATACGGCAGTTAATATGTATTCTTGTGCTTTCATATCACTTGGTAATGTGTATTCCACATTAACTGTTCCATCAGTAACTTTTGCATAGATTACTTTGCCATTAGCGTCTTTGACTGTTTTACCGTTTATCTTAAATACCACTTTACCGTTGTTTAATGGTGTTGCAGCTGTGACTGTGGCTGTTAATGTAACAGTTTGACCGACTGTTGCCTGAACATCACTAGTGGTGATGGATGGCTCTTGAGCTGTTACAGTAATATCTTCATTATCACTTGACATTTTAGCTAAATCAGTGCATCCACTATATACCGCTTGGATAGTGCTTCCTTCTCTTGCCCAATCCTGTGATACTTCATAATCTTCAATAACAGCAACACCGTTTACTACTTTAGCGTAGATTACTTTACCACTGGCATCCTTAAGTGTCTTACCGTTTACTTTAAAGGATATTTTTCCTTTGTTGATATCTGCTGCTACTTCATCGCCGATGTATATGCTTGCTTGAATAGTTGCAGTAGTGCCAACAGTAAACTCAGTTGTGTCTACTTTAAGAGTTGGTACAAGTTTTTTAGGTAGATTATCTTTTATGATATTATTGTTACCAGTTGTGATGACAGAATCATCACCTTCATTTGCCTGTGAAATTAAAGTATTATTGTGTACAATATTGTTGTCACCTATTAAATTTATTGTATTATCCACATTTGCAACCAGAATTGTATTATTTTCAAAGAGTGAATTGTTAGTTTTAAGCATGATTCCTCTAGCATATCTTATGGATACTTCATTATTTATGAATTTAAGATTATTTACTGTACGATTTAATAATGGACCATATAATGTTGAATCTATAGTTGGATCTGCTTCTGCTGTAGTTACTGTGAATGTGTTATTGTTGAAAGTTACATTGTTTGAATTATTAAACACTATTAGATTTGTATAATATATTGGATTTTCAGGAAACTCTTCATTAATATATGGAACGCATGTTTTAAGGTCAAAAACACATCTTTCAAATAATATATTTTCACCTACAATACTCATCATGTTTTCTGTAGTACCATCATCAACAATCCATCCCCCTTCAGCAACATATGCTAAATCACTAAGATAATAAAAAGCAGAGTTTGGATCTCCCGCTTCATCAGATTTAGAAGTAAATGAACAATTAATAAACATTAAATTAGAGTATAATCCCCATTGAGCTGATCCTATTTTATCAAATTTACAATTTTCGTAAGTTACAGACTTATAGTCAAGATCAGAAAAATTAAAGTCAGATGAAGCTATATTTTTAGTAGTGTTTGATATAATTGTTAAATCTATATTAGATTTATCAGCACCTAAGTTAATCTTAAATTTTTTAACTGATTTACCATACGTCACTTCATTAATATATATAACTATATTTCTTATATCATATTCATTTATATGTGAATTAGCATTACCTCGAACCAGATAAGTATTGGTGTTTTGAGAAGTTGAAATTTTTAATACTGCCGTAGCATTATTATAAATTGTTAACTCATTATCAGAATAAAGTATATCAGAATCTTCTGTTTTTATTTGCTTATTTGATTTATCATATGATTCTACACTTCTAGTTTGAACACAATTTGGACAATTTCCTGAACAGGTTATGAAATAATTTGTATTTATATATATTAATCCAATTGTATTTCCACCACAATTATAAGTATATTGTGCTTTATTAGTAGTTAAATAAAGTGTACCTATTATATTATTTTTTAAACAACTATTTGGTTTAGTTACATTTACTGTTTGTCCTGTTGCATCGTTTGAATGGAAACGAACATTATTTGATAATTTAATCAGTCCATAAAATTCATTATTTGTTACATTAGAACTTCCTGAGAAGGTACTTGTTCCTGTAATATAATTATTTTCAACTACACTATAATTTCCACATAGGAATGATGCTCCATCATATAAATTATTATAATAATACTTGTTTCCTTCATAAACAGTTTCAAAATCATCATCTTCTAATTCAATGATTATCGTATCATAACTTCCTTGCCAATTAGTAGTTATTCCCGTACCACTATAATAAATATCATTATGTTCAATAGTATTGTCTGGTCCAGCTATTGCTATAGCAAAACAGGTATTAACAGGATTAGTTGGTCCAGTTAATGTATTGTAACTTATTGTATTATGACGATTGGTAACTGTTGGAGCAGGATTAGTATTATAGAAATATGTATTTAAATATATCAAATTTCCAACACTACCGCTACCAGTAATTACATTATGATCAATAAGACAATCTTCAGCATTGGTTAATGCTATTACACTTATTCCTCCATTATCATTAATATTAAAGTAATTATTAGTAACTGTTATATGTGTAGAACCTTCACGTAGGGCAAAGATACCTGTACCTTTACCACAAGGTTGGTTTGCTGTAACAGTTATATGATCAAAGGTTATATAATCAGCATCCAATACAAATATTTGAGAATTGTGGAATTGCATATAACTTACAGTAGAACCTGATGCTCCGCTAGTGAAGTTTATGGAAGTCCAATGTTCTATGATATTATTATCATAACCGTTACTTGTATTCAAGTCAATCGTGTTGTTATAGTCACTAGTTAATGTTATAGGAACATTAATAATATATGAATGTTCATTTCTTGTTATATCTGTATTAATTTTAATTGTTTTTCCAGAATATTGACTCTTAATTTGATGTACGGATGTAGACACATCATCAAATAAACTATCAAATTGAGTACTTGTCGTTACGACTACTGGGTCATTTTCATCGCTTTTAACGCTTTTTGTTTCTTTTATTATTTTTTGATTATTATCTTCACTTACGCTTGCAACTGCCTGAGTGTCAACTGTTGATGTAGTGTCAACCTCAACAGCATCTGATACATCTGAGCTTACACTAGCAGTATCATCAATATCTGCTGCTACTGCCACACTCATACCGGCAATCAACAGTGCTAAGAAGATAATCATATATCTACTATTTTTTATCATGAGTTTTCATCCTATTCATTATTTATGAGCATTTGCCCATTGTTATTATCGGTAGAAATAATAAATTTTTCATTTTTAAAAATATTTCTATTTAAGATTAGAATTTACATAATTCTACGATAACATATAACTTAATAATAATTATATAACTGTATTAATAATAAATACATTAAGAGATTTACCACTTAAGAAATAAATATCATCTTAAAAATTATCAAGTTATATTTTATTATTTTTTTTCACTATATAATATACTTTATTATAATTATTTTAAAATAAAGAATACTTACTTTATTTATCCAATTAACGTGATTATCCGTTTATATCACAAATATATTTGTTTAACATTTCATGAAAATCATTATACTATTTTAGTTAAAATTTCTAACCAATCCCATATAAGTTATATTCTATTAAACATGTTTAGAATGTATACATTATCTGAATTGATTCATTATTTTTTTCAAATTAAAGTCTTGAACTTCGATGTTGATATTTGATTTGGCTTCCAACAATATTAATTACTATTTCCTTTAAATATTTAATTAGGAAATAAGATTTTTAAGGATTTGTTATTTATGAACTACTATATGGGTATGGATCATGGGACAACTGCCGTCAGTTTCAACATCATAGATGAAAATAAAAAACAGGTTGCTTATTTTAAGCTTAATAGAGATAAACTATCAAATAATGAAGTTAACTTTAAAGATACGCTAAGTAGATATGTTGACTATAAAGACATCGGGTTACTTGCCATAACTTATGCTATGGGAGATAACATTAGTAAAATCACCCCGATAGAAAAAGTAAAGGATAGGGGCATTAAGTCAATCGAAGGAGCCGGAAAGGTAACCGGTGGTGGAAGTAACGTATATGCGGAAATTGAAGAGTTAAAAATCCCATCGGTAGTTATACCCGGGATGCATAGAGATAGTGACTTTTTAGATAAGCGATTTAGGGCATTATACTCCCACTGTGCCAGTAGCGAGAAGGTTAGCCTATCATACTATGCATACATGAAATATAACTTCAAAAACATGATAATAGCGGATATAAGCAGCAACAGCGTGTGTATATTGGTGGAAGATGGAGCAATCAAAGGAGCTATGGATGCTTGTATCGGTGCATGTGGATTTATCCATGGACCCTTGGATTTGGAGATGATAAGAAATATCGATAGCGGTAATAAAACGGCGAATGAATGCTTTTCACATGCCGGAATATCTAAGATAGCACATGTAGATGACAAAGTCACTAATGTCAAAGACATGATTATCAAAAATGCCGTGAATGAGGATGAAGATGCCTTGCTTGCAATTGATTCATTGGTAACAAGTGTAGTTATGGAAATATATGGACTATATGGAATAAGTGAAAAGGAACTTGATGCTATTGTACTTACCGGTTCCGGTGGAACAATGACAAAGCCTATTGATATCAGCGGTAAAATAAGTAAAAAGATAGAAAAGATAGCACCGGTATATGTGATGACAGAAAAAAGTGGTGCTATAGGAAGCAGTCTAATAGCCTACGACATAGCAGTCAACAATAAGAAAAAGATATTGGGAATAGAAGTTGTTGATTAATCTTCCAGCCACTTTGACAAATCAACATCAACACCCATATCCGTTGATATGGCTGTAATTGACGGTTGATTCAATACACGTAATGTGTGTACATCACTACCTCTCTGGTCATCACTGATTAAATCCCCTATAATCCAGTAATATGGATGACCATACGGGTCTATTCTCTTTTCTACATCAGTCGTATACATCCTATCTGCAAAGGAGGATTGTATTATCTCATCACTGTCAGGGTGAGCCGGAATATTCAAGTTAAGAATATTAACCCCCTCGGGCATTCCATGCTCTATCACTTTTTTTACAAGCGTATTGAGAATACTTATACAATGGGAATAATCAATCTTGTTAACCCCGTCTTTGAATTTAAGTTCCTCATGCTTGACCTGTAGGCTAACTGCTATGGCAGGTATACCAAAGTGTGCAGCTTCAAAGGTTGCACCTAATGTACCGCTTGTGGTAATGGATCTTGACAGGTTTTCACCAATATTAATACCTGATATAACCAAATCCGGTTCCTCATCCATCAATCCCTTACTGCCCAATATTACACAATCTGTTGGTGTGCCTGTAACGGCATAGGCATCCGTACCATCATCCAAAGTCATTGGCATTGCACGCAATGCTTTCATTAACGTTATTGCATGACCTACCCCACTTTGCTGAGTTAACGGTGCAACTATAGTAGTTTCACCCAAGTCCTTTACTGCATCTTTTGCTGCTAAGATACCATTGGAAGTTACCCCATCATCATTTGTTATTAAAATCTTCATAAATATATTTTTATATTTAATCAATAATCAATTTGATTGTTTACATTAAATATGATTATCAGAAGTAGTATTAATAATAATAAAAATCAGCCCGAAAAAAATTACTTTTAAGTATATTGAAATACATAATATAAATCATAATTAATCTAAGATATGAATTATAATAACAAATATTTTTTAAGGAGGGTTAAAGTTGGAAAAAGAACGATTAGTTAAATTTGTAGCCACAATCATGGAAGAAAATGGTTTTGAAGTAATAACAAATTATGCAGTAGCCGATCACGTCATAGATATCTACGGAACTCTTCAAACCAATTCGGGAGAAGTTGGTGTTGTGGTAGCATGTAAAAACTATGAAGAACCATGGACCATTGGTATTGATGTTCTTAAAGAAATGGAAGTTGCAGCCAGATTAGTTAAAGCATCAAAGATTATAATATTCACGACCAGTAGATATAACCATGGAGCGGCCGTATATGCTCAAAGAAGAAACATAAAGCTAGTTGATAGGAAAGGTTTATTAAAGATTGCTCAAAACTACTCTAAAAAACGAAACATCGTAACCGAAGAAGATGCTTATGAAGAAGAGATTTATGAAGAAGAAGATCCAATATGCATCGAAACTGATAATGCAAAACCTGCACTCTTATATCCACAGACCAATAGAACTACAAATAATACACATAGAATATTCCCGACCGGATTTCATAGAAATAACAACAATAGAACCACAAATTACAGAACCAATACACTTTCAAATACTCATAGAACGTTAGATGCTGGAAGTATCAGAAACCCCGTTAAGTTTAATGTTGACTTAGAGAATCTTTTCGAATTCTTTAAAAATCATAGTACAATATTCCTATTATTGTTAATAATATTATGTACTCTCATAACGTATGCATTAAATGTTATAACCGTTGGTCCATATACTGGTGTTGGTAAAATATTATCATGTGTAATCTTATGTTATGGTGGTGTTGCATTAATAAATAAGGATTTATCAGATATTCTATTCAAAGGAAGTGTATTATTCTTTATCTCAATAATTATTTCCATATTTACCGCAAAATTATAAAATCAACTACCCTCTACTATTTTTTTTAGATTAAATAATCAATTATAAATTATTTTTTTTTCAAATATAGAGACTGTGCAACAATTCTCATTTTTCACTTTTTTTTAAATTGATTTCCTTGCTTTATTTTTATTATAGATAATTTTTAATTTTTAATATTTTGTATAATTTTAGAATTCAAGTTTAATTGATTTATTACTTATAATTAATCGGTATATTTATATGTAATGTTGTATAAATATATTAAATAGTAAAATATATTTTATAGGTTGTTTTCATATGGTTTTGAAAGATGATAAGATTGACCAAACATTTTTGTTACCGTTGGATATTCGTACTATGATTCCAAGTAATCATGTTTGTTTTTTCATTAGAAAACTTGTTGATTGTATGGATTTTAGTGATATTGATGGTGAATTTAAGGATAATGCTGGTCAGAAGGCTTATCCTGCTGCTGTACTT
>JAEIGA010012011.1_pt1 | contig 13136 bp, 1 predicted proteins | sample 9270691 | NCBI WGS metagenome assembly JAEIGA01 (sample SAMN17057246, study PRJNA624740) | gut metagenome | biome: biome; isolation source: fecal sample | host: Bos grunniens | place: China: Xizang | collected 2019 | reverse complement strand
GAGTGCTTCTACTTTGTCCAGAGAGTGAGCAGGCACGAAGGAGCCGCTGAGGTCGAACTCGTAGTAGGACGAGCCTGGCAAGCCGACGATATAGGGCATGCCTCCCTGTGAATAGGGATAGTCCGTATAGGTCTTGCTTGCAGCATAGTACTTCTGCTGATAGTCGTCGGTATTCTCGTCCTGACGGTCTGCGCCGGAATACTGGTAGTAGTAATCCCAGAGGAAGGTGTTGGTGTACTGCTTCTCGTTGGCTGCAGCCTCGGGATAACCGAAGGTGGCCTCGTAGATGTTGGCATCGCCCTCCTTGAGTGCACCGCCTTCGTAGCGACGGAGCCAGTACTCGTGGCCGGACTCATAGCCTCTGTCGAACTTGGTCGTATCCTTGTCGTAGAAGTGTGTGAGTTCGCCCTTTGTCTGTGTGGTAACCAGTTCTGCATCGAACGGCAGGCTGATGCCTATCCAGCCCTTGCTGGTGCGAACAGGTGTCGGGTCGTTGCTCCACTCTATCTCGACATAGTTTTCGGGTTCACGCTGATACCACATTCTCTTGTCGGCAGCAAAGCCGTATGCAATGGGTGCGTTGAAGTCCTGCTTGTCCACGAGGAAGTGATCGACATCTGTGGCATAGGTATAGTCTGTCTCGCCATCGGCAATGCTTGTTGTTGCCTGCAAGACGGCGTGACCCTTGATGGCATCGATGTCGGCCTGCTTCTGTATGGCAACCGTACGGTAGTCGGCATTGTCCTTGTCCTCGGCATAAGCAAGGTCGCGGAAGTAGCCTACAAGCACATCGTGCGTCTGTGTGTTCTTCGTATTGGCAATATCGACAGACGGTGTGTAGGCCAACAGGTTCTGCGTGAGGCCGCTTGTGCGGATGGCATCGAGACGTTCGTAGTCGAGCAGCGGCGCATATTGGTTGCTGCGGTCCTTGAAGTCGGCAGGCAGACCTGCCACTGCACCCTGATAGCCCTTGGTGTCGCCATTGGCACCAGTGAAGTCGATGGCTGTCATCTGTGCATGCGGCTGCGTGGTGTAGTCGACACCATTGATGTTGAAGTTGAAGTTGCTGGTGAAGACTGCATGAGCATTGAACATTGCGCTGCGGCCGTAAGTGCCGTTGCGGAAGTATGCCGGTGCACGGTAAACGCGATTCGCACTGGTGTTGGCAATATCGTTGATGAGCAAGCCATTCTTGCTGTTGTCCACCAAGTCGCCATTCTGTGTGCTGTAGGTCTTGGCTATTGCAGCAGGATGCCATTCGTGGGCAATATCGTTACCTGCATTGCTGGTCAGGAGTCCGTAGGTCAACTTCTGTCCGAAGAAGAGATAGTCATCCGGGTAAAGTGGCAGATAGCCTGCAGTGGCATTGTAGCGCAAGTCGTCGGTGGTAGGTTTAAGCCCTTGGGCAAAACGGAAGTCGCCATCGCTGTAATACTTCGTTACGTAGTCATTGTAGGTCTCCGGATAACAGATTTCGTAGATAACATCTTCGTAGGTGCCGGGCTCGTCGCTGCTCGCCTGCTGCTGCTTCGTGCCATCGGGCAAACGATAAAGCGTGCGGGCTGTGTCTGCAGCGGCAACGTTGCCAAACAGACGATAGCGTGCCTCAAGATAGTAGCGGTTGAGGTCGTATGCGACACCACCATTGACGAAGTCTTCGACCGTGCGAGGCTTTATCTCTTCGTTAGTGCTTGCATCAAAGCCATTGGTTGCGGGATAGTAACTGTTGAGGATGACAGCATCGTGAGCAGGCTCTGCATAGACAGCCTGTCCGTTGGGTGTGCCGGTTGTCCATACCCAGCAGTTCTCTACTCTGCCCTCGCCGGTATTGGCAATACCACCGGCAGTGAACGTACCCATAACACCTGTGTTGTAAACCTCGCCACAAAGCTTGCCGAAGATTGAGTTGTCGAGACCACTGATGGTACGGCCATTGCCATGGAAACGACCACCGAAGCAACCGTCGATATCGTTGCCGATGGGCGTCCATGTCTTTTCCCATGATGCAACACCACCGCCATACTCAATGTCGGACGACAGGTAGAAGTCGAGATTCTTGGCTCCGGTGATGTCACGACCGGGAATGCCATTCACCTCTACATCGTATGCTGTGCCATACGCTGTGTTTGTGATGTCGAACACCTTGTGCAACGCATCGAGTTCGCTGGAGTATTCCTCTTTGCCTTCGTTGTCGTATGTGAAGATGTTATCGCCAATGTATATCTTCGGGTCGCGGTCGTTGTCGCGATGATTGATGTGCATATGGTTAGGATCGGTAATGACATCGCTCATGCGCTGATAGTTGGCAACCTTTACCTGTACGGGGTCGGAGAAGGTTCTGCCCATGCGTGTCTCGGCGTAGTATGCTACCCAATAGCCGTTCTCGTAGAAATAGAGAGGCTCAATGTTATTGAGGAACTTATGTCCGTTGCGATGACGGTTGGCATCCGACTCGTTGGCATAAATCTCCCAGCCACCAGAGAGGATTGGGAATGCACCCTCCTGCACGGGAGGTACTTCGAGAGCCAGAGGTTCGAGAGGCAAGATGAGGTCGGGCTCCTCGAGTTGGCCAATGATGGGATTACCACTGAGGAACTTCACGCGCAAATTGATGATATGCTTCTCTACACGCGTCTCGTAGTCGGAACCGTCTTCGTCACTCTCGGTGTAAGTGTATTCGTAAATAGCCGTCAGATAGCGGTCCTTCTGCAGAGCATTGATGTCGGCTGTTACAGGAACATAGAGCGTTGCCTCCTCGACAGGTGTCTCACCCTGGATGTCGAAACCAACCTGACAGTTGGGGATATTATTGAGAGCATATGCGTTGATGATGGTTCCCAGTTCAACCGTAGAGTACTTGCTGTATTGAGTACCGCCAAGGTCTTCAAACGATTTCAATTCTGAGTTTTCAACGCTCTTCACACCCTGATATACGGTATAAGGATTGATGCAGAAATAGAACTTGCCGTTGATTGTTGCTGCCAATTGCTCTGGCGTGATGACAACTTCCTGAACATTTTGCTGCAGCAAGTCGGAGAGGTCGGAATATTCGGTTGCACTGATAGACTTACCGGCATTGTACATCGTACCGGCCACGTCGAAGGTCTCCTTGACGATGAACGTATGATAATTGCCATCCGCATAGGGTGCATTGTCTGCTCCGTTCTTATGAGAATCGCTGATGGAGAACTGAGCATAGTATTTGCGGTCGTTGGGCAGATTCTCGAACTCGACATTGTTCAACACATCGTTTGCGCCGATGGTATGTGTATTGCCCTCGTCGTCGACATACTTAAATTCGCTGCCATGGTAGGTAGCAGTGTAGTCGAGCGATGCAGGACGTGAATACTGAGGTATGGAGTTTTCGGCATCGTAGTTGTCAAACACTGAAATGGCAGGATTGCGATTGGTGCCGCCTGCTGTGTTGACGTAGTTCTCGATTTCCGTACGAGTATTATATGTATAACCAATTTCGCTATCGTAATTTCTATAGAGCAATGCGTCCATCGCATCGTAATTGTAGGTAAAGTAGGCACGCTCCTCGGGCAAGAGTTGACAGAAATCTACACCATTGTAGTTCATATTTTCCTTGAAATATCTGCCACCCCATGAACCTTCCTTCACACAATAGTAAGCAGGCTGGAATTTATCCTTCAGCGAATCATCCCAACTATTCCATTCTGCATAAGGAACCAATTCGTCGAGAACTCGATAGTCGCCTTCCGCTACAAGCACTGTGCTTACGCAGATGTATGCTTCGTCGAAAAGGTTCTTGTTCTGATTGTTGACATCAGCCACGAAACTATCGTAGTCTGCCTGACATACAGGCATTCCCTTCGATACTGAAACAAGCATGCCGTTGATATAAACCTCGCAGTCCTCCTTCGCAATATAGGTCTTTTGGAATTCTGCCTGCGTTGCTTCTGTTCCGCTTATGACGTCGCCCGTCTGCATATCGAAGACACTCTTGGAGATGATGGCCTCCTTCTTGAAGTAGCGTTGTCCGTATGTGCCAGAATTGTTACATGTGAATGTGGCACTCTTGACGTATGTCTCCTTATCGGAGTCTGAAAGTTTTTCCCAATCACTCTTCTTTATAGGAGTGGCTGACGTTGAACTGATAAGCGTATAGTAGTCGTCCCACTTTGAGGGGTTCGAGAAATCAAGCGATAGTACATAACCGTTAGCGCCGTTCACCTCATTGAGCAAACTGAATGCTTCGCTGACATTCAACGCACCTCCTACTTCGCCCAAAGTGCCAAGGTCGTCCGTACCAACCAGATCCTTAATGGAGTTGTAAACCTCGGTCGTCACTGCCTGGCCGGGATAGAACGTTCTTGCAGCAGCACCGCTGCCAACCGTAATCTGATAGTTACAATAGTAGCCATCGGTAATGAACTTCTTACGGTCGATGGTGTTGGCCATATACCAATCCCAATAGCTGATGGGGTCGCCTTGGCCATAGGTCTTGATAATGCTATTGCTGATGATAGACAAAGAATCAGAACGTGCATTATCGGGGTTGGCTGCATCGTAGATGTATGCCAGCTGGCTGGGATCGGCATAGAGTCCGGGTACTACATTGAGCAGACGCAACTTTGCATTACCCTGGATAGCCAAAGTAAGCGGAATACTGATCTCGGTACTATAGGCTTCTGCCGCACCTGTGTATGCAGAAACAAGTTGTTCGTAGATATAGAACTCACCACGGATGTACCAATAGTGTGCGGGAGATGCATTTAATCCTACATATTCCTCGGACCTCGGATAACAATCATCGACAATGCGCTTCAGGGAATGGATGAAGTTACCTGATGTCTGCATCTTATCCTCGTCAGTTGCTGCAGCGTATTTGAAAGCACGATTGGTAATAACATTCTTGTTTGCAGAAGACAGCACATGGGCGTAAGTCTCTGTATAAGTTGGTTTGCCATGAATGTTCTGGGCATAGACATAGCCACCACCTTCACCCGGGCTGACATTGAGCAAGTCGAGTTCGATGACACCAGTAACAGGACCATAAATCTTGTTGCCGTTGTTGTCGAAGCCTTTTACCAATTCGAGGAACACACCCGATGCGAGTGCAATCTTATTGGGAGAAGTACCGTTGTTACGATTGCTTTCCTTAATACGATCTTGTTTCCACTTATAGTAAGTAGTGACACCGTCGGCTTCATCGCCAGTTGTTGTACTGCCCGTTTGACGTATGGCAGCAGCGTCGCCAGCAAAATGCACATCGGAAGTAACACTGCCAAGAAGTTTCACCACATTGTAGATGCCAAAGTAGCAGCCGTGAGAAACATCGTTAATCTTGTTCTGGTTGAGCGAGAGTTCGCCAACACGGTTGATGGTATAATTGGTGTAGTCGGCTTCTGTCTCGTCCTGAGCACGGTCGATGGCACCACGCAAAACAAGACGACTACCTTTGATGCCACAGAAGTCGCATCGCTGCACTGTGTTGATATAACGGCCTTCGTTGATAATCGATTTCTCGGCTTGCCAATTGCTACGCTTATCCTCGGGAAGACGATTATATTCTTCGCTCATAATGACATCACCAACCATATATTCGTCATAATCCGTCTTACATGTATATTTGGTAACATAAAACGATTTCTGACGGTCTGTCAATTGAGCATAATATTCTGAATCCGGATCCTTATCCAGATAATAGAAATCTGTACCATAGTTGGTAATGTTTAACTCACGATAACCATCAACAAAGGTAAGGTTGCCATCACCATAGAGACCACCCACGCCGTCGGCACCGACTGTGACAAGATCTCGACTGAAGGCATCGACTACGGAAGCCGTAGAATTGCCATAAACCGTATTGGCAAAGGCCATCACCTTGTCCGTACCTGCCGAAACGTTACCTCCGGCAAAGACTGCATTGTGAATGGTGACACCTGTCTGGTCTATGTTTGCCCATGTTGCCCTATCGTCGTTTCCACCCTTCAGTTGATTGAGGGCTTCGGTCTCGATATATGCTCCTGCGGCATAGGCCTTACCTCCTATATTAACTTCTCCAAGAGCCTTGCCCCAGACCTTCACTTCAACATGAGTATCTTCACTTAAAGTCTTATTCGTCACATCGGTGTAGTACCAACCCTCATATTCTCCGTCGCCTCGCACACCTTGCTTGACGCCGTTGACACTATAGACAAAACCGATATTGCCTCCGCCAAAGACATTGCCCACTCCTTCGGCAACACCTTCTGCAGTACCGATTTCACCTCGGTGGATTCGGACATCTGTAGTACCGAAGATATAGCCATTCGTATTGTCGTCGGGGACTTCATCTGTTCCCCAGTTGTTGAATCCTCGACCACCACCAAAGACATCTTTCTCTACATGGCCGCCATACATTATTACATGTGTCTCGCCAGCCTTGTATTTTTCTATAGTCTCACCTTCTTCGCCAATGATACGGCTACCGCGTCCGACAGCACCAATCTCGCCACCACCATAAAGGCTGTTGCGCACATGGCCACCATACATTTTGACATTTGCAATATCTACATCACTATATCTGGCAAAGCCAGCGCCAAAGATGTTACCGGCACGCTTGAACAAAATCTCATAGTTTGGATCTGTCATGTCGAGGTCTGGGACATATGCTCCATCTTCGTAACGATAGCCCACATAACCATTATATAGAGATATGTTTGAAGTACCAAATACAGGACCGCCTTCGCCACCACCATATGCGTTTCTTCTTACAACAGGAATGCCATTATAGAAATCGGCATCGGCTGTGCCCTCCGGCAGACCAATAACAACGTTTGTGACACCAAGGATGTCGTTCTCTGTGTCGGTACCCGCAGGATGATAACCTACAGGACCTTCCCAACCACCACCATAGACATTACGTGCTGTACCGCCCTTGACATAGGCAGTAGCAGATGCCGTAAATTCTGGAATGTCACTATACTTGTGTTTCAAGTTTTTAACTGCACCTGTCGTACCGGCAGCATAAAGGTCTTTTTCGACCGTTCCGCCAAGAAGGTCTATGTAGCATGTGCCGCTTACTGTGGCAGAAGTAGTAGCCTCGCCATCGACAGTGATATGCTGTCCATAACCACCACCATATGCATAATTCTTAACGATTGCTCCCTTGTGAATGTGAACATTGGCATTGCTCTTTTCTGCATACGCAGAACCATAGTCTTTGAACAACTGATTGACATGCGCCAAAGGATTATCCAGTCCGCCATGGTCTGTCGTGGTGTCTGCATCATAGCCGCCACCAAGGAGCAGGCTCCAACCTTTTGCCTTTGCCTTTTCTGTGATACTCTCTTTGTTGAGTACGTCACCACCATAGCCACCACCAAAGACTTCCCAAACTTCTGCGCCATCGTTCAGGTTTACCTCTGTATATTGCGACCATGAGTTCTGGCCATAACCACCACCATAGACAGAAGCTGTTGTCAGTCCATGTACTTCGTGCATGTACTGTACTGGCTTCGTCACATTAACAAAGCCATAAAGCGTACGACGATAGTTATTGTTACCACCATATATATAATGTAGGCGAGCGTCCTCACTATGATAGTTTACATTTGCTTCATATACGTCGCAGACATCAGTATTGGACTGCCCATAAGCACCACCGTAGAGACTGTTCATGGTAATAGTGGAACCTTCGGGTACATTGACAATCGTGCGACGCGTTACACCTGCTCGGAAACTGCCACCATAAGCACCACTGTTCTGACCGCCAATCTGGCCACGTACCAAATCGACTACAGCGGCAGCAACAACACCTGAACTATTCTCACTTGCGTCTGCCACAGCGACTCCCATGCCAAGACCACTGGCATCGCCAGAGCCAAAGACTTCCATTGCCTGGAAATAGGTCATGTCCTGTGGGATGTCAATAAGAACGTAACTCTGGTCCTGGAACTCGTTCTGCTTCTGGAAAGAAACAGAGGTGGCGGCATAGCCTTGACCTGCACCATAGACACGAGCGACCTTGTTTGAGGCGTTATAACTGGATGGTTTGAAATTGACAAAAGCATTACCTACATGAGGATATTCCGACACATGATCCTTGTACGATTCGGAATTATAGTCGTAAGATGCTTTTGCACCACCAAAGATGTAATTCACACTTCCCTGATTGTACTCAATATATGCCGAAGCCTTCAGTGTACTGCTATTATACACCATGCCATTTGCTTCGGGACTAACCTTCGAGGAGAAATCGGTTGGGGTTTGTATCCTGCCACCAAAGTCATTGGCTCCATATACATTATTTATAACTGTCGGGAAACCATTTGTACCAATATATACTTCTGTATGACCAACCACATCGGCATTACATGCACCGCCAATGACATCATAAGCCGTACCACCATCGAGGTTCACTGTCGTATTGCCACTAACCGGACCTTCAAAACCACCGCCATAAAGTTTACCGGCATTACTGTTGTCCGAGAAATTGACCGTTGTATGGCCATTGACAGAACCACCATAACCACCACCAAAGACCTTCAGGGCACCGCCTTCTGCAGAGAAATCGACAGTTGTATTGCCTTCGATAGTTGCTTCTTTGCCATAGCCACCACCAAAGACAGTGAGCGGAGTAGCAAATACGTTGCCAGCATTAGCCGGAATACTATAGTCTAAATAACTTTCCTTTGTGGGCTTGCCATCAGCAAAGAAGTTATCAGGTATCAGATTCTTCTGTACGCTAATACCTACATTGCCATTGACTATACCACTCTCGAAGCAGCCGCCAAATATGTTACCCTGATTGCCTGCACCAACATTAGACAATTCTTCTGGGGCAGGATTTACATCAAATATAATACCATTGGCATCGATGAAAATCTTGTTCGATGTGCCAGACTCTCCTGTAACGCCACCAATATGCTTAACATTATTGTCCGATGCTGCTACATTTGCTGCATTACAACCGCCAACTAACTTCTTTGTGATGATGATGGGTTTATCGAAAGCAATCTCTAACGCATCGGCAGATGTCATACTACCTACATTACCACCACCGAAGAACGAGCCAATGCGTGCCAGACTGTTTACTTCTTCCGCTTTATAGTAGTTGCTGTCGAATGCACAAGTCGGCATACAATCCACTGCGGCTCCCAACATATAGGTATCGAAGGTGGCTTGGTCTGTAAAATCCATCGTATTGACGGGTTCTGACGCTTCACCTACGGTTACCGTTCCGTTCTTATACATGTCGAGCGTTGATGTATCCACCATATTGGCACCATTACTACCCAAATACACGTCTTCTACTGATACATTTTCGCCTATTTGCAAGTGAATTGCATCGGTAACAGTAGCACTATTGCCGCCACCAAAGACCTTGGGAATGGTTGTTCTGGCTTCGGGTGTACCTGCCACATGGATGTAGGATTTCTCTGTCTGCGGACGGAAAGCATTCAGCGATTCAACACTGGAACTGCCTGCTGCATAATAAAGATCGCCATAAGTCAAGTGGTTTGACAAATTGGCATTGTCCGTATAAACATATGAGCCGTTGCCACCACCGTAAACCTCTCCGTCGATGCTGCCAAGAATCTGCAAATCCGTACCATGATATACGGTTCCTGAGACGTCGTTGCCACCATAGACATTTTTTATTCTACCTGCAGTGACCAAAACACGGGCAGCATAGTCTGCCTGGAATTCATGCCCATTCAGAGTTTCTGCCTTTGGTGCTGTTGTTCCTGGGTTTACATCTGCCTTACGGCAACCGCCATAAACATTCTCAACCACCATGTCGGCACTTTCGATAGGAAGGAAAATACCATTGGGGCTGGTCATTCCGCCTTCATTGCCTCCGCTGTAGAGGTCGTAGACAGAACCTTTGGTAAGATGCCAAACAGGACGTATGGCCATATCTACCTTATTATTACCACCAAAGACACGATTGAATTGGATGTTGCCCTTGAAGGTTTCCGGATTCAAACCCATTGCCATCAGCCTATCATTGCTCAACACGGCTGGGTTAATCGACATGGGAGTTGATGCGTTGTTCAGCGAAATCTCTGTGTTTTTGGTTACTGTTGCAAAGTTGCCACCGCCAAAGACATAGCCAAAAGTGCCGCCCTGTATATCAATATAGCCTTTGGGAAGTTCTGGCTTACTCAAACCACTGAAAGAAACGGTTGTCTCCTCATTCTCACCGACAGCAGGAACATCGACCATTGTCAATTTGCCGCCGGTGTAAACATTATCTTCTGAATTATGATAGTCGCCGTTGCCACCTGCATAGAGTTGACCTACGAAGATATGCTTGTCAGCCGATTCGTTTTCGGCACTTGTATGAACATAGGTATTCGTGCTTATGCCATTTATAGTTTGTTCGCCATTTATGGAACCAGAAATATCGTTGCCACCATAAATGTAGTTCACAACAAGATCTGTCTTTATATTAGTGGCATCGACAAACACATCGCTGTATCCCTGAATGTCCGCCATTCTGGCTCCACCAAAGATACTGCCACGCAGATCACCGCCTCGCAGTACGACAGATGTGTTGCCACCTAACTCGGCCTGGTTGCCGCCGCCATAGATGTTTTGATAAATTGTGCCAGCCTCAACAGTAACCGAACTATTACCAAACACATAGGCAGATTCACCATCGCCGGCACCAAACAAGCCACCATGAATTGTCCCTGTCCAGTTAACATTACCCACGGTTCCGCCAATATGAGCAGAATCGACTTCTGTGCTGTTCACCGTAACATTCGTACTACCATAGGTGCGACCATTCCTGCCACCACCAAATACGGTACGAACGGTTCCGCCATTGATGGTCACACTTGTGGCTGACGTACTCTTGTCTGCTTTGAAAACAACACTCTCGGGGGCCGTTTCGTTGGTTATGTCATCGGCCAGATTTCCTGTACCTACAGCACCTTTATTACCGCCACCATAGATGTCACCGCCAATGGTAATTTGGGCATGAAGGCTATGAGAACAGATTTGCATCCCCATGAGGAGCAATATCATCAGAATCTTATTTGGTTTGATAACCATATTAAGCTTATTAGGCATATATTTGCTAATTATGGATTCGTGGTTAAGCTGATGGTTGGATTATCAAGGTCTGTACCTGACAGCTGATAGAGATAGTCGGGGGCAACGTGCATGTTGACACTGACTATTTCGCCAGCACCGATTTCTTTCAATTTGGGAATCAGAGTCGTATTGATTTTGTTTTCTATCACATTGTCCTTTCGGATGAGATTGCCATTCTTGTCATAAACGTTGTATGTTGTACGAAGCACAAAATCACTGACCAGATTAGGCACGAAGCAACCCAAGAAGCTTTCCGGAATTGTTTCGGGGACCTCGAATTCTTCATCAGGACTGCCTTCGTAGGGGAAGAGGATTGTGGATGTGGTTTCCGGCTCACCTACTGCCGTATATGATGTGTATGTTACGGAGTCGGGGGCAACAGGATCTTTTCCTTGATCGTTTGCTACAAACTTCACTGTCAAATCAACCTTTGCAGAGATTTCTTCTGCAATGAGTTCCAGTTTGGTAACTCTGATGCAACGCAACTTGTGGTATGCTGGGTCGATACTGCATCGGAAGTGAATACCCGCATAGATGTGTTTCAGCAGAACAAAAATGCGATTCTCGCCATTAGCCATGCCCTTGTACCCGAAATTGCCCAACTTGATGTTTGACTGCGGACCTGTTATTTTCTCTTCTGCTGTAGCATTGCGAACACCGACAAGGACACAAACGTCGGCAGATGTCAACGATTCATAGTTCTTAATCGTCAGTTGGGCACCTTTTGCATATCCTTTGTCTGGACCTGAGGTGTCGGCATCTGGCAAAGGACTGATGACTGCTCTGTCGGCATCTCCACGAGGCATAAAACCATAAATATAATATTGAGTGCCCTCTGTCACAGTAACAGTTGACTTCCATATGCTTATGCCATTCTCTATTCCCTGATAAATGAAGTCGCCCAAAGAGGATTCCTTCTCTGGTGTCATGAACACACCAATCGTCTTATTAGGCGGTGTGGTGGTAGGATAGAGTTGGTCGTACGGAATATAGTCCTTCGGAAGAAAATTCTCATAGTCGGCACGCGTTGTTCCCTGTTTCTGCACATCGAGGAAAGGAGCGGTAAGAGATACCAACTCCATTGTATGATGCTTCTGCTCCCCGGCAGGTGGTTCGGGTTCGTTCTGACAGGCTGCCAGCAGCACCATGCCAACAAAGCATGACAATAATCTTATGTCCTTTATATGAATCATTCTGTTTCTTTGCTTGTTTGTTCCACTTCTCTTTCCTTACCAATTGAATACCGGATGGTCAACGGGTGGCATGACCTGTACCCAGCCCTTGACTGCGACCTGTATGACATCGATGGTTACGCCGCCTCTCTCGTTGATCTTGAACACGTAGGTATATTCGTGACCGGCCTTCCAGGTCATGTATGAAGCAGGAACTGTGGCAGTCTTAATCTCTGGAGACGAAACAGCCACCTCGAGTATGTAACTGCCTTGCTTTTCCGTAGGGAGTACGTTGTACCACTTCTCCACCGTATTGGGCCATGTTGTTGGTTCGCCATCGGCAGCTACGTCTTCGGGGATTTCGGTAGGAGTGGGATACCAGTCGATGGTAAAGGCATCGATGCCTCCTGTTGGTTCAACAGACCATGTCTCCTTTGTGCCTGTGCCTGTCAGAGGATAGGTAATGGTTACGTTGCCCACGGCTGGAATCTTGGGGCTGCCTGCATCGGAATCTGGTATAGGATAAAACCTGATTTTGTGGAGTGATTCGCGACCGAAGTCGAGACCATCGACGAACGTAAACATAAAACGTACGCGCGCGAAGGGTTTCAGGAAACTCAGGGTTACAGGCTTTCCGTAGGTTGCTTCCTTGTCGTTGCTGAACCACAACTCGGAGAAATAAGGGGCAGCATCGGCTTTGGCATCTGTGGTTGCATCTACGGCTGCAGTGAACGAGATCTTTGTGTCGTCGGAGGTATCTACTGTCACTTCCGACGGATCTACTGCAGGCACATCAGAGGCATTACCCTGGGCATAAGCCATGAAGCGATAGGCAGAAGCCGAGTAATCCCAATACTTGACGTACTGATTATCTATTCCTACATACTCCCAGTCGTTGGTGTTGGAGGT
>JAEIGA010012010.1_pt1 | contig 13136 bp, 17 predicted proteins | sample 9270691 | NCBI WGS metagenome assembly JAEIGA01 (sample SAMN17057246, study PRJNA624740) | gut metagenome | biome: biome; isolation source: fecal sample | host: Bos grunniens | place: China: Xizang | collected 2019 | reverse complement strand
CTTTACTTTTCGAGGGTATTATAACATAAAATACAATACAATGCAAGCGTTTTTTGTATTGTAAATTAAAATATTTAATGCACCGCATAAATGATCACCCCGCACCCGTGCCCGGTCTCGTTCCTTGCGTGGCTTGGCTTGGCGTGGGGTGCGCCCTGGTTTGAGCGATCGCAACCGGGGCACCGCGGGGAAAATAGGGGCCGCTTCGCGGCCGGGGTTACCCCCGTAATCACTCGAATCCAAAAAACCGATTACCCACTTCATCTCGGTGTAAAACACCCCGAAAATCGTCTTTCTGCATCGTACCCATATAAACCTATGCCTCGCCCTCTAAAAGCCCGAAAATAGTATTAGATACCAACAGTAACATCGGGATACTTGAACTGGGAGAGCGGAGGGAGAGAGGAAAAATGCAGGCAAAAAGGACTTGACTGCCAATCTGCCAAGTGATAATATTTAGACGTAAAGTGAGATTATGTCTGCCAAAGCTGGCGAGGCAACAAAAAAAAGGGAGTTGCAGCTCCCTATTTTTTTGTACGCATTTTCCCCTTGGGGGAATATACATATATGAACGTAGTGAATATATGTATTAAGGGGGGAATATATAGTATACGAACGTAGTGAGTATACTTAGTATTAGTATTAGTATTAGTATTAGTATTAGTATATACAACGTAACGACTCGTAACGACTCGTAACGATACGTAACGTAACGTAACGAAACGTAACGATAAAGAATAAATTTCAGTAAATAGAAAAATCGGATTGACTTGCATTGTATAATATGTTATAATACATATAACAACAAAAGAAGGAGTTGGTTATATGAAAAGAGCATGTATCTACACCAGAGTATCAACAGAGAAACAGGACATAGAGGGCTACTCGCTTGAAGAGCAGGCAACGAGGTGCAGGGCAGCGATAACCGCCCAGGGCTGGGAATATATCGCAACTTTCAGCGATCCCGGCATATCGGGCAAGACGATGGACAGACCGGGGCTTCTCGCGATGTTCCGTAAAATCGATGCCGGAGAGATAGACGCAGTGGTCGTTCTTAAGCTTGACCGCTTGTCACGTTCACAGAAGGATACGCTGACCATCATCGAGGATGTGTTCATCGCCAAGAACATCACTTTCTTAAGCGTGACCGAGACACTTGATACCTCGACTCCGTGGGGAAGGGCAATGATCGGAATACTGGCATCCTTCGGACAGTTGGAGCGTGAAAATATCGTTCAGCGTACCACAATGGGCAGGAATGCCAAAGCTGCTCAGGGCGGATATGCCGGAGGTAAGCCGCCGCTCGGATATAAGGCTACTGACGAAGGACTTGTTATCGAAGAGTCCGAGGCTGAGATAGTGAGAGCCATATTCGAACTTAAGGAACAGGGTCTGTCACAGGTGAAGACCGCTAAAGAACTGAACGCAAGGGGTTACCGAAGAAGGGATGGCAAAGAGTTCACCAACTCTACCGTCCAGGTAGTGCTTGAGAATAAGGACACTTACCTCGGTAACTGGAAATACGGCGATGTCTACATCAAGAATCACCATGAGCCGATTCTGATCTGAAAAAATTTTAAAAACTAAAAAAAGAGCAAGGTCGAAGTAGGGACCATATTGCAGAGAAATCTGCGGTATGGTCTCTTTTTTTGTCCGCAAGGAGGAAAAGCATGAATACAAACCTACTAAATGCCATTAAAACAAACATCGAGAATGAACCTGGGGTTCTGTCGCCTTATAGCGACATGCTCTCACTGTGCCGTCAGATTGCAAAGGATGACCCGAAGCTTGCCCATGAGACAAATGAGTGGCTGCGGAATAAGGCTGCCGAGAGCATGAGCAGGGGCATTCTGACCCGTGAACTGTATACCGTGTATAAGGACTCACTGCTGTTCGATGCGCCCGAATCACTGGATGCCTATATGCTTTACGTGGAGATAGGCAGAGAACCAAAGGACAGATTCTATCAGCCACGCAGGAAAGCTCTGAAACGGATAGTCGATGCCCTTCAGAAGCTTGCAGACGGGGAAATGGACGAACTGTTCCTGTCATGCCCGCCGCGTATCGGCAAGACTTCGCTTATCGCATTCTTCGTCACATGGCTTCTGGGGAAGTTCCCCGAAAAGCCGAACCTTTACTCGTCCTATACGGGCATCGTTACCGGGTCCTTCTATACTGCGGTCATGGAGATCATAACTGACCCGTATACCTACCTGTGGCATGAAGTGTTCCCCGCATCAAGGCTTGTCGGCACGAATGCTGCGGAATGTACCCTCGATATTAACCGCCGTAAGCATTACCACACTCTGACCTGCAGATCCATCGATGGAACTCTCAATGGGGCCTGCGATGCGTCAGACGGGTTCATAATCTCGGATGACCTTGTGTCCGGCATCGAGGAAGCCATGTCCAAGGAACGCCTGATCAGCAAGTGGTCAAAGGTCGACAATAACCTTATCCCCCGTGGCAAGGGCAATTCAAGGTATCTGTGGATCGGTACAAGATGGTCTGTAATAGACCCTGCGGGCATAAGGCTTGATTTGTTGGAAAATGACCCGAAGTATGCAAGCCGGAGATATGCCTATATCAATTTGCCCGCCCTGGATGAGAATGACGAGAGCAATTTCGACTATCCGTATGGCGTGGGATTCAGCACGGTTGATTACCATCAGAGACGTGCGTCATTTGAACGTAACAACGACATGGCATCATGGCTTGCCCAGTACATGGGCGAACCGATAGAGCGTGAAGGCACACTGTTCACCCCGAATGATTTTCGGTACTATAATGGCGTTCTGCCCGAAGGAGAGCCGGACAGGGTGTTTATGGCGGTCGACCCTGCCTATGGCGGTGGTGACTTCGTGGCAGCTCCCGTCTGCATCCAGTATGGTGAGGACATATATGTCCCTGCCACAGTCTATGATAACGGCGACAAGCGTGTCACAATCCCTCTCGTTGCCAAGTCTGCGTCAAAATACGGCGTGTCGATGATACAGGTCGAAGTAAATACCGCAACGATGTCCTACAAGGAGGGTGTCGGAGAGGAACTGCGAAAGATAGGACACCGTGCAACGCTTACCTCGAAGAACTCATCCTCACAGGCGAACAAACAGCAGAGGATCTTCGATAAAGCTCCCGACATCCGAGAGCACTTCATCTTCCTTGAGCCGGGATGCCGTCCGAAGGAATATGCCAAGTTCATGGAGAACGTGTTCAACTTCAAGATGTTTCTGACAAAGACAGGACTGAAGAGACAGCATGACGATGCTCCCGACTCCCTTGCACAGGCTGCGGACATGGCTTTTCACCCTTCAGGGCGGTATTCGATATTGAAAAAGCCGTTCTGATACTGCGTTTTCGGCATATTTAGTGGTTTTACCAGAAATTTTGCCATAAATATGGTGAAAATCACTTGACAAATTGGTAAAAATGTGATATGTAGTAGCTGTGGCGGAATAGAATTAGGAACAGGCATTTTTCAATACTTTTAGCGGGGTGGTTGTCCCCCACAGCCACCCGCCCTTTCTATCATCTGTCACCAGTCGTGAGGACAGAGCGTTGAATAACGGGAATCATCCTGCAGACAATCCAACTAACGAGTCACGTACCAGTTTCGGACGTACTACGATCTACACCAATGCCGAGAGCATTACTGCCGCTAACGTCATTCCTGAACTTACTGCGGCATTGAATACCCATGCCTTAAATTACAGTGACATAGATTACCTTTTCAACTATCGCAAGGGCAAACAGCCTATTTTGTGGAGATATAAGGACACAAGAGGCGAAATCTGCGCTAAGATAGTAGTAAACCTCGCTGATTACATCGTTTCCTTCAAAACAGGTTACCTCATGGGTTCTCCTGTTCAGTATGTTACACGCGAACAGGAGGATTCAGGGGACGATGTAACGCTTATCAACCGCTTTATGAACTTCGAATGCAAGTCCAAAAAGGATTTTGAGCTTGCTTCATGGTTCTATACCTGCGGAGTGGCATACCGCCTTATCGAGCCGAACTCCAGATTTGATGAAAAAGACATCAAGAAGAAGTCTCCCTTCAAGACCTACGTGCTCGACCCGCGCAATACATTCGTTGTCTACAGTTCAAAGCCTTCACATGAACCGCTTTTTGCAGTGAACTATGTTGTTTTCAACGAAAAGAAGGTTTACACTGTTTACACGGACACTGAAGTCTTTGTGATTGATGAGACAAGCACGGCAAAAGAGATCATCTCGACAAGCCGTCATTACTGCGGTGACATACCGATCATCGAATATGCCGCCAATCAGCTCAAAATGGGTGCTTTTGAGGCAGTTATCACTCTGCTTGATGCAATTAACCTGACACAGAGCGACCGAAGTGATGGCGTTGAACAGTTCATCCAGGCGTTCATGATGTTCAAGGGCGTGGATATCAGCACAGGCGATTACAAGGTGCTCCGCGAGGAGGGTGCGATCGCAGTTCCTCCCGATGGAGACATCAAATACATCATAAGTGAGCTGAATCAGACTCAGACTCAGACGCTTATCGATGACATGATAAAGCAGGTACTGCTTATCTGCGGTGTTCCGCTCCAGTCCGATTCCGGCACAAGCGATTCCTCAAATAACGGAGCGATGATCATCAAGAACGGATGGCAGCAGGCAGAGGCAAAAGCCCAGGAATCCGAAAAATACTTCGAAGAGCCGGAAAGGCGGTTCCTCGATATCGCCGTTAAGATAGCGAATACCTTCGGTGCACTCGGAGATCTGTACACATCCAATATGGATATCCGCTTCACAAGACGCAATTACGAAGACATCCAGTCCAAGTCACAGGTTCTTGTAACTCTGCTCGGATGCGAAAAGGTTCATCCGAGAATCGCATTTGAATACTGCGGAATGTTCATTGACCCGAACCTTGCGTATGAGGAAAGCAGGGAGTATGTCGAGGAACTGGAAGCCAAACAGGCGAAGGAACTTGAGGAAGCACTGAAAGACAGCCCCGAAGATGACGAGGACAAAACAGAGAGTCCTCAGGACGTACAGAAAAGCGCATAAAGCCTTATGTACAAGTATACCGATAAAATCCTTGGCTATCTCAACAAACGCTTTATACGGGCTTTTAAGGGGCTTAAAAGCATCCTGAAGTTTGACGAGATAAACCGCATCAAGAAGGATGTGGACGAATGCTATGAGGAGTGCTACTCCGAGACAAGGAAGAGGTACAGAGACATAGCACGTCATGCCTACAAAGCTGCGGGCGGAGATGACGAGGACACCATCGATTACATGTGGGTGGAGAAGTTCCTGAAGTCCTATGATCCGATAACCAAGTACGTGTTCGACAACGAGGTGGACCGAAAAAGGGCAAGGACATTCGAGGCAATCGTTTCCACCAAGTCCATAAAGGATGTGAACACATCCCTCAGGCTGTGGGCAGGACAGGTAAAGCAGTGGGGCGATAACATAACGGATGAAGCCACCATCAAGGCCTACAAGGACAGAGGCGTCAAGAAGGTCAGGTGGAATACCGAAAAGGATGACCGCAGATGCCATGAATGTTATGAGCGTGAAGGCAAGGTCTATGACATAGATAAAGTGCCGGACAAACCCCATATCGGATGCAGATGCTGGTTGACACCTCAATCAGAGACAGAAGAAGAGGAGGATTCTGATGAGTAAGGATAAATTTATAACCGATGAAGTGGTTGAAAGGCTTGAACGTGCGATGCGAGAGGGCAACAAGGTTGAGATAAGACCTCTCAAGTCGGATGACGGATCCAAGAAGGTTGCCGCATTCAAGGTGCTTTATGAGAACATCCAGAGAGATGTAAGGAGATAATAAAAACTAAATAATATATGATTATGCCGAAGTATGGGCTATAGACGAAGAAAAATCTTCGTTTATAGTCCATTTTTTTATGTCTCCGCAGGGTGGAGGAACGGTTCCTCGTCTGACTCATACTCAGAAGTATGTGGGTTCGAATCCCACTCCTGCAAATCACACAGAGAAGTGTCTAAAACACAAACGTCAGAGAAGACGCAAATCACAGAGTTCGTCACAGAAGACATTAAAAGACAAAAGGAGAAAAAAGGATGAAACTCGACACATCAAAGATTGAGGGTTATGAAAGCATGACCCCGGAACAGAAACTTGAGGCACTTGAAAAGTATGAAATCCCCGATCCCGATTACACGGGATATGTGAAGAAGGAGCAGTTCGATAAGACCGCTTCCGAGCTTTCAAAACTGAAGAAAGAGAAAACAAGCGTAGAGGGAGAGAACAAGACCAAGGACACACTGCTTGATGCACTGAAGAAAGAGGTCGATGAGCTGAAGAAGGATAAGCAGATTGCAACCTTTACCGCTAAATACATCGGACTCGGTTACGATGCAACACTTGCAGAGGAAACAGCAAAGGCAGAGGCAGACGGAGATTCCGCAAAGGTGTTCGAGAATCATACTAAGTTTCTTGAAGCATACGAAAAGAAAATCAAGGCCGACCTCATGAAGAACTCACCAACGTTAGGCGGAGGAGAGCCTGAAAAGCCCATCACAAAGGAAGAGTTGAACAAGATGAGCGTGGAAGACCGCTTCAATTACATTCAGAGTCATCCCGATGTGGCAAAAACGATATTAGGAGGAGAATAAGATGTCAGAAACAGTTAACAACAAGCCTTACGCTAATTACGTGCTTGTAAATGAGATTGAAGACCAGTTCCAGTCTCACCTTGACCATGCACAGTTCTGTACCATCAACAACAATCTTGTTGGTACTCCTGGCATGATCCACAAATTCAGAAAGTATTACGCAAAGGTTACCAAGACCCTTGCAAGCCCTGCATCATCCGCAAAAGGTTCGGATGCTACTGCAGGAGCAGATGGTATTGCTACTCAGAAGCTTGCTCTTAAAGAGGGCAACACCAAGTTCATCGAGATGGACTACAGCGATGCAAGCTATACCATTCAGACCGCACAGAATACTGGTGTTTGGTATGACGAAGAGCAGATGACCGATCCCTATGTTGGACCCGTTATCGCACGTTATGCTGCTACCGATATGTTCAACGTAATGAACAAGGACGTTCTTGCAGAGTTCGCAAAGGCTACCCTTGAAGTTGAGCTTGACAGCGGTGCAGTTTCCGAGGATTGGTTCGGTGCTTTCGTTGATGCACAGTCTTTGATCGTTGGATACGAAGACAGCCAGGATGCTGCAAAGGCAACCTTCGCACTTTGCTCCAAGAAGAACGTAGCAACCCTTCGTAAGTATCTCAAGGACGAACTTAAGTATGTTGAAGCATTTGCACGTACTGGTTACATCGGTACTATCGCAGGCACCAACGTATACTCAAGCCTTATCGTTCCCGATGACGAGATCTACGTTGCTACCAAGGAAGCTGTAACCCTGTTCAACAAGACAGGCACACAGACCGAGCTTTATCAGGCAAACAACAGAAGTGCTGCAGATGCTGAAGTAAGAAAGAACACTCTTATCTCACGTAAGTACTATGTGGCTGCACTCACCAATGAGGGTAAAGTGGTTAAGATTTCCCTCGGGGAGGGAAACTGACAAGTGTCACCGTTGAGCCTGAGGACGGCGACACTGATTTCTGGGGCACCAAAGCAAGCGACATGCAGACTGGTGTTTCGGTATCAGGCACAGAGATAACGGGTACTCTTAAGTATCTCTCAAGTGGTAAGCTTGTAACTGACTGGGGTCCGGGATACTTCCTGGCTCTGAAGTTCTCTGATTTCCCGAGTGGTCTTACCTACGCAAATACCAAGGTTGGTCTTGTTCCTTCCGTAAGTTCGGGTCTTGTAACACTTGATTCCGATTGCAACGGCGTATTCAAGATCACTGACAAGGATTATCAGAAATTCCGTGTTGAGACTACTGATGGTACTTACACACAGAAACAGACCTTTAATCTTAAAGGACTTAAATTGGAGGGATAAAGCTTATGTCAGTAGTATTTGTTGATAAAGAGCTTGAAGAAAAACTGAAAGCTAAAAACGAAAATCAGAAGCCTGAACCTCAGGAAGATGAATCCTTTGAAGAAAAGGCCGAAGACAAAATAGTTGTTAGCAAGAAGTCTAACAAAAAGAAATAAATGAGGAGGAGATACCATGACAAGAGAGCAAATGATAGCAAAGACTAAAATCCTTGCCGGAGAGTCTGACACTGACGTGGTATCTCTGTACCTTGACCTTGCCGGAGAGGCAATTGTTCAGAAAAAGTACCCATTTGGTGATGGCACGGAGACTGTGCCCGAAAAGCATCAGCTTCTCCAGTGCCAGATTGCCACCTATCTCTTGGACAAGAGAGGTGCTACGGGTGAGACCGCACACAATGAAAACGGCATAAGCCGTACATACGGAAGCGCACATATTCCTGCCGAAATGCTTAAGGAAGTGATACCGCTTTGTAAGGCTCTGTCGAGGCAGGAGGTACAACCGAATGAGGGCACTGATTAAAAACAAGCAGTCTTTCTATTATGCCTTGTATAAAGGCGAGGAAGACATCTTTGATGACGATAATAACAGGACGGGTGAAACAAGAGTCACCTATTACGCATGGAAACCATACATGGCAAATATATCTCCTGCAACGGGATATTCACAGGTTGAACAGTTCGGAAGCAATGAACAGTATGACAAAGTCATAGTGATAGATGATCCAAACTGCGATATCGATGAACATACCATTTTATGCATAGATATACTGCCAGATCTGACGTATAAGACGGAACCTGTATTTGATTATGTGGTCAAGAAGAAGGCAAGGTCATTAAATTCCGTATCATATGCGGTTAGCAAGGTCGAGGTTGGAGCGGTGGCAATCAGTGTGATACCTGATACTCCCAACGAGGTACAGACCGATGATTAACGTAAAGATAAGCGGAGTCAGCGATGCGATTAAGCACATCCAGAGAGTGAGAAAAAGCCTTGACGGAAAGATACGTGAACTCATTGAGCGGTTGGCTGAAGAGGGCTATAACGTGGCTTCTGCGAGGTTTGACGAGGCTCTGTATGCCGGAGACAAGCATGTGATGGTTCTGAAGCCTGTATGGCATGAGAACAAACTTGTTTTGGCAGCAATAGGCGAGTCGGTAGCATTCATTGAGTTTGGTACCGGCACGTATTATGACTATCCCGATGACTATCCCGAGGAATCCAAATCGGGAGTAACACCGAGAGGTCAGTACGGCAAGCAGAGAGGTGCGAATCCTCCTTGGACGTATGTGGGCGAACCTGGTAACACGGGTGCGGTCATTTACACGAAGAAGGACGGAAGCACAGTAGTCAAAACCTATGGTAATCCGCCTGCGAGGGCAATGCTCGGAGCATCACTGACAATGAGGGACAGGTCAAGGATAGAACAGATAGCAAAGGAGGTATTCAGTCATGATTGATGTTGAAAATCAGATATTTACAACGATATACAACGCAGTTATCACCGAATATCCCAATGCAAAAATCGAATCTGCCCTTAACATTTCACCATCCAAATTTCCATGCGTGAGCATCGAAGAAGTTGACAACCAAAACCTTCTTTCCACTATCGACAGTGGGTCAAATGAAAACCATGTGACTGTCACTTATGAGGTCACGGTATGGTCAAATCTAACATCGGGGAGAAAAGCAGAGGCTAAAGCAATACTTGCGATAGCTGATGATATCCTGATTAACCTTAACTTTTCAAGGATAACAAGGACTCCCATACAGCTTGATGACGGAACAAAATACCGCTTACTCGCAAGATATACCGCCATCATAGATAAAAATGAAACAGTTTACAGGAGGTAAATAAAATGGCTTTAAGCACATACAAATCATTCCTGATGTACTCTTCAGATGGTTCAAGCTACTCCAAGCTTATCGACATCAAGACCACACCCGACATGGGTGATGAGCCTGAACAGCTTGAGACTACCACTCTGAGTGATCCCCAGAGAACTTACATTGAAGGTCTTCAGGACAATCCTAACAAGACATTCACTGCCAATTATGACCCTGTTACTTATGCAAACCTCAAAGAGCTTGAGCATACAGAGTATTACTTTGCAGTATGGCTCGGCGGTACTGATAACCCCGGCGCAGCAGCTACTCCTACTGGCGACAAGGGCAAGTTTTCCTTCAAGGGAACTCTTACCTGCTGGCTTAACGGAGCTGATGTAAACGCAGTACAGGAAATCACTATCTGCATCGTGCCTTCAACAGTTATCGGCTTTGCAGGCGGTGTTACCATTACTCTTAACAAGCGTTCTGCAACAGTCACAGATGGCAATACAATTGCTCTTACCGCAACCAAGAACCCTGCTGATGCAACAGTAGTTTGGTCTTCATCCAATACATCTGTAGCAACAGTAGCAAACGGAACCGTAACCGCAGTTGACCCCGGTGTGGCAATCATCACCGCAGTGGCAACCAAGGGTGACGAGAGTGCATATGACACTTGCATCATAACAGTAGTTTAAAAATAAGTATAACGGAGGATACATTAAAGTATGAGTAAATCAATTAACATTTCAACAAAGGATGGACAGAAGTATAAGCTTGAGTTTACAAGGAAAACTGTAAAGCAGATGACCGAGAACGGATTCAGACTTGAGGACGTGAAGGATAAGCCGATAATTGCTATCCCCGAATTGTTTGCCGGAGCATTCCTTGCAAACCACAGATACCTTAAAGAATCGATAATCGATGATATGTATAAGGGAATCACCAATAAGGACGAGCTTATAATTACGCTAATTGAGATGTATCGTGAGCCTATCGAAGCCCTGATGAATGAGCCGGAGGAAGGCGAGGGAAACGTAGGCTGGGAAGTGAGCGAATAGACGATCACTTCCGAACAGAGGATGATTCGGGGGTGGAACAACAAAGTTCTGCCCCTTTGTCATATGCGGAATGGTTTGACAAGCTGTGCCCGGAGTATATGGCAATGGGCATGCCGAGGGACGAATACTGGAATGGTGATCCTTCAGCGGTCAAAGATTACCGCAAGGCAAAAGAAATAAAGAATAAGCAGAGGAATTACGAACTGTGGTTGCAGGGCATGTACATCTATGAGGCCTTGTGTGACGTTTCTCCGCTGTTCAGGACTTTCAGCAAGGGAAAAGCACATCCTTATCCTTTACAGCCATATGCACTTAATGAGAAGGACAAGGAAGATCTTGAGGAACTGAAAGCCAAACGTGAGATGGAGAAGATGAAGGCTGAAATGGAAGCCTGGATGAACAAGATAAATAACATGCAACAAGGAGGTGAGAAAGTTGGCAGTAGAGATTGACAGTATTGAAATAGTCGCAACGGCGAAAACTGACGATGCAACTAAGAAACTGGACAAGCTGATAAACAAGCTCGGTGAACTGCAGAACAAAATAGGCAGTGGCATCAATCTTGGAGACTCCAAAAAGGTCGAAGAATTTGCTAATGCCCTTTCTCATCTTTCGAAGATAAGCATTTCTAAAAAGGCTGCGGAGAGAATCGATTCCATCAGCCAGTCTGTCTCGGCTCTGATGGATAAGGTTGACGTTGCAAAGCTTCAGGCTTTGGCGGATGCATTTGGGAAATTGGGAATGGTAAAAGGCATGTCCATTCCAAGCTCACTTGCAAAAGCAGTGTCAGGCGGAACAACAACGGGAACTTCTGCAAGCTCTAACAAGAATGTTGTAGACATGTTCTCGCCAAAAGTTGATAAAGAGGGACAGGATGCGGCAGGGAAGATGGATGCAGTCGGAAAAGCTGCAACCAAGAACTCAGATGCACTGAAACGCTTTAACAAGGTTGTTGAGCATACGAAGAATATATTAAAAACTCTTGGCAAGACTCTGGTTAAGATTGGCATCGCTCCATTTAAGAAACTTGCAAGTGCGATAAGCACACCCATAAAGAAACTCGGTACATTCTTCGCCGCAATCAAACGTATTGCAGTATATCGTGCGATACGAACTGCGCTGAAAGAGATCTCTCAGGCATTCCAAGAAGGAAAGGAAAACCTCTATCAGTACAGTAAGCTGATAAACGGACAGTTTGCGGCATCCATGGATATGATCGCCACAAGCGCACTGTATGCAAAGAACTCTCTTGCAGCCATGGTTGCTCCTATTGTCAACAAGCTTGCTCCGGCAATAGATTATCTGACGGATAAGTTTGTCGATTTACTGAATATAGTCAACGAAACTATAGCAAGCCTTACGGGAGCTGCAACGTGGACGAGAGCTTTAAAGTACCCTACGGAGTACGCAGAGGCAACAGACGATGCTACAAAAGCCGCAAAGAAGTTCAAGGCTACGATACTTGGATTCGATGAGCTTAATGTTCTGAACGATAATTCTGATAACGGTAAGAGTTCAGCAAAGGATGCGCTTGACTATTCCAAGATGTTCACCGAGGAAGTGACAAACACCAGTACTTCTGGTTGGGTTGGCAAAATTGTCAAGGCAATAGAAGACAATGACTTTACTGAAATCGGCACAACAATCGGTAGAAATATCCGTGAAGGACTTGAAAGCATCAATTGGGACGAGATAAGAGGCAAGGTCAGCGAAGTATCAACCGATATCGGAACGCTTATCAATGGCTTTGTAAGTGACGAAGGCCTCGGAGACAGTGTGGGTAAGTCCATAGCCGAAGTAATCAACACAGGCGTTACAGGAATACATCAGTTTGTAAATACTGTTCACTGGGATGAGATAGGCAAGTTCTTCAGCGACAATACCGACAAATTCTTCAGCACCCTTGATGCAAAAGAAATCGGACAGACCATAAATGACACCATCAATGGCGTTCTCGATATGGCGAATGAGTTCTTTGAAAATACCGATTGGGAGCAGGTGGGTACAAAAGCCGGAGAAATGCTGAAACAGATTCAGTGGCTTGAGATAGCGGCAAAAGTAGGAACACTTCTTAAGAATATCTTTGTTGCAGCTATAAAAACTGCTGTCGGACTTGTAACTGAAGATCCCGAAGTGTTATTAGCTATCGGCGGTTTGTTTGCTGCTAAAAGCATTGTGAAGAAACTCACAAGCGGTCTTGAAAGTGGTTTAAGTGATACATCAAAAGCTGTTGACTGGAACTTGCTTACCAGTCATGCACCAGCAACAATCACAGCCGCAACGGTAATCACTTTTTATGTAGGCTATAAGGCT
>JAEIGA010012009.1_pt1 | contig 13137 bp, 15 predicted proteins | sample 9270691 | NCBI WGS metagenome assembly JAEIGA01 (sample SAMN17057246, study PRJNA624740) | gut metagenome | biome: biome; isolation source: fecal sample | host: Bos grunniens | place: China: Xizang | collected 2019 | reverse complement strand
TTCGGTCACGGTTTCGCCGGAAACTTCGGTCACGTTCTTCAGGTCGATGATACGCACCTTGCTTTCGCCGATGGAAGTGATGGTTCTGCCGAATGCTTCTTCGGATTCGGTCTTGTAGCCCAGAATACGGGCAACGGTCTGAATCTTTGTCTTCATGTCGCCGTTACACATGATAGCGTGTGCGCCGGTGCTGTTAATCAGCTTCAGCAGGGCTTCGTAGAATACATCGGCGTTTTCCTTCAGCGCAGCCATGGTGGAAAGGTCAATGTTGCCCTCGGTGTTGTATTCGGTGGACTGACCGACAAGGAACTTGTCCAGACCATCAAAGGACAGCGCATCGGAAGCAGCGTCGCCGTTAATCATAGCATCATGGAAAGTACCGATAGCAGAAATAATCTTTTCCTGCATCTGATACGCCATGTTGTTATAGATACCTTCTGCGTCCTTCAGCACACGGTCAATGTCAAACGCACCGCCGAACACCTTCAGTTCAACGGACTTCTTTTCTACCGTTGCCTGAGAAGCGGCGTATTCGCTGTTGATGGCACGGAAAGCGGTAGTAGAAGGCAGCTTCTTCTGCACATAACCATAGGTCAGAGTGCTACCGCCGGAGGGGGAAATACAGTTGTCAAAAGGCAGCAGTTCCAGAAGTTCAGATTCACGAATAAAAATGTCAACTACCTGCTGGGTCACTTTGTCGGCCATACCGACTTTCATTTCTGCAAGGGTCATAGGCATAGGATGTTACCTACCTTTCTTTGTTTTTATTTGTTTTGGGATTCGTACTGCATCCGCAGTGCATCTTCAAGGGACTGCGGTTCTGTTTCCCGCTTTCCGGTTCCATCCGGCAGGGGGTTCGGGTCGATCTTCCCGTTTTTGGACGTATCAAACCACGCCGGAAGCTGGGTTTTCAGGTCGGAAAGGATATTCTGCCAGCCCTTGATATTGTCGTTTTCGTCCAGTTCAAGGGTCTTTCCTTCGGATTTCAGCTTTTCTTGCAGCTTATATGTGATATAGTCAATGTCTGTCGCCTTTTCAGCAAGCAAGCCAACTTTTACAGCAGATTTCACCTTTGTTTCGGCAATCTGTTTCTGCAGTTCGGAAATCTGCGTTTCATACCCAGAAATCTTGCCCTGCATTTCTTCGTTGCCCTTTGCGGCTTTCTTCATTTCCGCAATCAGGCCGTTTGCCGCATCAAGTTCCGTCTGTTTCCCGGTCAGAGATTCTTCCAGAGCCTTATACTTTGCTGTGGAAGTGTATTCCCCCGAACCAAGGTTGCCGACCTTGATCTGCTTGTCTTTGTTTGCTTCGTTGCCGTTGTGGGCGTTGATGGCGTTGACCAGTTCATCATACGTCAGCGGCTTTTCTCCAAAGAGTGCTTTCAGAAAATCCATATAGTTCCTCCATCGGCGCACGTTTTTATGTGTGGTGTCCTCCACCGCCGAAAGCCTTTTTTATGCCATGCTCAGGGCAAAATGTACGGGCAAGTTTATATGCCATTACCGCATGGGGCATATAAAAAAGCACCCGGAAGGGGTGCTTTTTGATTAGTACATATATGCATCTTTGAAGTAATCAAAGTTTTCAATGATGCACTTTTTCAATAATCTTTCAATGGCATTTGCCATACCAGAATATACTACCGCCACCGGATGACTTTGCACCTTACCATCATCATAAAAATCAGATGTAAAGAAGGGGTCATCCGTTTGGACAATGTATGGGATGCCAAAATGGTTGGCAATTTCAATGATTGCCGCATTATATGTGGCTTTCATGTCAGTTGTGGGAACCATGGTAGACATCACAATCTTTGCGTGTGGGGCATGATTCATGATATTCCCAATGATTTTGCCATAATTTCCAAAGAAAGTATCAGGATTTTGTGTCCAATCTTCATTGATGTCAGCAATGGTTCCAAGATATTCTTCACCATAATAATTGGCATCATTGATCCCCAAACAAAGATAGTATACATCTTGTGCTTCAGTGTCCAACATTCGTGTCAAACCCTTACTGTTAGTCAGCCACCCACGGGTGGAATATCCACCACCACTGAAATTAGTGCATACCGTTCCCAACTTGCGTGCCAAAATCTGTCCCCAACTGATATCATAAATGTCATGGAACTTTTCACCAAAGTACACTTCACCGGATGCATAGCTGTCACCAATCACACCAAACCTGGAAAATAAGGACAAAGATACATAATCTTCTATGATGTATTCAGTCCTTGCATTTTCCAGAAGTGCTTCACCATATACGCCTATGGATTCAGAAACAGACATAATCTGTTCGGACAACGTGGAAATGACATTGTGGATGTCCACATTGATGTGTAAAGTATATCCCCGACTGGTACTCCAAGAAAAAACAACATCCGTGTCTTCCGTGGTTGTATAAGTGTATGCGTGTGTATCAGAATCAATGGAAGTCATCAATGAAACATAGGTACCATCCACATTCAGCTTGGCAATCATGGCAACTGCTGTTTTGTACCCCCTTGCGGTGAATGTCACCGTATATCCAGCCGGAACATGGATGGGTTTTGAAATTGAATATGATTCATTTTCAAAAAGTTTTCCGGTATCCTGAACATAATAACCATCTACAGCCACCAGCGTTTCATCATAATCCACTTTGGTAAATTTCAGTTTATCCACGATGGCTGCAATCTGTTCCCGGACGGCAGCACCGGCAGAACTGTAAATGATACCATCGGCACCCACACGGATGTCATGAAGTTCCGCATCACCTGTGGTGGAGCCTTCCGGGAGTTTGGCAAAGTTGTCAATCCTTGCCCGTTCCACATTCAGTGCGGCATTCCAATCCGCAGAAAAGGCGGTCATTTCGCCCCGCACCTTGCCGGATTCCATTTCAGCCCATGCGGAAACATTGGCGTTTACCTCGTCCGTGATTGCCTGAATCACTTTCGCTTGCCATTGTTCGATAACGTCAATGTATTCCGTTTCAAACGCTTCCCCAGCATCCCCGCTTTCCCCGACGGAAATACCGGTAAAGAATGCAGTGTTCCACGAATACCGGACAACCTTGTTTTCATCCTCGCACTTGTAGCGGATAAAGAATTTCAGAATCCCAGCCAGCTTCGTTCCGTTCTGGGAGATAAGCCAGCTAAACAGCACTGCTTCTTCATTATCCGGGCAGATTCGGAAATCATCGGCGGTATATAAACCGCTTCTTTCCTCTTTGGTCTTCGGATCAATGTTGAAATAGTGAACCTCCACCTTTGTACAAAGGGACATATCATGCCCTTCAACGTACCGGGGCAGTTCAAACGTGAACCGTTCCGAATTATGGTCGTATTGAATCAGCGTGGTTTTCCGGGAAGATTCATTCTTGATCTGCCGGGTAATTGGGTTAATGATAAAACGTGCATCAGAATCCGATACACTGTGAATATGTGACATATTCTACCTCGTTATTGCATAAAAAATGGACTATGCTTGCCCTTTTTTCTTTAACCATCGTTTTACTGTCTTTCTGTCCCACGCCGTGGATGTGGGCAAAATGTCAGGTATCCAAATACCGTCATCCTCTTGCTTTATCACACCTTCGACAACTATTTCTTGTGTGTTATTGCCGAACTGGTGGAGATATTCAGCCGGAATTTTAACGGTCATAACCTCATAGTTTCCACCATTCGACCAAGTTTCTTTGATCCAGTCTTTGTTATAGCCGAAGAACACTCTTTCCTGAATCACTTCCCCACCAGTACCACCATTTACAGGCGCATTTGTGGGCTTGAAACCATCCTTTTTGATTTTTGGAATGTTTGCTTTGTCCGTGGCGTGATACAACGTAACCATGCCGTCAGAATCCACAGCAGCACCCAAAGAACGAAGGTATTCAGAAACCGCCTGTCGCTTTTGTTCCAGTTCTGGTGTTTGTGGAATGTGTGAAACTTTCTTTCCATTTGCCTTTGCAGCTTGCTTATGGAACATGGGATTCCCGTCAAGCAGTTCTTTGTACCGCTTGTATTCCCGGTTGTTCATGCTCCCAAGAACCTTTTCAAAGTTCTTTGTCCCGTACTTTTCTTCCATCTGCTGCACGTAATTCATGTACTTTTTGTTTTCAGGAGAGAAAAAAGCCTTTTTGAATTCGTCATATGCTTCCGGAGAATCGAAGGTTTCCAGTTCCTTTGTAAAGTTGTTCATTTTGGTGAATCCGCCGCCAATAGCCCACCTTGCCCTTTGCAAAAGAGCGCACCGGCAGTTGATGACTTCCGCCGCCTTGCCGTGTGGGTCGCCGGGAAATTCAAGGCCGTTGGAAAACTTTTCATCCAGTTCCCGGTATTCTCCGTCAACCGCCGCATGGCTTTCACGTGTGCGCCCGTCAAGCGTTGCGTCCCACTGCTTGACAACATCTGCACCCTTTTCCTTTGCCTTGTAGCAAGCGTCCATGCCGGACTGACACTGTATTCTGTGCCCCTCTGTCCGGGCAATACGGACGGCGTTGTTATAGCCGATGTTTGACACACCTGCAAGCTGCTGGGCAATCTGTTGATAGGTCATTGCCGTAGCAACACCCCGGCTGACCTGCGCCGTGATTTTCTTTTTCAGCATGGCCACATCTTCCCCAAGCCGGGTATACAGCCCATGACTGATTTTTGAATCAAGCTGAACTGCCGTAACCATTGCTTCCTGATCCAGAGGAAAGCACATCGGAATCCCCTGCCCCTGAAGGTCGTACATGGTGCCAATGAATCCTTCTTCATAGCATTTGTCCAGATATTCCGACACGGTTTTGAATTCCTCTTGATGCATCGTGTCCAGAATGTCCCAGACCTGCTTTTTCAGGGCTTTTTGGTAATCCTTCTGGTATACCTTTGACTGAATCATGCTTTGCAGGGTTTCCCGTGCTTCATCCGGGGTCAGGTGCTGGTTTTTCTTCAGAAAGGCTGCCGCAAGTTCCCCGATTTCATCATCAGTAACAGAATCATAGGCTTTCCGTAGTGTGTCAATGCTGCTGTTAAGCTCTGCGACCCGCTTTGAGATGTCGTCAAGGCTTTTCCTATAGACCTGATCCAGCCGCTTTATAACGGCTTCCTCGTTGTCAAGAAACTGCTGCTGTACGATTTTCTGCCGTCTGTTCAAAGAGAATCACCGCCGCCCAGTTCTGCATATTTCTTCAAATACCACTGCGCTTTGTCGATGTCCTCTTGTCCGTTTTTCGCTTCATACCTGTACATATACTTATAGGCATTCAGCAGACAGAAATTCTTGACGGCTTCCACACCGAAACGGTCAAGCATTTCTTCTATGCATTCTTTCCGCCCTTCTTTCTGATAGTGGGCAGGATGGTTTACCATATCAGCCATGAAATCACCGCCTATTCTGCCGGGAATTCCGGGTCATCTTCCGGGACAACAGCGTCAAGTACACCCTGCGCCCCTGTCAGCCCTTCTTCCGCCTGTTTCTTCAGTGCGCTTTGGATTGCGTCAAAGTCCCATTCCATCACGTCACAGATTGCCTGCAGGGTCTGTTCGTCGCCCACATTCGCCGCAACATTCAGAATCGTGTTGACCTCGATCTGCTTTGTTTCGGCACGGGTCTTTTCGTTCTGGACGTTTTCGGTTTCGTTTGCCATGATATTCCGCTGGAAATCAAAGTAAATGTCCGAAATCTGGTAGTCTGTCTTCTGTTCGGCATTGATCTCAGCAAGCACCACTTTCAGCAGGTCTTTCAGCAACCGCCGCAGCCGCTGTTCCATTTTGTTTGCTTTCATTTCAAGCAGGGAATACGCCGCTTTGATGGCAATGTTCGTCGTGGCGGATGTATCTTTCAGGGCGTTCATATCCAGCCCCATACCGAACCGGAAGATATTCTTTTCATCTTCCTGCGCTTTGGCTTGCCGGGCTTCATATGGAATGGAAACGGTCACAGTTTCCACGCCGCCCTCTGCATCCACGCCCACGATTTTCTTTGTTTTCAGGTTCTGCTGCAGTTCGGAAAGGTCTGTACCGTGGAAGCCCTTGACAACGTGCAACGGCGTATCGAAGTCCGCAAGATTGTTTGACAGGCCGCATTGCATCAGATCATAGTCGTCAATCAGTCCCTTGATGGGTTTCAACCCACCAAACCGCTTTTTGCAGTTGTCCAGCCGCCAGAACGGGATATATCCCAGAGGATAGCCCATTCTCTTTCCGTCCTTGCCCTTGTACACCACATGGGGACGGGGATTTACTGCAACAGAATCGTCCGGCATGACCTTGCCGCCGCCAACCTGTACAAAATAGGTGGTTTCGGTTTCGCTCCATACCTGAATCCGGCGGATTTCCTTCTTCCCCTTATCAATCCGATCCACATACCAGTAAATGACATACTTGCATCCGTCGTCGGTATCCTGTTCCCGCACTTCCACAACACCCATCGAATCGGCGTGCTGGAAGGAAAGACGGTTTTCGGCGTTCTTGTATGCGTAGACATAATCAAAGCCCTTTGCATACGTCCCGGTTATCAGTTCCCCGACCTCCGACCAGAATTCATCGTCAAAATACAGGTCAATTTGTTCCTGCAGTTCCGGCAGACTTTCTTTCGCCCGGATGGGGTTATCATCAAACGACAGCATAAACGCCGAAAGCTGGTCTGCAAGTTCCGTGAAGAACGGGTGACAAATCTTGATGTTTGAACGGGTGGTATCCTCCACCAGTTTCCCGTCAGCGTTGTAGTAGAATAGACGGCTTTGCAGAATGTCATGTTCCGCTTCGTAGTACCGCATACCAACCGCCGCCATTCGTTTCCGTTCAGATGATATATCATCATCAATGAACCGCTTGATTTCGCTTTCTGTCAGCATATTTTTACATCACCTTCCTTGCAATGAGATACGCACAAAAGCCCGTGGAACGTGTCCACAGGCCGTGCGTTATTACAGTGATACCAGCACCTTATCTGACGGAACTACACCGCCATATGGTCGGAGTTTTCAAAAACCAAATAACACCACCGCACGGAATGTCACATCATGCGGGAATGCAGGTGCTGTGTATACTGGGGGAATCGCACTTCTGCCGGGTATCTGTGGAAAACCTGTTGAAAAGTGCGGTGTTTTGCTATACAAGCCATTTTTTCATCTTCCGCCATGTCTCCACGCCATACCGCAGGGCGGCCATAGCGTCATCCATGATCGGAACAGGGTCGTCAAAGTATTCGCCGGTTCTTTCGTCCTTCTTCCACTTCCACTGCTGCATTTCCTTGATGGTGTTGATGCAGTGCGGATGAACGTATATATACCGCTGTTTCAGCCAGTCTATCTGCGCTTTCACAGAGCCGCTGGAACCGCCTTTGTCAACGCCCTTCGCCAGATACCCGGCCTTCTTCCATTCCTGAATTCTGTCCGGTTCTGCGCTGTCGCACCACATGATTTTTCGGGTGGGAATAGCGTGTTTTATGGCTTCCTGTATAATCTCGTTTGTGGACTTCTCATGTTCATAGATTTCATCCAGAATATACAGATTTTCGTCTTTCCAGCCCAGCAGAAGAATGGCATTCGCATGGTTGAAACCGAAGTCCTGCCCGATGGCTATATCATCATAGTCATTGATATTCTGCGAAATGTCCTTGATTTCCCAGTTGTGCAGGATCAGACCGCCTATTTCGCCCCATTCACCCAACCCGTATATCTGATATCCTTCCGGGTCAACGATTGCACGGCGTTCCATGCGTCGGCGGTATGCGTCATCACAGAAACGGTTCGTCAGGTATGTAGAATGGTGGGTCAGCGTGTCAGCGTCGCAGTAATCGAAGAATTGCTTTTTGATCCAGTGATTTTTATTCACCGGGTTAAAAGTCATTCGTATCTGATAGAACTGCCCCGCCGGAAGTTCACCACGCAAACGGTCGTCGATGATTTCAAGGTCAGCTTGCGTGAATTCCGTCGCTTCTTCAAGCCATACGTCAGTAAGCTTGCCTTTCGGGAATGTGATGGATTTCAGCTTTTCCCGCTGCTTGTCGTCGTTCATGCCCCGGAAAATGATTTTGTTTCCGTTGGGTCGGCAGGTAAGCTGCAGCGGGGAAGTGTTTATCTTCCAGTATTGTTCCGCCCTGTCGCCGAACATCCGGTATATTGCCCCGGTAAGTTCTGCAAAGGTGCTGTCCCGGTTCGTAATATCGGATTTCCGCATGGCCACAAGGTTTCTGCCCTTGTCCTGCATCAGACGGAGTATGTAATTCTGTGCGGTATCAACGCTTTTGCCAGACCCCGCCGAACCTTTCATGACGATATACCGCTTTTTGCTCTGGTTTACGACCTTAAAGCACGGATTCGCCTTGATGTTGATGTTCATGTGCTGTCATCATCACCTTTGGACGGTTCAGCAAGGTAGTTTTCGCATTCGTAGTCCGGTATAAATTCCCCTATCAAAGGAATGCTTTTCACAAGTTCCCTTACAGCAAAAGAAAGCCGGGCGCAATGACAGCATATCAATACACCCGTAGGCTCTCTGAAAAGACAAGTTTTACACTGTTCCATCTTCTTCCTCCGTGCCGTAGTCAATGGTTATATTCAAATCCATATCAACGGCCTGTTCGATTTTTTCAGTATACAGCCCATGTCGCTTGCCCAGCAGTTCCGCCGCTTTCAAGCGTTCCTTTTCGTCCGGGGATTTCATTATCTTCCGGGCTTCCGAACAGCCGTCACCGATGAATTCAGTTACAACAACCTCCGACTGCGATTTCCCACGCATAACGGAAGTAATGTATTGCAGTATTTCGTCTTGTGTGGCAATAAGTTCAGCATTTTTGGATTCCATTCGGGATTTTATGTAGGCTTGAACTTCCGGCCTGTCAAGCAGATTCCACGCCGCCTGTCTGGCCGATTTTGCGGAATACCCTGCCCGAATTGCGGCCTGTGTTGCATTCAGGTCGATAAGGTAATTTTCACAAAATGCCTTTTGCTTTTCGGTCAGCTTCTTTTCTTCCATCCTGCAACACTCCTTTCGTTCTATTTGTACACGCTCAAATCAGCCCATGCAAAGCTGTTTTCAAACGTGCTGTTTATGGTTTTTGGGTTGCCCTTGTAAAACACCAATACATTTTGATGTACTTTTGCAACCTTCCTGTTCCTGCGGAATGGCGTTCCTGCTCTCATCGGGGCAGTGCATAGCTGATTCAGCAGAATGATTTCGTTGTACAGGCAAAGGCCGTTGTCCTGAAATATGCGCTTTGTGTCGCTGATAAAATCACGGTATGCGCCTTTGCTGTCCCGGATATCCCCAACAACGAAAACAGCAAAGCGATTTTCTTTCAGCTTCCGGCATGATGTTGAAATGATTTCCCGGTATGCTTCAATGAAATCTGTGTAATTCATGTTGGAGAGGTCGAGAGGGTGATTGCTGTACTTTTCAAGGTTATGATACGGCGGACAGGAAAAAACCAGATCAGCACTGCCGTCCGGTATGTACCTGTCTGCGTTCCGGCTGTCGTCGCAGTGCCACGCAGGGCATACACAAAGCGCATCAGCCGCCGTCTGGTTTGCGTCCACCTGCCTTTGTGATAGGTCTATACCTATGTACCTTCTGCCCAGCATTTCGGCCACCACGCCCCGCACAGAACCGCCAGCGAAGGGGTCAAAAACAATACTGTCTTTGTTGCTGAACCAGTTATATACAATCTCACACAGAACGGGATCGAAAATCGAAGTCCCGGTCACGTTTGCCTTTGCATATTCAACCAGCTTTTTCACGCCGCCGCCCAGAAGTTCATCATCACGCCCTGCGCCGCTGTCAAGCCCGATTTCAAGCCATTCTTTCTTCCGCTTCTGCCAGTACCCTTGCTTTGTATCAAATACAGAAAACGGTGGGTATTAGGAAATTGTCCTGCAATTTGCCCATGTAACCACATCCTTTTATGTTTTTGAACGCAAAAAACCGCCACAGCATTACGCCCGGCGGTTTTCATATTTTCCTATGATACATTATACCACGGATTATGATACACAAACGTACATATTCGTACACTTTTGCACAAATTCATACACTTTTTGACACTGCTTCGGCATTCAAAATATCTTGCAAGTGCTTCAAAGCCCGTCCGTGTACCGTAGTGACCCATGACCGGCTGTAATTGCAGGTATAGGCCACTTCATCGAAATTGAGATACTGCACATAGATTTTGTGAAGTACATCATATTCGGCAGTGTTCAGCCGTTCTATCATGCCAATGATTTCCCGCTTTTTGGTCACCAGTTCGGCCAGATCATGGCGGGTTTCGGCTTCAAGGTCGACGTATTCACCTATTGCATCCGCCATTCTCTGGGGGTTTCTGGTGGATTGTACCCGTTCACCGGACATTGTAGGGGTAACGCTCCCGGCAACGTCTTTAAGCTGCTGAATCTCCACCTTTTTGTTACGAATCATCATGTCCAGCTTTTTAATTTGCAACAGGTATTCTTTGGCGTTCAATGGCTTCACGCTCCAATCAGCTTGTCAAGCAGTTTTTCGTACATGGCTTTGTATGTATCTCTTTCGGCGGTCAGTGCGGCGATATCTGGGGTAGATTCTACCGGTTTGATCGCCGTTTCAACCCAATTGTCGGTATTTTCACGGGCTTCTTCAAGCTGTGACTGCAGGTGTGCAATATCTTCCTTCTGTGCTTCCACCTTCTGTATCAGGTCGGCGTTTTTCAATTCCAGCGTTGCAATATGTTCTTTCATTGCATCTTGCGCCCCTTTTTCAAGTGCTTCCGCCATATGGATTATCTCATACTTTTTCTTCGGTTCATCCAGCCCAAAAGCAGACCGCAAGCCCTTATCAATGGCGGCCATTTCTTCGGCGGTGCATTCCCGGATAAATTCGACAATATTTTCTTTCCATACGTTCCACGGCCTGTCACAGATCGCATAGGACGGCACAGAGAGGGCAATTTCCGCCGGGTATCTCACATTATCTTTTGTATTCGCCGTGATATTCAAAATATTGACAGACAGGCTTTCATAATTGACGGTGTTGTTGGACACAATAACACCATATCCTCTTTTGCCGTTGTTTTCAGTGATTACGATATCACCCCGATAGAAACGGGGCAGTTTTGCATTCATGCTCATATGTTTTTTCCTTTCCTTTCCTTTCCTTTCCTTTCCTGTTCAATACTCAGGATGGCTTCAAATGCTGTCGGGTCGCAGTAATGTTCCGCATTGCGCTTGATATTGTTCAAGCGGTATCACCTCCTATCAGTTTCTGTTTCAATTCTTCGCCCCGTTCCCGGATGGAATCATCATCAGCAGCGGTTTTTGGCGGTTCTTTGTAGGACTTTTCCAAAGCTGCGTTGAAAAATGCGTCTGTGTCGAAGGAACCGGCTTTCTGTTTTGCCTTTGCTTTTGCCTGATCCTCTTTCGCCCACTGTTCAAGGGTTACAAAGTGATTCTGATAACTTTTCCCGGAACTTATCATGTAGTATGAAAGCCGTTCTATGCGGTTGTTCCAGTCTTGGTGATGGCTTTTGAAAGTTTCAAATTCTTTCAAAGTCAAACGCACATTGTTGTATTTCCCCAAAACTACAACGTCGTTTTCTCCCGTTGTGGGTGCGTGGGACGATTCGTGGTACGATTCGGGGGACGATTCGTGGTACGATTCGTGCCCCGTTCTGTCATTGTCATTGTCATTCTCATTGTGCTTGTCATTGTCATTGTCTTTGTCATTGTCATTCTCATTGGCCAGAAAATAATCAGCAACAACCTTCTTGACAGTGACATTCAAATCATCACGCTGCCGCAAGCGACGGAACACAAAGTCAATCAGCGACTTGTCTTTAACTTTCTGCATATCCTGTTTTATGCAGTCTTCAACGGGTTTCCCGCCCTTCATGACAGAATGCCGCAGAAAGTTGATGATTGCGACCTCGTTTGTCTCTCTGGAAAAGCGTATCATGTTGTACTTTGTTTCAAACCGATCAAGAAGCACGTTGACCGCTTCCACAGAATAGCCCATGTGAAAGGCCGCTTGTTTCACACTGATTTCATAAATCCCAAGCTGCCGGGAAAACGGGTTTGTCAGCAGGTACAGCATAAAGAACTTGTCTTCCGGGCTGAATTCGTCCACTTTTCCGTCAGTCCAGAAAGAGGTATCTACTATTCTTTTAACGCCCATCTTCCTGCACCTCCGATTCTGTGTTGCTTTGCCTGATCCATGCTATGTCAATATGTCCGCACCGCTTGCACCGTCTGACCTCAACCGTCACATTTCGGTGTGTTTCGATGGTTTCATACAGGCACGGGTCAAGTTCGTTTATTCCGTCCGGCTTGATTACTATGCCGTCGGGGAAGCTGCATTTACACATCACGCCCCACCCCTTGCAAATTCAAGGTATTCCGATTCCTTTTCATCCCGGAACGCTTGCACCTGTTCATTTGCAGAAAGTTCGGGAAATTCCTGCTGCAGCTTTTGTCTGGCTCTGCGGACGGATTCAAATGGAGGAAACCCCCATTCAGCCATATTCAGCAGAAAAGCTGTGACTGTGACAAAGTTCATATCAATGCCCTTTTCCTGCCCCAGTTCACCAATCAAGCGGAAATATAAATGGCTGTCGCTGTTTCTTGCACGTTCGTCCTGCTGAAGAATAGCCAGCACACGGGCTTTTGTGGTTTTCAGATCATTCATTCTTTTCCACCCTTTCTGTGTGTCCGCCAAGGAAAGTATTCATTATTTGGTTCCGCAGGTCGTCGAGACTCCCTGTTTCACAAACATTCAACGCTTGTCCGGCTTCCCATTCCCGGTACAGGTTGAACCAGTCTTCGATTCGCATTGTTACCAGAATATCAGCGTTGTTTTTCTTGTGGAATACTGCGGGAAGTTTGTCGCCTTCCCCGGCTTTTGCGTCCCGGATAGCCTGTGCCATCCAGCTATATAATTCCATGCGTTCACAGTGCTTTGCTTCCACATGGATTCCCGGAAGCCCGACAACATCCGACGCATCACCGGTATTTCCGCAGTATTGGGCGGTTCGCCGTGCATCGTCGTAGCCGTATTCACGGAATTTCGATGCCAGCAGACGTTCAAACCGTGCGCCTTTCTGCTTGCTACTGATTCTTTTCATATGATCTCTTCCACCTTTTCTGTCTTGGGATATCATGGTTATTTCTGAATTCACTTTTGTATAGGTACTCGTTTACGCTCCATTCAGC
>JAEIGA010012008.1_pt1 | contig 13137 bp, 12 predicted proteins | sample 9270691 | NCBI WGS metagenome assembly JAEIGA01 (sample SAMN17057246, study PRJNA624740) | gut metagenome | biome: biome; isolation source: fecal sample | host: Bos grunniens | place: China: Xizang | collected 2019 | reverse complement strand
GAGGGCGATGAGTGGATATCGGTGGCGGACGTGGTTGGTGCGTCGGCGAATATTCTGCAGGTCGCGTTCGGTGACCTCGACGGCGACGGCTTGGCGGAGCTGATCACCGGCTGGGATACCTACAACAGCCGCGACCGCCGTCTGTCGGTGTTCTCTCTCTCGCAGGGGCTTTCGCGTCTCTCGGATGATCGTGTGTACACCCGCCTGTTTGTCGGCGACCTGACCGCCGACGGACGGGACAGTCTGCTTTTGCTACACATCGCGACCGACGGGGTGACCGCGACGATGGAGACGCTGAGGGGTACTGATCTGATCTCCCTTGGTCAGGTGATGCTCGACAGAAATATCCAGCAGTTTAACACGATGACTTTGTGCCGTCTGGCGGACAACGTTCACGGGTTGTATATCGACGCCGTCAAGAGCACCGACACCGCCATCACGGAACTGATCTATTACGACGAGGACGGTCTGCACGCCCCTTTGTGCAATCAAGCAGGACGCGTCAACACCGTCACCGCCCGCCCCGCGGGCTTTGCGATGCGGGACGTGGACGGCGACGCGCAGGTGGAGATCCCGCTGTGCACGCTGTTGCCTGGCTATGCCGCGGGAGAGAGCGCCGCGGACCACGCTTACCGCACTGATTGGATGGCGTGGGATATTGCCGATAATGCGTGGAGATTGAAGCTGTCGACGGTCGTCAATACCGCCGACGGGTATCTGGTGGTGCTTGACGAGTCGCGCAAAGAAACGGTCGCGACGACGTATGTGCCGAATGAGCGGCTGCTCACCTTGATAGATGCGCAGAGCTTGCGTCCGCTGCTCAGACTGCGTCCGCCGAGCGAAAATACGGACAAATCTTATACCACCCTCTTTGAAGCGACGGATGGTTACAGTGGTTGCGAGGTGTGGTTTGATGATGAGCAGTTGGATATCGACACTGTGCGATATATGGTACTGCGGCTGACAAACTGAAAGGAGCGGATGATCAATAATGAAGATATTGGTTTGTGAAGATGAATTATCCATCCGTTCGTTTGTGGTGGTCAATCTTCTCCGCGCTGGCTATGAGGTGATCGAGGCAGGCTCGGGAGAAGAGGCGCTCGAGCGCTATCACGCCCATCCTGAAGTGGCGATCGCGCTGCTGGATGTGATGATGCCCGGCATCGACGGGTTTGAGACCTGCCGCCGTCTGCGCGCGAAGAATGGGACGATGGGCATTATTATGCTCACCGCCCGCACACAGGAAGCGGAGAAGGTCAATGGCCTGAAAATGGGGGCAGACGACTACGTCACCAAGCCCTTTGGCATCGCGGAGCTGCTCGCGCGTGTGGCGGCGCTGGAGCGTCGCCTATCGTCGGCTTTTTCTGCGGCGGAGGTCAGCTATCTTGAACGGCTCACGAGCGGGGCATTCACTCTTAATCTGCGTCAGCGACAGCTGTGCAAGGACGGTGTGCCGATCGAACTGACGCAGATGGAATTTCAGATCATGGAATACTTTTTCCAAAACCCCCAAAAGCCGCTCGGTCGTCTGGAGATCCTGCGGCAGGTATGGGGGGATGAGTACGCGGGGGACGATAAGGTCGTGGACGTCAACATCCGCCGCCTGCGTATGAAGATTGAAGAGGATGCATCGGATCCGCGCCATATCTGTACGGTTTGGGGGATGGGCTATCAATGGAACGGATAAAGCGGGTACTGAACCTGCCGAAGAAGCTGTTTCCGCGCAACAGCCTGACCCGCCGATGGATCACCCACGTGTTTGCCGTGGTGGTGGTGTTTCTGCTGGTGCTGCAGGTGCTGTTTACGCTGATGCTACGATACTATTACTATCAGAGTGTCGAGAGTGCGCTGGACAGCCGTGCGGCATTGTATCAGCGCACGATGGAGATGACGGCGACGGCCGAGACCGCTAACTGGGACACCGGCAGTCGCGAGCTGATCGCGTATTTTACCGACAAGGAGAAGATGGAGCTGCAGGTGCTCGGCGTCAGCGGCAAGGTGCTCCTTTCCTCGAACGGCTTTGTTCCGAACGAGACGGTCGCGCCGATGGATTTCCGCTTGGCGTTGCAGAGTGAGAACGGCGAGGGTCGCTGGCGCGGTAACGTCGAGGGTGAGCAGACAATGGCGCTGACCGTCCTGCAAAAGGATGCAGACGGCGAGGTCGTCGGCGCGCTGCGGTACGTGGTGTCGCTGACCTTGGTCAATCGTCAGGTGCTGCTGTTATCGCTATTGCTGTTCGGGCTTATTTTGCTCATCGTGTTTTTTGTATCGCTGTCGGGCGTGTATTTTGTCAATTCGATCGTCAATCCCGTCGCGGCGGTGTCGCATACCGCCCGCCGTATTGCGATGGGTGAGTACGACGTGCGTTTGGATAAGCATTACGACGATGAGATCGGACGGCTGTGCGATTCCATCAACTTTATGGCAGGGGAGATCGGCGCGGCCGAACAGGTCAAAAACGAGTTTATCTCCTCGGTTTCCCACGAGCTGCGCACCCCGCTGACCGCCATCAAGGGCTGGAGCGAGACCCTGCAGGCCGCCCCCGAGGATCGGGAGCTGACGGCGCAGGGGATGGCGGTCATCGGCAAGGAGGCGACGCGGCTGTCGGGCTTGGTGGAGGAGTTGCTCGACTTCTCCCGTATGGAGAGCGGGCGCATCACGCTCAAATTGACAAAGCTGGATATTTTAGCGGAGCTGGAGGAGGCGGTGTTCCTGTTTCGGGATCGCGCCGCCCGCGCGGGTGTCCGTCTGGAATATTGTCCGTGCGACTCCCTGCCGCCCGTGACGGGGGATGCAGATCGCGTCAAACAGGTGCTGGTCAACATCCTTGACAACGCCGTGAAATATTCCCGCCCCGATGATCGGGTGCGGGTGGAGGCGGCGGCAATGCCGCAGGGCGTGCAGATCGTCATCAGTGATACCGGCATCGGCATCGAGCCGGAAAAGCTCGCGAAGGTGCGGGAGAAATTTTATCAGACCGACCCCGGCAATCCTGGCTCGGGCATCGGTCTGGCGCTTGCGGACGAGATCGTCCGCCTGCACAACGGTCAACTGGAGATCGACAGCGAACTCGGGGTCGGCACCGCCGTGACGGTGACCTTGCCCTTCGCACAGGAATAGAAAGGAACGAATCAGTATGGCAAAAGAACAAGCATGCCCGATGAAGAAGACCTCCATCGGCGGCCAGGCGCTCATTGAGGGTGTGATGATGCGCGGTCCCGAAAAGACCGCGATGGCGGTGCGCCATGTGTCGGGTGAGATGGTGGTCGAGGAGATGGAGAACCCCGTTTCCAACCGTCCCGCTTTTACCAAATGGCCGGTTATCCGCGGTATCTTCGGATTTATCGACTCGATGCGCTATGGATATAAGTGTTTGATGCGTTCGGCGGAGCTGTCCGGCCTTGAGGACGAGGATGCCCCCAAGACCGAGGAAGAGGAGAAAAAGCAGCACCGCCTGATGAATGCGCTGATGGTGGTCGCGGCGGTGCTCGGCGTGGCGCTGTCGCTCGTGCTGTTTATGTGGCTGCCGATCCAGCTGTTCAGCTGGCTGACCAAAGCCGTGCCCGCCCTTGACCACGCGTACCTGCGCGGGCTGTTTGAGGGCGTGCTGCGCATCGTCATTTTTGTGGTGTATCTGCTGCTCGTCACGCAGATGAAGGACATTCGCCGCACCTTCCAGTATCACGGTGCGGAGCATAAGTCCATATTCTGTTACGAAAAGGGGCTGCCGCTGACGGTGGAGAATGTGTGCGCTCAGAGCCGCTTTCACCCTCGCTGTGGCACGAGCTTTATGATCTTGATGCTGCTTGTCGGCGTGATCATCTCCATCTTGATCCCGATCAGCATCCCGTGGCTGCGCACGGTGGTGAAGCTCGCGCTCCTGCCCGTGTCGGTCGGCGTCGGCTATGAGCTCATTAAGCTCGCGGGCCGTCACGACAATGTGGTTACCCGCATCATCTCTGCCCCCGGTGTGTGGCTGCAGCATCTGACCACCAAGGAACCCGAGGACGGGATGATCGAGTGCGCGATCACCGCGCTCGAGGCGGTCATCCCCGCCGACAGCGAGGCGGACAACTGGTGACGGCGATGAGACAGCAGGAATGGTATTCCGCCGCGGTGTCGCGTCTTGCTGACAGCGGCTGTGAGGATGCGGCGTTCGACGCGCGGTGCCTGCTCGAAGATTTCGGCGGGCTTGCTCGCGGACACGCACCCGATGCAACGCCGCTGACCAAGGAACAAGCCGCGACCCTCGCCCGCGCGCTGGAGGAACGTGCCGCGGGTCACCCGTTGCAATATATTTTAGGCGAATGGGATTTTCTCACCCTCACCCTTGCGGTGGGAGAAGGGGTACTCATCCCCCGCGCGGACACCGAGTGTTTGTGCGAGGAGGCGGCACGCCGTCTTGCGGGGGTGAATGCCCCCCGCGTGCTTGATCTGTGTGCGGGCAGCGGCTGCGTTGGGCTGGGGCTCGCGAGTCTTTGTCCATCGGCGCAGGTGACGGCAGTGGAGCTGTCGGATAAGGCGCTGCCCTTTTTGCGTGAGAACGTCGCTCGCTATCCGCAGTACGCCGTGACGGTGAAACAAGCGGACGTCCTGCGCGACGCGGATGCGTTTGACGGCGGTTTTGACGCGATTTTATCCAACCCACCTTACATCCCGACCGCCGACCTCGCGGGTCTGATGCGGGAGGTGCAGCACGAGCCGATGATGGCGCTTGACGGCGACGCGGACGGGCTTACGTTCTATCGCACAATCGCCGAACAGTGGCTGCCGAAGCTCGCCGACGGCGGCGTTTGCGCCGTCGAGGTCGGTATCGGGCAGGCGACGGATGTCGCCGCGCTGTTTGCCACTGCGGGGCTGTCGGATATCCGCATCGTGCGCGATCTCGGTGGGGTCGAACGGGTGGTTTCAGGCATAAAAAATAAAAAACTGAACAAATGTTCGAAAACTCTTGCAATTTGGTTTTTGATGGTGTATAATGCAGTCAATGGCTCTTGAGAGAGTAAAATGACGTGTGGAGGGCTGGAAAATGGCCGCAAAAGCAGAAAAGACGAAAAAGACCGCCGACAAGGCGGATGAGCAGGTGAGCGAACGCCGCAAGGCGCTGGATATGGCGCTCGCGCAGATTGAAAAGCAGTTCGGTAAGGGCTCGGTGATGCGTCTGGGTGAGAACACCAAGATGCAGGTCGACGCGATCCCGACGGGCTCGATGGCGCTGGATGCCGCTTTAGGTATCGGCGGTCTACCGAAGGGGCGTATTGTGGAAATTTACGGCCCTGAGGCATCGGGTAAGACCACCCTCGCCCTGCACGTCGTCGCGGAGACGCAGAAGAAGGGCGGCGAGGCAGCGTATATTGATGTCGAGCACGCGCTCGATCCCGTGTATGCCCGCGCGCTCGGCGTGGACGTGGATTCTCTGCTCGTGTCTCAGCCCGACACGGGCGAGCAGGCGTTGGAAATTATGGAGGCGCTGATTCGCTCGGGCGCGGTGGATATCGTGGTGCTCGACTCGGTTGCGGCGCTGGTTCCCCGCGCGGAGATCGAGGGTGAGATGGGCGATGCCCACGTCGGTCTGCAGGCGCGTCTAATGTCGCAGGCGATGCGTAAGCTCGCCCCCGTCGTGTCTAAGTCCAACTGTCTGGCGCTGTTTATTAACCAGCTGCGTATGAAGGTCGGCGTGATGTACGGCAACCCCGAGGTCACCTCGGGCGGTAACGCGCTGAAATACTACGCGTCGGTGCGTTTGGACGTGCGCCGCACTGAAACGCTTAAGAGCGGGCAGGACGCCATCGGCTCCCACACCCGCGTCAAGGTCGTCAAGAACAAGCTCGCCCCGCCCTTCAAGCAGGCAGAGTTTGACGTGCTGTACGGCATCGGCATCTCCAAGGACAGCGAACTGGTCGACTTGGCGGTTAAACTGGACATCGTGGAGAAGTCGGGATCGTGGTTCGCTTATAAGGGCGAGCGTCTCGCGCAGGGTCGCGAGAACGTGCGCGATCTATTGAGAAACAACCCCGCACTGTCGGCGGAGATCGAGGCGCAGGTGCGCGAGAATATGCACAAGCTCGTGCCCGGTACCCGTGCCGCAGTGTCGGTGGCACCTGCGCCGGTGGAGATTCCGCTTGCGGCCGCGCCGCAGGTAACCAGCGCCGCCGCGAAGGCGCAGATCGACATCGTCGTCGACGACTAAATGAAAGCAACTAAGGGCAGAGAATTCTCTCTGCCCTTTTCTGCGTAGGAGAATGCTATGATCATTACCGAAGCACGCCGAAGACGGCGCAGCTTATATCTTTTGGTGCTCGACGGGCAAGAGGGCCCGACGGTGGATGTGCGCACCTTTGATGAGTCCGCCTACCGTGTGGGCGGCGGTATCACCGAGGAGCAGCTCGCTGCCTTGCTGGAAACATCCGAATACAACCGCGCGCGGGATCGCGCGCTGTATCTGCTCGGCCTGCGGGACTACGCTTGCAAGGAACTGGAGAAAAAGTTACTCACCGAGGCACGCCCCGAGGTCGCCGCACGCGTCGTGGGGCGGCTTAGCGAGGTGGGTTTACTGGATGATGAGTTGTATGCACGGCGGCTCGCGCAGAGTCTGAGTCGCTCAAAGCAGTATCCAAAGCGCCGCGTCGCGCAGGAACTTGCGCGCCGTGGGGTGGATCGCGAGACCGCGGGCTATGCCGCCGAGGAGATCGATTGCGAGGATTATAAACTCGCACTTGCACTTATCGAGAAAAAATATTATAATAAGATGACCGACCGCGAATCCCGACAAAAGGTGATGGCGGCTTTGGCAAGGCGCGGCTTTTCCTATGAGGCGATCCGACAAGCGATCGCGGCATACGATGAGGCGGCGCAATGTGATTTTGAGGAGACAGAATCAGAATGGCAATAAAAGTGGGTATGGTATCCCTCGGCTGTCCGAAGAACCAGATGGACGCCGAACTGATGCTGGCTAAATTGGAAAAAGCAGGCTACGAGATCACCGCCGAGAGCGGACTTGCCGATGTGGTGATCGTCAACACCTGCGGCTTTATCGAGGACGCAAAGCGCGAGTCCATCGACAATATTCTGGAATTTGCCCAGCTCAAGAAAGAGGGGCAGATTAAGCGCATCATCGTGACAGGCTGTCTTGCCGAGCGGTATCAGCAGGAGCTGGTGAAAGAACTGCCCGAGTGCGACAGCGTGCTGGGACTCGGTGCGAACGGCGACATCGTCGAGGCGGTGCAGAAGGTCACTGACGGCGAGAGCGTGCATCGTTTCCCGCCGAAGGAGTGCTGGTCGCTGGAGGGCGATCGTTTGCAGACCACCCCGCATTTCTTTGCGTATCTGCGTATCGCCGATGGGTGCGATAACCGCTGTACATACTGCGCCATCCCCCTCATCCGCGGGGGGCTCACAAGCCGCCCGATGGAGAACGTCCTCGCCGAGGCGGCAAAGCTCGTCGCCGACGGCGTGAAGGAGCTGGTGCTCGTCGCGCAGGACACCACCATCTACGGCAAAGATCTGTACGGCGAGGTGCGTCTGCCTGCGCTGCTGCGCGAGCTGTGCCGCATCGACGGGCTCAAATGGATCCGTCTGCTGTACTGCTACCCCGAGCACATCACCGACGAACTGCTCGAGGTGATGGCGACTGAGGAAAAGGTACTGCCCTATATGGATATGCCGCTGCAGCATGCGAGCGGCAAGGTGCTTCGCGCGATGAACCGCCCGGGCGATCGCGCGTCGCTTACCGCGCTCGTAAAGCGCATCCGTGACAAGGTGCCGAACATCACGCTGCGCACCACCGTGATGACCGGCTTCCCCGGCGAAACGAAGCAGGATTTCGAGGAGCTGTGCACCTTTATTCAGGACGCGCAGTTTGAGCGACTCGGCTGCTTTGCGTATTCTGCGGAGGAGGGCACCCCCGCGGCGGTATTGCCCGACCAAGTCCCCGAAAAGACAAAATGCCGCCGCCGCGATATCGTGATGGAGGAGCAAAGCCGCATCTCGGACCGATATAACGAGGCGATGATTGGCAAGACACTGACCGTGCTCGTCGAGAGCTTTGATAAATACGCCGAGTGTTGGTTTGGCCGCAGCGAGGGGGATGCCCCCGACATTGACGGCAAGGTGTTCTTTATCCCGACGTCGTGTGTACAACCCGGTGATTTCGTTCGGGTAACCGTAACTGATACGATGGACTGGGATTTGATAGGAGAGATGACCGAATGAATTTACCGAATAAACTGACGATTGTTCGTTGTGTGCTGACCTTTGCGTTTTTGGCGGTGCTGCTCATTGATTTTCCGTTTCACTACGGCGTGGCACTGCTCATCTTCATTGCCGCGTCGCTGACCGACTATTATGATGGCAAGATCGCCCGTCGTGATAACCTCGTCACCAGTCTTGGTAAGTTCCTTGATCCCCTGGCGGACAAGACGCTGACCACGGCGGCCTTTCTCGGCATTATGTGCGAGTTCGGCCGTGAGCCGATCCTCTGCTGGGCGGTGATGCTGATTCTTACGCGCGAGTTTGCGGTTACTTCGGTACGTCTGCTCGCCGCAAAAGACGGTGTCGTGGTCGCGGCATCCTTTGCAGGCAAGCTCAAGACCGTGATGCAGATGGTCGCCATCATCTATATGCTCGCCGCGATGCAGGTCTGCTCGTTTAGCGCAACACCGTATGTGCTGCGACTAATACTGCTCATCATCGGCATCATTCTGATTTGGGTTTCGGTCATCGCGACGCTGGTGTCTGGCTTCCAATATGTGTGGAATTTGCGCCAGTATTTTAAGGAAAATTAAAAAACAGTAGACAAATTCAAAATTTTGACTATAATAGTAATAAAGCAATGGATAGGAGAAGTACCCGCGCACGGCGCAACAGAGAGAGATCGCCACGGCTGCAAGCGATCTCGGCGTACGACACGGTGAAATGCACCTGTCCGCTCCGAATGGGAAAGCGCGTGAGCGCCGTGTATCGTTCGGCGGAATGCCCTCGTTATCGGGCGGGGCTCTGTTGGGAGCCGACGAGTATAGCGGAGTGGAACCGTGAGAGAACCTCACCTCCGTCATCCTTTGGGGTGGCGGAGGTGTAATTTTTTAGGGGAGGAATCGGTATGTTCAAACAAATGCGTGAGGACATCGCCACCATTCGGGAGCGTGACCCCGCGGCCCAATCGAATTTTGAGGTATGGTGGCTGTACAACGGTTATAAGGCACTGCGCGCGCATCGCCGCGCGCATCGGCTGTATCAGAAGGGGCACACCCTGCTCGCCCGTTGGGTGTCGCAACGGCTGGTGCGCCGCACGGGCATTGAGGTCCATCCCGCCGCGACGATCGGCAAGCGCTTCTTTATCGACCACGGCACGGGCGTCGTTATCGGCGAGACCACCGAGATTGGGGATGATTGCACGATCTATCAGGGTGTGACCCTCGGCGGCACGGGTAAGGATACCGGCAAACGCCATCCCACCCTCGGCAACAATGTGATGGTCGGCGCGGGCGCGAAGGTGCTGGGGCCGATCAAGATCGGCAACAACGTGCGCATCGCCGCGGGCGCGGTGGTGCTCACCGACATTCCCGACAACTGCACTGCGGTCGGCATCCCCGCGAAGGTGGTGCGCCGCGACGGCGAAAAGGTGCAGGATCTTGACCAGATCCACATCCCCGACCCCGTCGCGCAGCAGCTCGCTCGTCTGGAAGAGCGCGTTTCTGCGTTGGAAAACAACAAATAAGGAGCATCACTATGAAGATCTACAATACCATGACTCGTCAGAAAGAAGAATTTATCCCCATCGAAGAAGGCAAGGTGCGTTTGTACGCGTGCGGCCCGACGGTGTATAACTTTATCCACATCGGCAACGCCCGCCCCTTGTGCATCTTTGATGTGCTGCGCCGCTATCTCGAGTGGCGCGGGTATGAGGTGAACTTCGTGCAGAACTTCACCGACATCGACGATAAGATCATCCGCCGCGCTAACGAGGAGGGCCTCACCTTCCAAGAGGTGGCGGAGAAATATATCGAGGAATTTCGCACCGATGCGAAGGGACTTGGTGTGCGCCCTGCCACCACGCATCCCAAGGCGACCGAGAACATCGATATGATTCAGCAGATCATCACCACGCTGGCCGAGAAGGGCTATGCGTACACCGCTGCGAACGGCGACGTGTATTTCCGCACCCGCAAGTTTGACGAATACGGCAAGCTGTCACATCAGCCGATCGACGAACTGGAGAGCGGCGCGCGCATTGCCGTCGGTGAGATCAAAGAGGATCCGCTGGACTTCGCGCTGTGGAAGGCGGCGAAGCCCGACGAGCCGAGCTGGTCGTCCCCGTGGAGCGACGGTCGCCCCGGTTGGCATATCGAGTGCTCCGCGATGGCGCGCCGCTACCTCGGTGACACCATCGACATTCACGGCGGCGGACAGGACCTCATCTTCCCCCACCACGAGAATGAAATTGCCCAGAGCGAGTGCTGCAACGGCGTACCGTTTGCGCGCTACTGGATGCATAATGGCTATATCAACGTCGACAACAAGAAGATGTCCAAATCCCTCGGCAACTTCTTCACCGTGCGTGATGTGGCGAAGGAGTTCGGCTATGAGCCGATCCGCTTCTTCCTCATTTCGTCGTCGTATCGCAGCCCCATTAACTACAACACTGACATCATTCAGCAGGGCATCGCCGCGCTGGATCGCCTGTATAACTGCAAGAACGCGATGGCGTTTGCGCTGGACAACGCCCCCGCGGGCGATGCGGGCGAAGCCTTCGCCGCGCAGGTGGAGGCCCGCCGTGCGCAGTTTATTGCCGCGATGGACGATGACCTCAACACCGCCGACGGCATCGCCGCCCTGTTCGAGCTTGTCAAGGATATTAACGTGATGCTCGCGACGGGCACCGCGACCAAGGCGACGATCGAGGCGGGCAAGGCGCTGTTTGACGAATTAACCGACGTGCTCGGTCTCTGCTATGCCCGCGAGGAGAGCGGTGAGGACGATGCCGCGATCGAGGAGCTGATTGCCGCGCGTACCGCCGCCCGCAAGGAGAAGAACTGGGCAGAGGCGGATCGCATCCGCGACGAGCTGAGCGCGATGGGCATTGTGCTTGAAGATACGCCGCAGGGTGTCAAATGGCATCGGGCGTGAGCCGCATTGCCAAGGCGGCGGTCTATCTTGCACTGACCGCCGCGCTTATCGGGCTTAGCTGGTGGCTGCAGGCAGGGCTGACGGCGATTTCCGCTGTTGCGATCCTGCGCGCGCTGCGATGGTTGCTGTATGGCGGCGTTGTGCTGCTCGGCGTGGGCGTGTTCCTGCGCCGCGGTGCGGATGCCGTGCTGTTTGACGTGCTCGGTAGCGGTGCGCTTTTTGCGTGGCTTGTGCTGTTTTTGCTGTATGGCGGGATGGATAACCCCGCCGCCGCAGGCGCGGACACCGCGTCCAATCTCTTGATGCTTGTGTGGTCGGCGATGCCGCTCGCGATGCTCGTCCGCGCGGCGGTGCTGGTCGCCGCTACCCGTGCAGACGAGCTGCCTGCACGCCGCCGTCCGCTGACGGTCGCACTCGCCGTGCTTGTCGCGTGGATGATCGTGCTGGTGATCGCGGGGCAGATACTGCATTTTGTGCATCTGTGAGCGTCAACCAACATACCTATGGAATGAATAGGGGAGAGTAAAATTGAGTTTTGTGGAACTGTTGCTCATCGGTCTGGGGTTGTCGATGGACGCTGCCGCCGTGTCGATCTGCAAGGGACTTGCCGCAGGGCAAACGAAGCCGCGCCACTGCCTCACCGCGGGCGCGTATTTCGGCGGCTTTCAGGCGCTGATGCCGCTGATCGGCTATGCGCTCGGGCGCACCTTCGCCGATCACATCAACCGCTATGACCATTGGATCGCCTTTGCGCTGCTGGTCATCATCGGCGGCAATATGCTGCGCGAGTCCTTTGGCAAGGAGGAGGACTGCACCAGCGCCTGCTTTACCCCCGCGGCGATGCTGCCGCTCGCGGTCGCGACGAGTATCGACGCGCTCGCGGTGGGCGTGTCCTATTCGTTCTACCTTGATTGGGGACAGCTGTGGTTGGCGATCGCCGCGATCGGCGTTATTACACTGGTGGTGTCCGCCATCGCGGTCAAGCTCGGCAGCGTATTCGGCGCGCGGCACAAGACTTTTGCCGAACGGCTCGGCGGCTGTATTCTCATCTTAATGGGGTTAAAAATTCTGTTAGAGGGACTGGGTTTCTGGTTCTAACCGACAAAAATAGGAGTGAAAAACTATGGCGAAGATGTGGGCAGGACGCACCGACGGCGTCACCAGTCAGATCGCAGACGATTTCAATTCGTCCATCCGCTTTGACAGCCGTATGTACAAGCAGGACATCACGGGCAGTATGGCGCACGCCGCGATGCTCGGCGCGCAGGGTATCATCACCGAGGCCGAGGCGGCGCAGCTTATTGACGGATTGCAGGGTATTCTCAATGACCTCGAGAGCGGCGCACTCGCAATCGATATGACCTGCGAGGATATCCATATGTTTGTCGAGCAGGTGCTCACCGAGCGACTCGGCGACGTGGGTAAGAAGTTGCACACCGCGCGCAGCCGTAACGATCAGGTTGCGCTGGATGTGCGGATGTATCTGCGCGAGGAGATCGACACGATCGACGGGTTGCTTGCCGAATTGCTCGGCGCGCTGGTCGAGCAGGCGGAGGAACATAAGACGGTCATTCTCCCTGGTTACACCCACCTGCAACGCGCGCAGCCGATCACCTTCGGCCATCACCTGATGGCATACGCGATGATGCTTACGCGCGACCGCGATCGCCTCGCGGATTGCCGCCGCCGTATGAATGTGTCGCCCATCGGCTCGTGCGCGCTCGCGGGCACGACCTACGCGACCGACCGCCGCTTTGAGGCGGCGAAGCTCGGCTTTGATGACATCTGCCGCAATAGTCTCGACGGCGTGTCCGACCGCGATTTCTGCGCGGAACTGCTCGGTTCGCTGTCCATCCTGATGATGCATCTGTCCCGCTTCTCCGAGGAACTGATCCTCTGGTCGAGCTGGGAGTTCCGCTTTGTCGAACTGTCAGATGCGTTCACCACCGGCTCGTCGATTATGCCGCAGAAGAAGAACCCCGATATGGCGGAGCTCGTGCGCGGCAAGACGGG
>JAEIGA010012007.1_pt1 | contig 13137 bp, 7 predicted proteins | sample 9270691 | NCBI WGS metagenome assembly JAEIGA01 (sample SAMN17057246, study PRJNA624740) | gut metagenome | biome: biome; isolation source: fecal sample | host: Bos grunniens | place: China: Xizang | collected 2019 | reverse complement strand
TTTACCATCTGGGACTTGATGGAACTGTTGTTGTCTTCATCCCAGTTGATATCCCACGAGGTAACATCACGCTGGCTGTATAGAATTCCCATATCAGAGCTACTGCTCTCGGAGTCCCTAGCAGAGAACTTCATCCCCTTGTGGCTGTCCTTGTATTCCTGTACAAAACTGTCCACAATACCCTGTGCCACAGGGAAGTTGCTATGACCACCGCTGTACTCATTCAGCATTCTGGTAGCCTCATCCATGTTGAAGTCAGGCTTCACAGGCATCTGAGGACTGCCAACTCCATTGTTATCGTACATCTTGAAGTCGATAAGCAATTTCCAGTATCCATCGGTGGAACCGTCAGCCTTCAGGGAGTAAGAGCCATCACCATTGTTCTGGAGGAGCTTGTAGAACTTGGGACGCTTATTGTTTCTGGCACACATCTCCAGATAAGCCTCCGCATTCTCCTTGCCACTCTTAGAGAAATCCCAATACTCATTGGGCATATAGTTGGTGGCCTTGTCCTTCACCATTCTGCCTCTGTACTCATGGTACTGGGGCTTGATGAACTTCTCGTTCTGCATATAGGTGTAGTCCTTGGTCTTTGCAGGAAGACCCATAGCTGCATACTGGGACTTTTTCCACTGGGATCTGTGGAAGGGGATGATGAAGTCCACTCTGTCATCAGCCATTGCAGCCAGAAGCTGTTCATCATTGAAGGCAACGAGGATCGTACCCACATTCTTGGAATAGCGGTTACGCAGGGCAACAGCAGTATCGATGGGCATACCCTCTACATCATCAAAAATGAGCTTGCCGTTCTCGTCCACACCCTTGGCAATCAGGGAGAGGTTGATCTTCAGCCCGGTATCACCCAATGCCCATGCGAAGTCAGGAACTTTGGTGTAAGCCTGACCAGCCAGCCCCACTCTGGACATATCCATGATGATCTGCATGGTATCAATGAGGTGGACGATCTCAAAGTCAGAGAAACTCTGGAGACGGATACCGCCATTCAGGTTTTTGTCCTCCACATTGCCATCATCCTTGAACTTCTCAAGGATCTCACCCTTGTACTCGGTGTGGAGCTGGTACAGTTTGGGTTTCTGCTGCGATGCAAAGAGGTTCTTGTCACCCGGCTTCAGAGTGCCGTAGTGGTTCCAGAAGTATTCGTACTGCTCATAGCATTCCGGGTGATTGATTCTCACCCACTCAATGCCATCAGGCGTGTTCACATCAGCCATATTGGGCTGCCATGCATCAGGGTAATACTGCTTGTACAGCTTCAGGAATTCCTTTGCAAACTGTCCCATATTGGCTCTGGAGCCTTCCACATAGCACAGTCCGCAGCTAACCTCCAGCCCCTTCTCCTTCATGCGGTTGCGGATGTCGAGGATCTCATTGGCAGTCAGTGCCGTGTTGGGCAGTGCCTTCTGGATGGCAGTGAATGTGCCGGTCAGCAGTCTGCGCTTCTTACACAGAGTGGAGAAGTCAAAACTACCGCCGTATTCCACATTGCCCACGAAGGAGGATCTGCCGGGACTAGAGAAGTAGTCCAGTCTTACCCTGTCCTCTGCGATCATCTTGGCGATGCTGTTCACGGAGTCGATATACGCCTTGGCTTTCTTCACGGATACGCCGATGGCCTTAGCAATTTCCTTCGCAGCCTTCTCTCGCTCCTGCACATAGTCAGACTCAGTCCAAGTACGCTCGGACATGAGAATCGCAGGTGCGACAGACTCCGTATTTGCATCCACTTCCATATCCAGTGCTTTAGTAGATGCATCCACATCGATATTCTCTGCTGCATTAAAGTTCGCATCAGCCTGGACGAATGCCCTCACATATAGATCCTGGAGCTGTCTGAATGCCTCTTCGCCAAAGTTCTCAACACTGGCAGCATACATGAAGTCCGGGTTCTGGGTGTCGTATACACCGATGAGCTTGCCGAGCTTGTCCAGAATATTCTTGATGACCTGACCCAGTTTCTGGAACAGACCCAGATCCTTCTGCTTCAATTCCATCAGCTTATCGTAGGCATTCTTATCTGCCAGCATTCTGGAGAGCATATCGCAGACCAGTTCCTCATGTGCCTCCTTCTCAAGAACGGATTCACTGGGGATAGGTTTGCCGTCCTCTTTATAGCTCTTCTTGAGCTTGTTCTTCTGATGCTCAAGGAGCTTATCGATAGGAACGTTATTGCCGTAATGCTCAAACAGGAAGTCACTGATAGCTTTGAAGTCCTGCGCATTCCACTTAGCAATGTAGTGTCCGATCTCGTGCGACAGGGTGTAGAGCATCAAACCCTCGCCTTGGTTACCGGCATTGAAGTCGATGTAGATCTTGTTCCCATCGGTGAAGTAGCCGTTGGGTGCAAGTCTCTCCTTGCCATCCACTACAGCATAGAGTTTGCCGTCCTTCTTATAGGACTTGTAGACATGAACTTCAAGATTGGACATCTTGTTGATCATGTCAATGGCAGCCATGGAAGCCTTCTGGACCTCCTTGGCACTCTTCTCATTGTAGGTGAAGCCTTCAAAGATGATCTTCTTATCAGCGTTCTTCTCGCTGATAGTAGACTCGGTGCTTGCCTGATTGGTGGTCTCTACAGCAGCATCGTCTCTGCCCATCTGGAATGCCATAGCACTCTGACCGGGAGTGAGGGATAGGTTCTGCAAACCTGCTTTATAGTTGAGCTTGCCGTACCTGTATGCAAAGGGAATGTCAATGGCATACACCTGGGCAGACACACCATCAGCCTGATTGAAGCCTTTGATGATTGCCCATGCAGATGCAGCACTGACATCCATGTTGGCAACAGCAGAGTACACAAAAGCCTCGTCTTTCGTTGCAAAAGCCACTTCGCTGGCATCAATGGTGCCGTTCTCGGTCTTGAGGATCAGCTTTCCACCCTCGATGGATTCCACTCCGGTGATGACCACATCATTGCCATTTTTGTCGATGGTCTTGCCATCTGCTGAGACCTCATATTGGTTCTCTGCGAGGCTTTCCTTCACAGCGTTGTTATTACCCTTCACGAATTCTTTCGCCACATCCAGGCTAACGCCTGTGGCTTTGGAGAAGAGGCCGGCCTTAACATTGCTATTGAAGTCACGGATATTCTGGCTTCGCTGTCCAATGGTAGACTGCTCATTGGTGACAATGTTGGAGATGGCATCCTGCACAACTTTGCTATTCTTAACGGACTCCAGGAGCTTGGTCTGCGCCTTGGTCAGTTCCTGACCGTTGTAGCTCGCAACCAGTGCCTCCGCAATGTCGTTTGCCGTTTCGGAGTTGAAGCCCTTACGCTTAAGACTCTTGGCGATATCTGCCTGGTTTTGAGATGCATTTGCGAGATTGTTCGCAGTCTGAACAGTCTCGTACAGCTTGCCCACTCTTCGGTTGGTCGCATTCCTGCCTACAGCAGCAGTCTGCTTATTGAGTTGCTTCTGGGTTGTTCCTTCGGTTACCCCTGCAACCTCATTAGCAAGGCTCATCAGTGCATCCACGCCACCTTCAGCATGGTTGATGAGTCTACCGGTATCGGCATACTGCGCTTGCGTGGAACCATAGGATACGGCAGAAGGGATACTGGCAGTTCCTGCACCAGACAGGAAGCCTCCAAAGGATGCCTGCGCTACAGCCTGCACCTCAGAGAGGAATGCCTTCCATTTATCTCCACCATTTTCCTCAACCAGTTTCGCCCAGTCGGACTCACTGCCCATGATGATGGCGTTTGTGAGGATATTGGAGATTTCCGTAAAGCCTTCCTCGGATGCCTCTATACCGCCCTGAACCAGCACGTTCTTGATCATCTGGCCTACGGTCTTCGCATCCTTCATATTGATGAGCTTATCAATGGACAAGCTCTCAAAGACCATTTCAGCGGCACCTGCTGCTGCGCTACCGAAAGCGATCTGCTCCATGGAAGCACCCTGCTCATACAGTCTTGTTGCCTCGCTGGTAGCCGCACCGGTGGCCAGTAATGCACCACCCAGCTTACCACCGATGCCCATAGCAGCAAGGGAGTCCAACCGGGACATACCGGTCTGGTATATATCGCCCAATGTGAAATCAATCACCGGAATCGCAAAGCCGGTCTCATCCAGCTCAGCAGCCTGCAAGCCACGAGCGGTGCTACTGAAGTGCATACCGGCGTGAGCTGCCGAATAGGGGTTGATCTCGTTGCCCATCAGCGTATTGGCTGTATTCTCGATCAAGCCTGTAACACCGCTGAAAAGCTGTGCCGGAACTGTGGCTGCACTAAGTGCGATCTTCTCCAAGGCATTCGCCTCGTCAAAGGCTTCTGCCATCTGTTGATTTCCTGCCATTGTCTGGCGGCGGTTCAACTCCGTTTTCATGTCAGTCAGATACTTGTCAGCAACTCCCTGACCTGCGGTGTTGAGCAGGTAATAGTAGATATCGACCTCGTTTTTCGTAAGCTGATCCCAGCTTCCATCTACGGCATCCTTTATGATAGACTCCCATGTTCCTTCCATGTCAGCAGGAGTGCCGAGTGCGCTCTGGACATCCTCCTCAGAAGCATTCAGGTACAGACCAAGGCGGTCAGTAACCTGATATGCTTCACTGGATGCTTTGGGGTTGATCCAGTTTCCCTTACCATCCACAGACAGTTCATTGCCATAAGCATCACGGTAAACTCCTTTTGCATCGGTATACCATGTGGAGCTGTCACTCAAAGCATCGTACTCAGAAAGCTCTTCTCTGGTAGGATTATCATGGTTGCGGTTTGCGGAACCAGTATAAAAGTCATCCTGCAAAGTGACCTTGGTGTAGTCATCCACAGTCTTGCTGACATAGTTCTCATTGCCACGCTCATAATTGCGCATATCAGTTTCCAGCCGGGAGATTTCTGCCTTGATCTCTTTCTCCCTCTGGTAGTAGGCCATTCGCTGTCTGGTATCAGTCCAGTCGATATCAGCAGCGTTGTCCATCTCCACCTTCAGCTCAGCAATCCGTTTCTGGTTTTCCTGGTATCTCTGCTGTCTGGCATTGCTGTTGTCAGAGGAAGAACGGAAACGATATTCATCGTAATCATCTTCGCTCTTAAACTGCGAGTATACTCCGGCACTGGAATAAATGGAGTCCTGACCGCTCTTTACACCCTTCAGCGATGCAAGGAGGGAGTCCGTAGCTTCGTCACCGAAATATTTACGGTATGCCTCTGCTTCACGCATCAGGTTTGATACCTCGATCATATTGGATCTCTGGCTATCGTATATGTCGGTAACACTCTTCCCCCAAAAAGGGGAAGAGATGCTATCGTTGTAGGATTTTACCGCAGTCTCAGACCGGCTACGAAGATCGTCCCATAGGTTCTGTGCATTGGCAGTATTTCTTGCCTCTCTTGCTCTCAAGGCCGCCTGTATCTTGCTGTCACTGGCTTCCTTTTTTGCTGCAAAGGAATTATCCGCAGATTTTCCAGAAGAAGCCTCCTTTCTTTTCTTTCTGGCTTCCAAGGCTTCCTGAATTTTCTTGTTATCTGCCATCTGTATCACCCTTTCTTGCGAAATACTTAATGACCCAACTTACCACGAGCACCAAGGGATGCGTAACTCACCATGTTGGTAGGAATCAGACCATTGCTGTTCATGCGCTGTAGTTCGGCCACAGCAGCTTCCATGCCCTCGGTTTGACGAATGGTAGCAAAATAGCCATTCCAGTCTCCTGCATCCCAGTCTGCGTAGGTGGATTTGGTTTCGTCCTTCCAACCATCGCCGTCAAGGTCCTGTCCACCGGTGTACTTCTGGTAGGCATCGGCAGCAGAGGTGACACCCCACTTCTTCTGTGCAGCAGCCTGAGACTCAGCACCCCACTTGCCATCAGGCGTAACTCCAAGAGCCTTCTGCAAAGTCTTGACACCAATCTCGCTGAGACCGCCGTTATCATAGCTATCGCCAGTAGGAGTGTCAGGTGTAGTATCCTTAGTAGGATTGCTAGTAGTATTGCTACTATAAACCTTGGATTTGCTGAGTGCATACTGCTGATCATACTGCCGTTTGGCCTCATCGAACTGAGCCTGCCACTGCTCGTCAGCCACCTTGTCACGATCCTGCTGATAATCGAATGCCTGCTGCCACTGAAAATCGGATACCTGGTCACGGTGCTGACCATAAGCCATGTTGTAGCCATCCATGTACTTGCCATAGTCAGTCTCAGCCTGATATCTCGCATCGTCTGTCAGGCGATCCAGCTCGGTGTAGTAGTCGGAGACGGTGTCTCTGTATCTGCCGTAGTCCTGATCCTCTCTGTCTGCATAGAGGCCATACTGGTTGTACAGGTCATCGCCCTCTCTGTTGTACTGGTTAAGGGCAAGCTGATACAGTTCCGGCACTCTCTCATTGAGCTGCTGGAGATAGCCCTGATAGGTCTGCTGACCAACAGACTGTGCATAAGAGTTGCCATAGCCACCGGTCATAGCCTGTGCCTGACCCATGGTGTCCATCATAGCCTGCTGCCCCTGGAGCATATACTGGTCCTTGTACTGCTGGTACAGGGCATCTCCATTCAGATCATAGGTGAACTTCTCCCGGTTCAGGATCTTGTTGAGAGTCTCATCGAGCTGGGTCTGCCACTGAGACTGATATGCACCGGGCTTATTGGCAAGCTGTTGCTGAAGCATAGCTTCTGCCTGCTTTACCACATCGCTCTTCTCATAGGCATCATAGGTAAAGTCACCGGGCTTCTGCGATGTCGGTTCCTGCTGATTATTATTCGTTGCAGAGCCTGTTGTGGGAGTGGCGGCAGCAGGCGTAGAAACCTTGGTCAATGCACCCCATGTGTTATTGCCAACGATGCCATCCACAGCCAGATTGTTTGCCTTCTGATAGTTCTTAACAGCCTGCTGTGTCTGGTTGCCAAAAATACCGTCTACGTTCAGGTTGGCACCGTTCTTGTTGAGCAGCTCCTGGAGCTTCTTGACATCACTGCCCTGAGATCCATAGCTGACCTGATTATAAGTAGCCATAGGTTTTTCCTCCTTATTATTCTTTCCATCTGCCGATGGCATGATATGCAATGGTAAACGAGGCACCGGTTATCGTTGTGGGGCGAATCACACGATAGGATGCAGGCTTACTGGCTGTGGTAGTTCCGTTTCCGTCCGTACCCTGCCAGCTTAAAAGGGTCAATGCAGTACCGCTTTCCACAGTTGCAGTGACAACAGGAGCAGTGTAGAAACTGAATGGGAAAGTCACCTCGTCACAGTCTGCGTAATACATACTACCGAACTGAGTCGTGATATCCCTGGCTTCGTTCTTCACTCTTCTCCAGCACTCTGCGATACCATCGCTATACTTCCTCCAGTACCAGCCATCCGTCTCACCTTGGGAATATATGCCGTGGACTTCGCCATGGAATTCAGCATCAAACCAGCAGTCGAACACATTATGCTTGGAAGGATCATGGTAGCCACCAAGAGTCCAGCCATGACCGCCTGGAGGTACATTCCATGTCACGAATGCCGTTGGTATGTTGATAGTGACAGTATCTTCCTCGCCAACATCATCCTCTGCGATGAGCCGGATGTTATAGGCAGTGGTGTTGGAAGTAACAATGCCAGACAGACACACATCCACATAGTCGGTTGTTGCCTTCCTTGCAAGCAATTCTACAGGTGCAGAATAGTCATCAGCAGCATCAGTCTTCCATTGGTAGCTCAGCTTGCAGAAGTTCTTCTGCGCACCATTCGATACCACTTTCCAATACTTTCTGCCGATCTGGATGCGGAGATACACACCACCGGGATCGACAGTACCATCAGAATTGCACCGGGTGCAGACGATGTTGCTCTTGCCTTCTCCCGGAATTATCCTGGGCCTGCTATACTCGATGACAGTAATCTTGCTTGTCTTCTTGGTGAAATAGCCTCTGGCATCCGTTACCTTGCCGGAGATCTCCACAGTGCCTGCGTTGGCGAGAACTGCCGATGTATACGGATTTGTACTGCCCTTGTCATTAAGCAGCTCCGTCAAATAGGACTTGATGGTCGAATAGTCGGAGGAGGCATCATAGGATACCTTCACCTTGGACTTGCCTGCCACATATACTCCACTGAAGGGTGATTCAACAGCACTGACATTCATGGTCACCTTCGGCTGCGTGGTGGTGTCATCAGGTACCGTTGCAGTAAAGGATGTAGTCTCTGTTCCTAGCTCGGTTTCGCCATGCCAAGTCTTACAGGTGATGGTGACCTTTCCATCCTTTGCACTGGGGACCTTCGATGCAAGGGAAAGAGGAATGGGCCATGTGCAGGAATCCCCAACACCTTTTTTAATCGTACCGGTAACTCCACCGAATGAGTATGTCAGGTCATGTGTAAGGGCAGATGATTTCCTGTTGGTGTAGATGGTAACACTTTTGCCCATTGGCACAGAAGAAGCGGATACAGTGGGCTTAGATGCTGCATCAATGGTATCAAGTGTAAATGTTTTAGACCCTTCAACGTTTCTGTCATACAAGTAGATGCCAGCTGCTACCGATACAGCAAACTTGCGTGTACCGTCTTCTTTGTGGGTCAGCTTCTTTTTACCGCTTGCAACAATAGTTCCGTCATATAGCTTTATGCGGTAATTTCGATCAGCACTGTATACTGTATCTCCATCGATCACTACTTTGAAGAAGCCGCCGTAGATCCAGCTCTCGTTGATTACACCTGTTAATGTCCAAGAGATGGTGGAGGTGTTATCGGTAATGGATTGTGTGGCTGTCCATGAAAACTTCAAAGCACCGTTCTGCTCTTGTCCGTACCATGTGTTCGTAGTTAAACTTCCACTTAATGCCATTGCTTATCCCTCCCACCTGAGTGACAGGCCCTTGGATGTATCGAGGACAAATCCACCCAGTTTCAAATTGCCAAGCACCTCTACCTCGGTGACAACCAGCTTGTAGTTGCTGATGTAGGCAACAGGATCATTCTGATTGTTCGCATCGTAAAATGCGAGCTTATCTGCCGTGAACCTAGCGAACTTGTTGAATGTCTCAACGCCGTTATCCGTGGTGGTCTGTCCGATTTCAATGCCTACGATAGCCTCTCCATCCTTGGCATACTCAATGATGCCGGAGTAGATGTGACCGTTCACCAGTAACTCAGACCGGATATTACCGTTCTCATCAAAGATAGACTGAAGAGAGGATACGGTTTGCATCAGCTTTGCATTGGTGGCATCGATCTGGTTCTGGGTGTCCTCAGAGAAGGTTCCGAAAGCACTGGAAGCCACATAATGACCACTCAGCTTCAGCATACTGTCAATACTCTCATAGTAGGCTGTGACAATATCCGCAGACTTGATGATCATGTCCTTGATCTGGTTGAAATTGGTGGTATCTTTGCCACCGGTGACCACACTTACAGAGCCGTCCTTCTGAGTGACCACAGTTTTTCCAACGCCAGCCTCAACGGTACTCAATGCCCACTGGAGCTGCCCTGCAAACTGATACAGATAGCTCTTGATCTGGGCAAGCTGTTCAGTTTCTGTCTTGCCGGTGATATTCGGAAGTCTGATATCTATCATGACCTGTCACTTCCTTGCTCGATGGTTTTGGTGATGGAGTAAACCTTCACTACGCCCTCACCCTCAATACGTAGCTTCATATGGTCGCACCGCTTGGGCCTGATGGGAAGAGAGAAGCTGCGAAGGTTATCGCTTCTCAGTGTACACAGATGCTCCCATTCATCGCAGAAGTCATACTTGGCGTAGAACCTTACCTCGGCTCCGATATCCATGGACATACGAACTGTGAGCCTGGAGATGTACTTCATATCAGGAGAAGATATGCCGATCTCACCTGTTTCTGCCATCCATTCCACAAGCCCGGAATCAGGAGTGCCGGTGCCACGCATGGTAATGATTTTCCCATTGCTGATGGCATACATCTCTCCACGGCAGGAGCAGAAGTCAGATACCTGAATGTTATCCTCCTTGTGCCACATACCCTTTGCCACATCGTATACAAACAGATGATATACATCGAGGTTATCCTTCATGGAAATGTAGTATTTATTTCCATGTGAGCCGCCCACAGCCTCGCCGTACTCCTCGTTACCCAGTGCATAGGATACCTCGGTGGGTAGTGACCCATCGTAGGCACAGACGGCGTTCCTCGCCTTGTAGAACAGAGTCTCATTTACGATTGCCAGACTCTTGGCACAGCCCTTCTGCACACCTCGGCAGGCAGTGGTCTGTATTTGGAAGTTCGCAGGGTAGTTTCCGTATACCTTGTGAACACAATTTTCTTTGAAAAACAACGGATAGCCCAGGTGGGTTATCGCTCCTGTAAACTGTCCATCAGTACCGCAGGAAGCCGTGTAGCTGTCCGTTGACAGTCCCATGTAACAGCTCCAGTTTTTGAAATCACCCAGCTTGGATGCATAGATCTCGTTGACTACATCGCCATTGGCAGCTTCACCATATCGGCAGCCCCACAGCCGGTTATCGCTCTCTACCATGAAGTCCATGACAGGCATCTTCCGGGAGATCGTGATAGAATCGCTGATGGTCCTTGTGACGTCCAGGATACCCACCACTACGATGTAGTTATCGCCCTTCTCCCATACCACAGCAGACCCATCCAGAGCAGCCAGATCGCTAGTGTCTTCAATGGCGTTGCCGGATACATTGTCATGCAGAACTGTGTCCTTCAAGCCAGAAATGGTGATGCCGTCATACTTTTCAAATGCAGCACCTATACCGGGAGAGGATATCTTCACATAGGTGGTTGGGATGGTCACCCACATACCGGAGCTTTTCGACCACTGCTTAAGGGAGTGAGGCTCGGTGGAGGTGTCAACCCACAGATCCATATTGGCAGGCTTGGAAGGCTCATTCCTGGGGATCTCCGTTTCAGAGTAGACAGTACCATCCATTCTGCACAGGGTAAACGAAACAGGTGAGCTGGTGGTTATCTCTGCCTCGATATTACCGAACTCTGTGGTGTCAATGGTGTTGATCCACTTCTTGTCCGGCATGATGATGACATAAGCACCCATGGAAATGAGCTGCTTCGGCTCATCGTTCAGTCCCATTTCTACCCGGTATTCATTGATGACAAATTCTGTGCCATCCACATAGCACAGGGCATCCTTGGCTATCAGGCCATTGGGACTGTCTGGAGAGGAATACACGCCTCTCTTTCCTCTTGGAGAGAGGATAGGATAGTGGTCGGAGGTCATGTTCTTCATATCAAAGAACTCTCCGTCACCGATACGCAGATTGTGGTTATACCCCTTGAAGGTATCCACCATCTGTCTGGATGCTTCCAGAACTCTCAGCTTCGGAAACTTCATCCTATCCCCTCCCTTAAAAGTATTTGAACTTCTTGCCCTTCGGCATATGAGTCCTGTTGTAGTAGTTCTTATAGCCTTCGAAGAATGTACTGAACGTTTCGGTGGCATTGTTGTACTTATCGTACTCGCCATTGTTGTAGTGGATCTGTGCCTCCATCCACCGCAGATACGCATCATCATAAGGTGCAGGGATGAGAAGCTCGGTCTGAATGTCAGTATTCTCATCGTAGCCGGTGAAGGTCACCTCTTCGCCCTCGTGGGTGTCGATGATATGCCTCTTGACCATGGAGTCCAGAGTGGACAGCCATGCAACCTTATCGTTCTGGGTGTAGGTATTGTGCATCAGAGAATCGATTCTGTTGATCGCCTCGATAATCTTCATAGGTATTCCCCCTGTTCAAAGAAAGGGAAGCGTGATGCTTCCCCTTACTTATTAATCGCCCTTCTTATGAGCTTCATCGAAGAGCATGATGTTCTCCAGCATCTCTTCCTGATGGCGCAGGACTTCAGCAACAAAGTCCGGGACTTCCACCTCGACACCTCTCTTGATTGCGTAGGTGTTCAGGTTCACGGATACGAACACATCCTCCTGATCAGCCTTGGTTCTGGGGATGCGGATCTTTACCATTTTCGCCATTGTAATTTCCTCCTTAAAGTAGGTTGGGGAGAGGGATGACCCTCCCCCCATTATGAGTGGTTATCAGTTCTCGGCTGCGGTAGCGGAGAAGACAGCGGACTTGGACTCAACACGGACGAGGTACTGAGGAATCAGCAGCTCGGCAGTCTTGATGGCCTTCCAGCCCACGGAGCTTCTCTGATCCAGAGGATCAGCAGTACCGGCAGAACCCTTCTGCTTGACGATGGTCTGCAGGCCACCACCGGTGATTTCGGTAACACCGTATGCACCCTCACCGAAGACCAGAGTACCGAAGACACCACCCTCGTAGATCTTAGCCTCGGAGGTCTGTACAAAGCGGATACCGGCAACCTCACCGATTTCGCCCTCGTACAGATTGTCAGGCTTGGCATACTTGTGAGCATCGATCCATTCAGGATCACGCATCAGGTCATAAGCCACATACGGATGGATGATGGCAACGTACTTGCCGTTGATGGTGGGTGCGTTCTGCGCTCTCAGCTTGGCAACGACCTGCTGCAGAACCTTGACGGTGAGCTGAGAGGTGGCATCCAGATTAGCACGAGAGGTAACAGCGGTCTCTGCACCGTCAGCAGCTACCTTGGGGCAGTAGGTGACATTGGTGCCGGACTGCATCACGTTACGGACGATGGTGTCCAGAGTCAGACCTGCCTGACGGCCCAGCAGCTTGGTAGCTTCCAGGATGGTGTTGTCCAGAGAGGTCAGCTCCAGAACATCAGACTGGGTGATGTAGTCACCGTACTGAGCAACAGTAGCGGTGATGGTGCTAACAGTCAGGCCCTTGCCATCAGGAGTGACACCTTCAGTCAGGGGAGTCAGAGCCTTGGTCAGAGCAGCGAACTTACGGAACTCGATGGTCTTGCCACCGTTCTTGGGGATGGGACGCTTCTGGCCGAACTGATCATGAACGAGGGCAGCCTGTGCCTCATCGATCAGAGTCATGTCGTAGAAGGTCTTCATTTCTGCGGACAGGCCGTCCAGCAGAGTGGTCTGCACAGTGTTAGCGAACACCTGCAGGAAGTGAATAATGTTCTTCATGGTTGTTATCTCCTTTCAATGTGTGAGAGGAGATTAGATGCGGTTTAGAAACGGATCTTCTCTCCTCGTTGGACTCTGCGGATAATCTCCGCACGATCTGCTTTTGAGAGCTGTGACACATCGCTCTTCACTACCGCTGCACTCTGAG
>JAEIGA010012006.1_pt1 | contig 13137 bp, 15 predicted proteins | sample 9270691 | NCBI WGS metagenome assembly JAEIGA01 (sample SAMN17057246, study PRJNA624740) | gut metagenome | biome: biome; isolation source: fecal sample | host: Bos grunniens | place: China: Xizang | collected 2019 | reverse complement strand
TTCCCTCCCACCATAGAGGGACATGTGTCCTCCCCTCAGTGACAGTTTTAATGAGCAGTAGTGACTGCTCTCTGAGTGCTGCTCGTTGTGCTTATATAATAAGAGAGCCCGGCTGAGCCGGGCTGATCTTAAATATATACTCCGCTTTGGAGAAGTCTGAGTAGCTGCTGCTTTTCTGCTGCTGAGAGTGGCAATCCGGAGAGATCTGCTGCTGCTATAACTGTATAGCCTGAGACGCTGCCGAGCTTTGCTGTGATGCAGCATGCAAATCCGTTCGTGTGAGCGTAGAGATCCGCCTTGTATTCCGATTGCATGATCGGACGTTTTATGATCAGCCGGCAGTATTGCTCGTTGCCCATTGAAGTAAATGTTGTATTGCTGCCGATAGATTTATAAGGGATCTGCACATGATTGAGATCATACTCCGCATTTTCTGCGCGGAGATCCTCTTGAACTGCTCCGCCTATCCCTGATATAGCGCTGCTTACTATGCCGCCTAAATTGCCGCGAGAAATGGCTGTAACGGCATTGAATACGGCGCCGGCTGCCTGCGTGATCTGCGAGGCTTTCGCTTGCTTGTAGCCGCTGCTAGCTGCATATATATTGTTGTGATAGCTTGCTGTCTGTATGCCGGTAAGTCTGAGCGAGGCTCCAACTTGCCCGGCTATAGAATCAACCGCGAGCCCGTCTCTGAATAGCAGCGCGATTGACGCTCCGCTGCTGATATCTATGATATACTTTACTCCGATTTGATGCCCGACGTACTCGGACGGGCTGACGTGGATGCTGCCATGATATGGGATATGTATCTCAGCGTCGCAATATGGCTCGTATGATCGGAAGTCTTTGTATTTGTCTCGATACTCTACTGAGCCGCCGTCAACAACTATAACCATGCCCGAATATATGCCCGGGGCTCTGATTCCTGTATCGACATTACCCATAATTACGGGCTCATTATCAACAAAATTTGCATAATTCGCGACGTTAAAAGGAAAGCAGACGAGGCTCGCGACGCAATCGATCGGATTATTTGTAAGGAACTGCTGAAATAGCTCCGTCTCATCTGTGCTGCTTGCTACGGTTGTGTAAAGGAAGTTTTTGAGCGTAAGGATCTGATTCGATGCAAGTATATACTGATAAGTAAACGGAGACGCTGCAGCAAGATTACGAGGACGCAGCTCCGTCTCCATGTCAAATTGCTCAGACGGTTTGCCGTCGTATCCGTTTTTCTCTCGGAAGTCCTCGCCCCAATCCGCATTAGGCAGCTCTGCAGCCTCGTCGCCGGTGCGGTATTCGTCGGTCGTATAGCCGTCTTCGGTGATTACTGGGATGCAGAGATCCTCGCTGCCGATCGCTGCCTGAATCTTAGCAGTGCTATCCACAAACTGCAAGCCATACCAAGCCATAAGCTTGCGCGGATCCACGTCGTCACGGAGCCGCGTCACTACTCGAGAAGAACTTGTAAATGGATAAGAATGAAATATAGTATCATCACCATATATAACATATATTCCGCTTTGTCCGTCTATCGATCCGGTATTTGCGAACGTGTCGAGCGTCGCATTTGGTGTGATCGAACTATTTCCGGATCCTATAGAAAATCCATATGTGCCGGGATAATTGGATCGCTGATTAGTCCAACGATTAGAGTTATAATTTATAAGTGGGCTGCTCTGATCGTAGTCGTTTACGTCGTTGTTATGGTAGTTAGGCGGAGCTGTTATCTCAATATTTCGGCTGCATCTCAAATAATTATATCGGGTTGTGCTCGTACCGAATCCGGGGTATGCGATTCCGACATTATTATTTATATTAAATCTGCTGCCGGCTTTGCCGAGATATGGGATGCCATAGATACAATATAAATATGGGTTTGCCGATTTGTTAGCCTCCCAATCTGCAAGATCAAGAGTGCTGTACGTCTGAGGATTATTTAGATCAGCACCGACGATAACTTTTATAACGAGCACAAGATCATTGTAATTAAACTTTGTAATCGGAATGATAAATCTGCCTCCCGTCGGGTATTCTGTCGCAGGATCCCAATCCTCAATAGCTGCCTGATCCCACTGGGTCCACCGGTTTGGCAAAAATCCGTTTCCGTCTCCGGTGCATCCCATTGATGAGTTCGCGTTGGCGTCGTGGTCGTTGAATGCTATCGATAAGAAAAGAGGAACATCGCCGCGATAACATTCGACACGACCGGCAAGCGAGCTCGTGCGGTTTAAATATGAGACTGCTGCGAGCGGACTATTCGCCGGGATCGCTGCATAACAAATCGATGAATCAATCAATTTGTTGTACTGATCAGGATGCAGCTGTGCCATTCGCGACAGCTGTCCGTTGCTATATTCGACGCCGCTCTGCGTCAGACGATCAAATGACGCTGCAAAGAATGAGTTACCGTCGGCTATGTAATTCGTGAGGGCATTGCCTGTATGATCTGCGTACCAAAAATTGCCGTGCTCTGTTCCCCAAATGCTAGTATTAAGTTGCATTATACACCGCCTCCCAACGTCGTAAGAATATACGAGTTACCCTCTCCGATAAAAGGCGTCTCCGAGAACTTTATCGCCTCGAGATCTACTCTGCAGGGATCTATCGGCAGCTGCTTATCTGGGATATACGTCGGAGCTCCGACGCTCTCGCTGCGGACGATCGTCGCAGGAACGTCGAGCAGTGCATCCTTTACTGTCATAATTAAATCAACTGCGCAATCAAATATAATTCGCTTGCCCGTCTCTATGATCGGCGGACGTGAGAAATAGTATCGATCAAATGCCGGCAGATAAATATAGTTAGCGTCGATCAGATCTGCGTTATAATCAATAATGATCCTCGGGCTCATTATATCGATCTGAGCTGTCGGATTAATCGGGACGTTTGATCCGATCTGCGTCAGATACTCTGTCTTATCACGTTCGCGAGGATCCGCTGTGCTCTTGTAAAGGGTAGCATAGAACATAATATCACTCCTTTAAGCAATAGCCGGCATTTAGCCGGCTATCATTGAGAATATAGAAGGTGTGGGGATTACTTATTTTGATTTAGCCTGAGCTGCAACTGTTACCGCGCATCCTGCCTTATAATCTACGCCGTCAACGGTGATCGTCGCATATATTGTGCAAGATCCTGCCTTTACTGCCGTAACGGTACCGCTGCTAACTGTCGCTATTGCTGTATCACTGCTGCTCCATGTTACCGCAGATCCTACAGGCGAAACTGTAGCAGAGAGCGATCCTGTAGCGCCGCCAACTGTAAGCGAGAGCGTTGACTTGTCGAGAGTTACACTCGGGATCGAGCCGGTTCCGAGCACAAAGATCAAGCCATTTTCTGCGAGATCGTTAAAATAGGATGTATCTACTTTATAGAAGTTTGTCCAGTACTCGCCATTTGCATTATATGCGCTTGTTGTCCTGCGATTGTCGTTATTGACTCCGAGCGCGTCACGATCAAAGAGCAGACCAATGATATAATTACGATTAACTGTCGTGGTATTGTCGCTCGCGAGCTTAATATCGATCCTTGTAGTATTAGCAAGCTGATACTCGTCACCCTGTGTCTGCCAATAAGGGATAGTTTCATATTCTCCGATCTTAACGAGCTCATCGTGATATGTATCACTCTGCAGATACACCTCCATAGACTTTGCAAGATCTGAGTGCAGCACAAGATGTGCGTACTCGCGAGGAGTAAAAGTCACGTTTGCATCGTCGCCGTCTGGCACATTAAAGTTAGCAGACGGAGCGCGGAAACGATCAACAAAGAGCGAGATCGTAAGAGCTGCATATCTCAAAAATTCTTTATCACGCAGTGCCTGAGCTGCTGTGATCGGTGTTTCAACGCCGGCGTTATAGCCTGCGAGCAGATCAATTACGCCGTTCTGAGCGCTGATTTTTTCTCCGATAAAATTATTGATCGTGCGCATTACGAGAGAGTCTGTATAGATCGTCATACTCGTTGCGATACGATTCTCGATCATGCTGTAAAATCTGTTCATCGCTGCCGCGGAAGTAAAGCTCTCTTTGAGCTGTACCTCGGTAAATGAGCAATCTATCTGCCACGCCACTTTTGAATTATAGAATTTTTCATACACCTCGGGCGGAGTAAACTCGAACTGATTTACTGTCTGTCCTGCCTGTAAGCTCCAAGAAGGATTTGCTTTAGCATCAAAGATCTTGCAGCGTGTTTTTGCCATGATCGATCCATACTCCCACGCATCGCGGAGCACGCTCGGAGCATATCCCTCATAAGTACGATCGACAAAAACCTCGCGTCCGATCCTATTTATCATAGCTTTAACGTAGTTATCGCGCCAATTGTTGCTAAAAATGACAGTGCCGACGTCCACGATATTAGAGAGATCCTCCTGTACGATGATTGCGTCCGGATCATCCTCGGACGGCTGTCCGGTAACCTCGAGCATAATGTCATTTAAAATGCCGTAAATCTGCTTAACATCCATAATTATCCTCCTTAATTAGTAGATCCATAGCTGCAAAAATATCTCCTCAGCTACGTCATTGATGATTATATCGATGATATCGAGCATATCAAGAGCAGCAAGTCCGCTCTGAATTACGTCAGCCGGCAGCTGTCGTCCGTCGCGACCTCTGCGCTCTCGTGTATACTCGAGATCCTCTGTGCCTGTGGTTGAGACGGTGCTCTCTGCCTCCGAGCTCGTCTCTGAATGATCGGGATTGCCTGTGTAGTTCTCAGTAGTAGTCGTGCTCCCTGTGTCGCTGATCGTGTCCTTTGTCTCGGATCGCAGTCCTGAGTTATCATACGGATTCACTTCATGCAGCGTCGTGCTCGTCGTATTTGGCGTGCTTGTCGTTGTGCGCGTCTGATTCCGCGTTGTGTCAGCCGATCCGCTGCCGTTGCTCTCGCTGTGGCTCGTTAGATCCGGAGTGCGCGTAGAGTGATACGTCTCATTATCATAGAGCGGATCGAGCAAATGCTGATCCGTTGATACATATCCGATCAGCTGCTGATATTTGAGCAGATGCACGATATAGTTATTGTGTACGATCTGCCGGATATGAGCTGTAGTATAGACGCTCACTGCGTCGAGCTGCGTCTCGAGCATCCGATTATATACATCCTGTGCTGTCGCATTGATACCGGCGAGCAGCGTTGAGTATTCGTTGAAGAGATTACTCAGATCCGTCTCCTTCGTTATCGTCTCCCACGTTCTCGGATTAGTCCGGATTGACATCTGCCTCACCTCCTCCGATCACTATTGTATTAGAATCCCCTTTGATATCGATTAAAATCGGCGGATCTCCCGGCTCGGGATCGGGATCAAGATCGGGATCAGGATCGGGATCAGGATCAGAATCGGGATCAGGATCGGGATCAGGATCAGGATCGGGATCAGGATCGGGATCAGGATCGGGATCAGGATCGGGATCAGGATCGGGATCAGGATCGGGATCAGGATCGGGATCAGGATCAGGATCGGGATCAGGATCAGGATCGGGATCAGGCTCCGGATCAGGCTCTGCAGATGCCTTGCTCTGATCGTCGAGCTGCTGCTGTGCTTGCTGCTGTCGCTGCCTCTCAATAATCGGATTGAGCCGCACGCTCATTGTCGTTCCGAACATTGCATTAACTCGCTCGATTCCTTCCTTGACGCTCTCGAGAATATCGTCAATATTTAGAAATGCGAGATCTAAGTTATCGTTGATCTCGGCAGTTATCAGGCGCTCACGTTTCATCTGATCGTGAGTGCAGATGCCTATCTGCTCATAGAAATGCGAGATTATATACTGCTGCACTTCTATCAACTGCACTAAATTCTGATTGCTCTGCGTCTGCAGGATCGGGATGCCCTGCAGCTTATCAATCAGCGAGGATTTTACGACGATTGTCGGATCGCCCTCGTACATGGAGCAAATAACTGCTCTGATACTATCGACTGTTGTCTGAGTATCAGCTCCGACGATATTTGTTAAGCGCGTGTTTTTCTGCGCGATATTGATCGAGATATCATTATCTGCGAGCATTACTGCAGTTCGGCGGATCAGTTCATATAAGCCGCCGCCAAACTCTCCGAGAGCGTACTTATCCGGCTCGGATAGATAGACGATCTCGCAGCCTGTACCCGGCTCGAGATTGTATACTTTTTTTAAGCGCGGATTAGTTACGAGGACTTTTCTCGGAATATAGTATACATCCGGAGTATCTGCTCGAGTACAATTGAGAGCGAGCAGCTCTGAGCCGTCCTCGCCTACGAGATCACCCTTTAAAAAGCAGACTTTGCCCTGAGTGTATAAAATCATTTTTAAAAACGTCTCAGAGACGCTCTTCGGGACATTATCGATCAGGATCACGCGATAAAGCAGCCGCAGGATAAAATCAAAATAATATCTGTAGAGCGTGCTAAAAGTCAGCTTTTTCGGGACGCGAAAAATAAAATCAATGCAGCTGTTGCTGTTGCTTTGTCTGCTCATACTTTCAAGCCTCCTTTCGTCGCCCACTTCAACCATGAGCTCACGATCTCTCCGTCTTCGTTCGTATCAAAATACGTCTTGTGCTGCTTTATAAGTGAGAGTATGATCTCATGAGCTCGCGTCGGAGTCATGGCGAGATTCGTCTGATGCAGCGGATTCGGATCCGGCGGATCGTCGAGCGTGTCGCTATAGATGATCTGCTGCTCTGGATCCGGGATCTCTTTAAATCTCCTCTTGAAAATTAGCAGCGGAGCATCGTTGAGGATATAGAGTCCGGCTCGGACTGTCTGCCCGTCAAACACGATATAAAACTGCAGCTCAGGCTTGCAGCTGCCGACGCCGTTCGGTATATGCCTATAGAGTGAGATCTCCCACGATCCGGCTGTAATCATATCGATCTCCGGATTGTCAAAACAGAAATACTTTGAGACGTTAGCTGCTGCCTTGCTCTCTCCGCAGTATTCAACGGCAATCTTCGTCTCAGTCTTGCCCATAGTATAGAGATCGATCGTGCCCTGCTGCTGATCCTTGATCCGGTTTAGTCCCATTTCTCGGAAGTACGGGCAGTACTTCGAGACGGTATTTGCTATCATGTAGACGGTGACCCCGTCGCGGTTACGGATAATTGATGAAAGCAGATTTTGAAATAAAACAAATTCATTGGATAAGTAAAATTGTCTCGTGATAAACTCATCGAAACAAACGATCTTGACCTGTCCTGCGTCCTGTCCTTTGGTAGTCTCTGCAGTATTGATCGCATACGTCCGGCAGAATGGATTTTTATCCTGCGCGATCTTGACGCCGTCCTTATATGTGCAGAGATAAAAAGCATGTGAGCGATAGTATACCGCGTTATATTTGCCGTTCGTCATCTCCGCGATATACTCCTCGTGAGGAGAGAAAAGCTCCTGCAAATTGCTCGGCTTAATCATTTCATCAAGGCGGCGGATATATGCAGACGGGATCCCCTCTGCGAGATATGCGTCGATTATCTTCCGGCAGATCTCGAACGTCTTACCGTTCGCACGCGGTCCATATATAAGATTATATACAGCATCGAGCTCGTCGATCTGATCGCTGCTATAAAATAGAGACGCCTCTCGCTCGGCTCGGATCTCCTCGAGCTTACTCTCGATCCACTCCTGCAGCTGCTGATCGTCCAATGCGTTATAGTAGACGCCGCCGATCATTTCTATTTGTTTCTTTGTGATCATATAGCTACACCCCTTTTATTATATAATAAAAACTTGCATAAAGTCAAGGTTTATGCAAGTTTTTGTGAATAATTATAAATTTCTGAAAATATCTTGTACAATAGCGCTAAAGCTATCATGAGTTATATTGACGTCTCTCGTAAAATTATCCTTTTTATAGTAGATCCTCGCGATCTCGAGCCCACCCTCTACTAACAGTTGGATCTCTTTCACTCCCTCGCGCGTCTGGCTCGCGAGTACTCCGACATTATGCACAAATTCTCTGCGATCCGATAAGATTAGAGCCTCGTTATCCTCAAACATTGTATTATTTTCGTTCACATCGTTATAAAATACGGTTATCATTGCTGTTATCCTCCTTATATCACCAAATCCACTTCCGATAAAATCTTTAATTTCATATGATACATATCAACCAAGAAACTAAGATCAACCGGAAAGATATGAATATCAGCTAAATTTGGAGTATCCTCATGAATCATGAATTGATCTTGATTATCTGCACCAAAATCACCGCTAAAATGATATTTAATTTTAAATATAGCTTTATCATGTTCTTTCGTTAAGCATACAGCTATTACAGATTGATGATTTGCTATATCAAAGATATAGTAGATTTCGCCTTCGTCAAAAGCATCAAAATCGGCATAATTAATTGTGGTTTGCTTAAAAAAATCTAATTCTTTCATTTTGATTCTATCCTCCTATCAAGTTCCCTTGAAAGCTCTTCATACAGTTCGATAAGATATGCAGGTCCTACATCTCCGCGAACTTGTTGATTATATTTTATATAATTAATCAGACGATTTAGCTTTTTTGCTCTGCCATAAATACAAAATCTGAGTTCGAGATTTCTTCTTTCGTCTTCGTTGTATAAATCGACAAAGATCTCATTCTCTGTTATATGGCATCTATATATCTTATATTTCATTTTTCACCCTCCTTTAATTCATCGATCCAAAAGTCAATGCGCTCTGCAATATCTGCTATAGCCGCGCTTTCTTCTGGATCAGTTGTATTAAATGCAGTTTCATATATTCGATTTTTGATGTGCTCAGAAATATTTACTATGGGAAACTCCTGTATAAATTGACAAAAAAACTCGCCAATCATAGCAGTTGCTAAGCTATTAAAATCGTTTATTTCAAATTCTTTTAAGCCCTTCCTCATATTTGCAAGCAGCCTGTCTTTATCGAGAAAGTTAATCATTCTTATTCCTCCTAATATACTTATCCTTGATATAGTTCAGCGGATTATATACGGGACTCTGGATCTTGTCTGCAAGCTCCTCGAGCTCTCCGAGCGTCGGCAGAGATCCGTCCGGCTTAAGTCCGCTATGAGTTACGAGCGGCGCGATCGTAAACTTATCGATTATCGTCTTGATATACGCCTCGCACTCTGAGCGGCAGCTGTTGCCGTCGCGATCCGTCCACTCCTCGACGAGCCTCTCTGATACTGGCATCTTAATTATACGCGGTTCGTACTTCCTCGGGATCACCAGTCCGAGCCCAAAGTGATTAAAGCGCTGCTCAGGAGTATTGAACTCTTCATCAAAGTATCTGCATTTCTGCGACATTCCTCCGACCTTGTACTCGAAAACGTCCCCGGATTCGGTTTCTCGGATATAGCAGTACTGCTTTAATCCAGTTAACTTGTATTTCTTATACTTTGTCACGGATAAGGATCCGAGATCCTGCAGGAGCCCCGGCTCGATTCCAATCTGTGCAGCCCGGCGCTCAATCTGAGCCTTGACATCTGCGTTATAATCGGCTATAATATCAGTAGCATCACCCTGATAATTGACATTGTCGGTATCCCCTGACAATACCTTTACTTGCCGAGCTGAAGGTGCACGCATTAAGCGCCCTCTGAGCTCGGCTATTTCTTTACGCACGAGAGCTGTTGTCCAAACTCCCCATTGATAGAGTACTGCGCTATACTTGGAAGATTCTGAGATATAGTATTTGTCGATGATCTTCGGCTCTTTTTTTTCGGTATCAAAAGCATAGCGCTTTACGATAGGGCGCTTGGTAAAAATGCCATATAGACGCGCAAGCTCGCTCTTGATACGATTATACTCGGACTCTGCATCCGCAGAGAGAGCCCCGGCACGACGCAGCGCCTCCTTTTTATTCTTGGCGTCCGCTTTCGTCGAGTAGAGCTGCACGATAACACGCTGCACATAGTCCGGCAAAAAGCCGTATTTACTGCCGACGATATTCTCGAGCCGGATCCGCTTAAACTTGTAGTTTTGCCAAAATAGCCGGAAGTCGATATCAGTCAAAGTCATTCGCAGCCGGCGCGCGCTCCGGATCCTCGTCGAGCTCGCACGCTCGATCTGATCTGCGATCTCGTCCGGATTATTAATATCGATATAGTGAGCTCTGAATTGCGCAGGAATGAACGCGAGCCCACCGGGACGCAGTTCGACGTCCTCGACCTCAAATGTGATAAGCATCGCATAACGATTATATGGAGCCTTGAAAAGATCTTTAAAGCTTGACGGCTGCTGCATCTCCTCAAACTTGCCCACAGGATAACGCGAGAGCACCATGCGCGCAGCGTAAGCGCTCGAGAGATCAACGCTCCAAACATCATCAAATTCGAGATTCGGGATGCCGTCCTCAAAGAATACGCAGCCGCCGATGAATGCTTTATACATCATCGGGATCAGAAACTCTCTTCCGTATTCCGTAGTTATTGGATTAAGTTTCATGATCTGAGCTCGCAGATTGCACTTGTTACGATTCGACTCTCGACGCATCTCGGCGCCAAAGAGAGAATTAACTCGAGAAGTCTTTGTCAGTACGAGCTTGCCGACGCTACCCTGATATTTGAGATCTATCTCCTCACGCATCGCGCAGCACATGTAATATACCTTATTCGCTGAGTTGTCGAGCTCTTCCTCGGTGAGCTCGCAGCCGTCGCTCAGAGCGTCGCGATCAATGTCGAGCGTCACAATTCCATAGTTGAGCAGCATATCCTCCTCGACGTCCGTCTCGTAGTATGCCTTATAGGAGTGCAGCTCGTAGACGTCGAGCAGCGTCGCGAGAAGTATATCTGATGCTGTCTTAGCAACGAACGGCTCGCAGCTGTACGGCAGATCCTTTTTAGTTGCAGCAAAAAAAGTAAAAAGATCATCAACCATTACGATCATTAGATGCTTGTCCGTATCATTGGTACGATGTAAGTTGAGATGCTTTTTCAGACGCTGCAGGAAGTCAATAAGCTCCTCGTATGATCTGCCGTAAGCGATTGGATCCTGAGACGCGCTGCCGGTGCTGTCGAGCATAAAGCTCCAAAGATAAGGCTTGTGATGCGAGAATTGCATATCTAATGCTGCTATGTATGGAGAGTACGTCAGATCCTTCCTGTCGAGTATCTGACTATAATCATAGTCCTTATAATAAATCATATATCGTCAACCTCTTCCCAGTCCGCAGACCAAGACGCACGAGTCGTGCTCCACTTATCGAGGATCGCGTCGAGATCCTCTTTTCGATTGCCTTTATAGTAGTTCGTTAGATCGATTACATAGTCGCGCAGATCGTCCGGATCAGCATCTGCCTGCACTGCATCATAGATCTCGGCTGCCACGTCCGAGTACTTCCATTCTGCGACATTTGCCTGTCGGAACATCTCGAAGATCGCCGGGATTATATGCCAGTACTTTTTCATTTGCTCCTCGTTGGTTCCGAATTGCGCAGCGATTGATGCAAGGTTACGGCTCGCAGATTCCGGATTATAAAGATAGTCAGCATATTCTCGCTTTGTCTTCTCAGTGAGCTCGACAAAGTTCTCGAGCTCCTCAGCTGAGAGCTGCCTCAGATGCTGCCTGCTCGTCTGATATCCGCCTGTCTTGTTGCTGCCGTAGTAATCAGCGTGCTCGAGCAGCCGCTGCAGGATAGGATCCTCGACCTTCTCGCGCTTTGCATTTCGAGCGCGCTTGTTTACGTCGATCATTATATCATGTACTGCCTCGACGAGCTTACGCTTGCGAGCTCGCTCGATCTTGTTGCGTTCGCGATCAGCCGGCAGAGCCTCGACGCGATCACGCGCTGCAGTGATCTCCGCTGCATTTGTGACGGCTGCTAAGTGATAGCCCCCGACACTCGGACGTTTACCGAGTGCAGCCTTGCGCGCATTGCTCGGATCCACTCCGAGAGCTCGCGCAGCCTCTGCGATGCTGTCATACATGCGATTAGTCTCAACGACAAATATTTTCTGTGGTTTTTTTCTTGCCATATCCTCGCCCCCTTACGTCAATATGAACTGCTCACGCGTCGGAAAAACATACTCAGGATGCGTCAGAGAGCCGTCAGGCTCTACGATATACTTATACTCCGACTTGTAACGCGGAGCGTTTTTCGAGCCATTGTGATAGATCCTGAGCCCGGTATAATCGAGATAGAGTGATATATCGATGCCGTCCTCAAAGCTTGCGCACTGCAGATCCTTGTCCGGATCCGCGCAGCGTCTGATCTCGTCGAGGCTCGGGACATGAGTCCAGATTGCTACTGATTTCTTGATAATCATTTAATCACCCCCTGCTGCGTATTTCCGAGGCGCTGCCGGAGCATCGAGCACGATCTTATAGATCGAGTAGAGCATCCACGCTCGAGCAGCTCGGATCCCGTCCTCGCTCAGATCATCGAGCTCGGCGAGCAGATAGGCTCCTGCTGCCTTTCTTTGTCCAGAAAGCACACGAGATACGCTGCTCTTATCGATCCCGAGATCTCTGCAGACGTCTGCAGCTGATTCGTACAAGGTATTATTATTGGCACAGTAGATCATAGCTGCACCCCCTTTCTGCTTAATTATATCATGTTATTGCTGATTTGTCAACAGTTTTTTATATTTCGGCGGTTTACCGCTGATTTTTTTTGAATTTCAAGCAACTTTTTTCAAATAGGTGTTGACAAAATAGCAACTATATGATATAATAGAATAAAGGAAATAAACGAAAGACGCCCGGCATAGGGCAGGAGGTTATTATGACATATACAGTTAGCAGCAAGATCAAGCTTGCGCATGATTGGACAGAAAAGCTCGAGCAGATCATGCAGCTCGAGGACGTTCCGAGCTACGCCGAAGTTACTGCGTATTACTCGGCAGAAAAAGATGAAACGCTCGTGATTATCAGATATGAACGTGATTTCTAAGCCGCAGGAGCTCCGGGATCCGGAGCTCTTCTCGTAATCCAAAGAGGATTGATCTCCTCATACTGCAGATCTATGGACGTGTGCAAAGCGTTGAGAGCACAGCTCGCAACTCTTTACACAGCGCCCACAGCCTGCAGCAATCGGATCTCAATATGAGAGCCCGTCGCTCTCATACTCTCCGTATCTTTATCTTATCTTATGTATCATAAACGAGCAGCATATTACTGCTCGTTTTTTTTTGTTATTTGCCGCTCATTATATATGTCTCTACGGGGAGGACAACTGTCTCTCTGTGGGAGGGAG
>JAEIGA010012005.1_pt1 | contig 13138 bp, 14 predicted proteins | sample 9270691 | NCBI WGS metagenome assembly JAEIGA01 (sample SAMN17057246, study PRJNA624740) | gut metagenome | biome: biome; isolation source: fecal sample | host: Bos grunniens | place: China: Xizang | collected 2019 | reverse complement strand
CATGTAAAGGCCCATGTAGGAATGGACATTGGAGATACCTTAATTGGAATGCATATGAAGGATGTTGCGGTGCCTGTTCGTATCCGCATCGGCGAAATCGGGGACGCTCATGTGGTGTGTGCGAGAGTACGCCCGAAATTCATTGGTGGTTCCAGAGCGGTATATGACGAGGATTTGAAGTAAAGATAAAGAGAAAAAAATGTCGATATCCAAGAGGGTATCGACATTTTTGATTTTATGAGTGTTCAATTCTCTATTTGCTTACTTCTACAATTAAATCCATAATGGTCTCAATAGAATCCATCTGGCCACTGTTTGCCATGGTTTCTGTTATCTTGTTGCGGTTCGCAAACAGTTCTTTTACTTTGTCCGTCAACAGCTCCTTGGTCAGGTTATCCTCGTCAATTACCATGGAAAATCCCTGTGCCTCAAAGGATTTTGCGTTGAGAATCTGGTCCCCACGACTGCTGGCAGCGGGGAGAGGAATCAGGATGTTGGGCTTTTTTAGAGCCAAAAGTTCGCAGATCGCATTGGCACCTGCACGGGAGATGACCACATCTGCCATGGCAAACAGGTCCTTCAATTCAGCCTTGATATATTCGAATTGTTTGTATCCGGGGGTGTCTAAGAGCAGGGGATCCATCTTGTCCTTGCCGCACAGATGCACCACCTGAAATTCTTCCAGTAATAGGGGCAAAGCTTCCCGCACTGCTTTATTCACGTTTGCAGCGCCCAAACTGCCACCGATGACCATAACCACAGGTTTATTGGCAGTGAATCCACACATCTCAAGCCCGGCTAATTTATTGCCTTGGGACAATTCTGCGCGAATGGGAGAACCGGTCAGCACCGCTTTTTCCTGCGGTAGCAAAGCAAGTGTTTCCGGGAAATTACAACATATCTTTTGTGCAACCGGGATACAAAGTTTGTTGGCCAGACCCGGTGTCATATCAGATTCGTGGATAATGCAGGGGATGTTTAAAGCCGCCGCTGCGCGCACTACGGGCACGCTGACAAAACCGCCTTTGGAAAATACCACATCCGGCCGATAGGTCTTCAAATATTTCTTTGCCTCTGCATAGCCTTTGATGACCCGGAAAGGGTCCGTGAAATTCTTGGGATCCAGATACCGTCTGAATTTGCCGGTGGAAATTCCCACGTAGGGGATATCAAAATCAGCAATCAGTTTTTTTTCTATGCCATCATAGGAACCCATATATACCACTTCGTATCCCGCTTCCTTCAGAGAGGGTAGCAGGGCGATATTGGGTGTCACGTGGCCGGCGGTACCGCCACCGGTGAGTACGATTTTTTTCATGTCAAAACTCCCACCTGCGTGTAAGCAGGAAATTAAATCATTTTTTCTAATGCTTTTGCCAACTGATCGGGGCAAGAGGTGGATTTCATACCACAGCGGATGCCTTTGATTTTGGAAATGGCTTCTTGGGGTGTCATACCCTTCACCAGTGCGCTGATTCCCTGCAGGTTGCCGTTGCAACCACCGATAAATTCTACGGAATCAATCAGACCTTCTTTTAATTCAATATTGATTTGTCGGGAACAGGTTCCCTGTGTTCTATATGATAATGAATCCATTTCAATCTCCTTTTCACTCATAGGGTTTGCTTCATTTTAACAGATATGCGTGAAAACTGCAATGTGCAGTGACAGATATTTCCGTGGTGTTTGCGACAAATATTCCCTTTATGCGTGAGAAAATATTTGCGCTATGTATATGGCGAAACATGTAGAAAACACGCAAAATAATACGATGAAAAAATCTGTTTAAGGTGGAATTTTTAAGTTATACTTGGAATATAACAATTTGTTAACCTGAAATTTTGTCGGGTGGAAAAGGGGTGCACAGTGTTTGAAATATTTTATGAAAAATGGTTCCTATCCATTCTTATGTTTGGCAGTATGTTTTTTGCCTTTTTTGCAAAAGTGTTTCTGGGATTTCTTTATCAAAATATGATCAATGAATCCGAAAATATGGCAATCACAGAGAATAAACCGTTGAAACAATGCAAGCAGAAATATGCCAATTACTGCTATGGCCGCAGTAGCATGCCCAATGTGTCCGTGTTTGTAGAGCGTTTTATGAACCGGTTGAGAGTAGGTAAATTGGCGTTTTCCACTCTGGGGAGAATGGCAGACCAAAGTATGATGTTGTCCGTATTTTGTGCAGGACTATCTATTTACAGCTGCATCCGTCAGGGGCAGGCGGCCGGAAGAATCCTACCTTTTTATATCGTTGCATTTTTCGGGTTGTATCTGTATTTTAACATCTCTTCTTTGGTGGATGTTAAGCGGAAGCAGCAGATTCTGAAAGTGAATCTGGTGGATTATTTAGAGAATTATTTTTTGCCCCGGACAGAAGGGTCGAAAAAGGATATTGAAATGTTGTACGGAGAAGACACCACACAACATCTTTTGGCTTGAATTTAGACGGCAAATTTGCTACTATGGTAAAGAAAATAAAAGCGAGATTTGTCGCGGAATGAGAGGATAGCATGAGTAAACAGATTACATTTGATTATGGCAAGGCATCTTCTTTTGTTTCCCAGGAAGAAATCGGATACATGAAGAAGCTGACTATGGACGCGAAGGAAGTGCTGGTGTCAAAAACCGGTGCCGGAAATGATTTCCTTGGCTGGATAGATTTACCCGTAAATTATGACAAAGAGGAGTTCGCAAGAATCAAAGAGGCTGCAAAGCAGATTCAGAACGATTCTGAAGTATTGTTGGTCATTGGTATCGGTGGTTCCTACCTGGGTGCCAGAGCGGCCATCGAGTTTTTGGGACATAGCTTCTATAATATGCTGGGCAAGGATAAACGCAAGACACCGGAGATTTATTTCTGCGGTAATTCCATCAGTTCTACCTATTTAAAGCATCTGATGGATGTGGTAGGGGACAGAGATTTTTCTATCAATATGATTTCCAAGTCCGGTACTACCACAGAGCCTGCCATTGCATTCCGTGTGTTTAAGGAATTGTTAGAGAAAAAGTATGGTAAGGAAGCGGCGGCAAAGAGAATTTATGCCACCACCGACAAGGCCAGAGGAAGTCTGAAGAATTTGGCAGATGAGGAAGGCTATCAGACCTTCGTTGTGCCCGATGATGTAGGAGGCCGTTTCTCTGTGTTGACAGCAGTAGGTTTGTTGCCCATCGCAGTCAGCGGAGCCGATATCGATAAATTGATGGCTGGTGCCGCAAGTGCAAGAGCACGTGCGCTGGAAAATGAGTTTGAAAATAACGATGCATTGCAGTACGCAGCGCTTCGTAACATTATGCTGCGCAAGGGCAAAAGTGTGGAAATCATGGCCAACTATGAGCCCGCATTGCATTATATTTCTGAGTGGTGGAAGCAGTTGTACGGCGAGAGCGAGGGTAAGGACCAGAAGGGTCTGTTCCCTGCCAGCGTGGATTTGACCACCGATTTGCACTCCATGGGACAGTTCATTCAGGACGGCGCAAGAATCTTGTTTGAAACGGTTTTGAATGTGGAAACTTCCAGAGAAGAGTTAATCATTGGCAAGGAGCCCGTGGATTTGGATGGCTTGAACTATTTGGCAGGTCAAACGGTTGATTTTGTCAATAAGAGTGCTATGAACGGAACCATTCTGGCACATACCGATGGTCAGGTGCCTAACTTCGTGATCAATATTCCCGAAGTGGACGAGTTCTACCTGGGAGAATTGTTCTATTTCTTTGAGTTTGCATGTGGTGTCAGCGGATACCTGCTGGGTGTTAATCCTTTTGATCAACCCGGTGTAGAGAGCTACAAGAAGAATATGTTCGCGTTGCTTGGAAAGCCCGGTTATGAGGCCCAGAGAGAGGCTTTGATGGCTCGTTTGAACTAAGGGGAAATACTTATGAAAATTGTTATCTTGGAGAGAAACAGCGTGGGAACGGATGTGTCCGTGGACTGTATCAGCGATTTTGGCGAGGTAACCATTTATCGCAACACCGTGACTGTAGAGGAAGTCAAAGAGCGGGTAAAAGATGCGGACATTGTCATCGCCAACAAATCCCCTTTGAATGAGGAGACCTTGAAAGATGCACCTAATGTGAAGTTGATTTGCGAATTTGCCACAGGCTATGATAACTGCGATTTGGCATATTGCAAATCCAGAGGCATTCAGGTGCGCAATGTGGTGGATTACTGCACAGGCATGGTGGCACAGCACACCTTTGCGCTGGCTTTGGCATTAAGTCAAAAATTAATCCACTACGATAATTATGTAAAAAGCGGTGCATACAGTGCGCAAGACAGATTCTCCAATTTTGATCTGCCTTTCTATGAGTTGGAAGGCAAGACCTGGGGCATCGTAGGCATGGGAAATATCGGAAGAAGGGTTGCCAAGATGGCAGAAGCTTTCGGATGCAAAGTGATTTTCCATTCCATCACAGGCAAAAGCGGATGCACAGACTATCCTCAAGTGGATAAAGATACTCTTTTGGCAGAAAGTGATTTTCTGTCCCTGCATTGTCCTCTCAGCGATTTGTCCAGAAACTTTATTGACGCGGCGGCATTGAAGAAAATGAAGAAGTCTGCGGTGCTTATCAATGTGGCGAGAGGCCCGGTGGTGAACAATGCGGATTTGTATCAGGCATTGTTAGATGGGGAAATTGCGGCAGCAGGCTTGGATGTGGTAGAGAAGGAGCCCTTGGAAGTAAGTAATCCTTTGAGCCAAATCAAGGATAGCACAAAGTTGATTATCACACCGCACCTGGCCTGGGCCAGCGTGGAAGCGCGTACCCGTTGCGTACAAGGAGCTTACGACAATATCGCAGCATTTTTACGCGGTGAAGATACCAATGTGGTGAATCCATAAGAAAAAGGAGTACAGTATGATAGAAAAAATCAAAGCACTTTTGAAAAAATATGAGGAAATCATCGCATACTTGATTGTAGGTGTGTTGACAACTATCGTAGCGTGGGCAGCAAAGTTCATTGCCAATGCGATTTTCTTTGACAACACCATGTTCCCTACGCCTTTAGAGAATTTTATTCTCAGTACCATCAACTGGACGGCGGGTGTTATCTTCGCATACTTCACTAATCGCAAATTTGTGTTTAAGAGCAAAGAGCCTATGATGAAGGAGATTCCTCCCTTTGTGGCATCTCGAATTTCCACTTGGATTTTGGATATTGTGGTAATGCAGATTTTCACAAAACTTGGTTTCAACTTAGTGGTGGGTACTCTAATTTCCGCAGTGCTTGTAACGGTAGCAAATTACGTGCTGAGTAAGTTGTTTGTGTTTAAGAAAAAAGAAGAAAAATGATAAGAAGGTCGACTCGTTGAGTCGACCTTTTCTATGATAAAAGATTACTTTCCCGAGAATTTTTCATACCACTTCAAAGCTTCTTCCCGATATTTCTTAGCAGTTTCCATCAAGTCTTCATATTGTTTTTTGATATGCGCAATCAAAGCTTCTTTTTGTTGTAAAGATGCTTGCAGACTGTGTATTTTTTCGCCCTGTACTTGTAAGGCGGACTCACATTTTGAGTGGTCCTCACAAGTCTGCAAGGTGAAGTCCTCTCCCACCAGAGACACGTGGTGGGTGTCGCCATCGTCCACGATAAAAAAGAGATTATTTTTGGTAGGTACAGTTTTGACCACTGGCAAAGATTGGAATAAGCCTACTTCAATGGGAGCATAGTTATCGTTGGAGGAGATGTCTTCCAAAGGAAGAATGCCTTTGCATAGATAGCTATCGTTCAAGGGGTTCTTTAAAATGTAAAACAGAAGAAGTTTGCTGTGCCAACAAACAATTTGCGGCGAGATACATTCGCCCACTTCGCCGGCAAGCAATTGATACAGTGGTTTGCTGTCCAGAATACTCTTAATAAGGATGTCGCCCTGTTCGTTTTGGTAGGCGTAGTACAGGGTATTGTTATAAATGGCTTCGGTAAGGTTGGAATGGAAGTCATTGGAAAGCAAAATAGACCGGTTAAGAGTCTCGCCGGTTGCGGAGCGCAGATAGATGTATTGTCTGTAATGATATATAATCAGACTGTTTTCACTGTCTGTGGTAAATACATTGCTCATAGGGAAGCCTTTTTTCTTTATTTTTATGGTAGCAGAGGGATTTTTAGAACATATAATGTAGTAAAGAAAATGGAAAGGCAAAAGCAATGGCAAGATGTAAAGCAGGAAAATGTGGCTGTGGCACCAGAATCATCAGCAATGCAGTGAATCAAATGAATGGTCAGCAGTGTTTTGACGTGTGTACGACCCCCATTTGCGGTTCTCCCGATTATCTGGGTTTGTTTGCTCCCGTAATATATGACGAGATAGGTATCAATTTGTGTACTACCTTCGATTTAGGAATTGATATTCCTACGGCGTATCCCACGGCAACGACCGCGACGGCGCAGATCATTGATATCACCTACACCTATGGTGATGGAGGTGTTGAAATCACACAGATATCCGGTCGTCCTAATTGTTATTCTGTGACGTTGACAAACCTTACCGTACAGTTTGCGGTCAATCTCTATGATGAGGCATGCCGTTTGATTGATACTATTTTTGTATCGGCACTGTACCTTCCTTCGGATACTACAGAGGATACCTATGATGAGGATACCAATCCTACTACAGTGACGCTGGAATTGTTTGCACCCTACGGTGTGGCCTACAATAATGTTGCCGGTGTATTTACTCCGGCTCTTAACGCCATCGGATTTGCATCCACAGACAATATGGTGAGACAGGGTTTGAACCTGGTTGGTGCGGCAAAGGTTTTGAACTTTGACGAGACAGACAGTACCATTACCATTGGCGTTACTTTGGTCATTCAGAGTCTCTACTATGCAGGTTACAAGGTAGCAAACGCAGGCAGAATCGTGATTCCCAAGGGGTGCATCGTGACACCCGAGGATACGGATTGCCTAAAGTTTGTTGCAGGCGATTTGCTAAATCTGGAAATTAGGCCCTTGGATTTGGGCGTACCCGGATGTCAGGAAAACTTAAAGCAGGATTGCACACCTACTTGTAATTTTGACTGTACCGAAAATATCTGACAGATAAAAAAGAGCCCCAAAGGGCTCTTTACATATATAAATATATTTGAGGTAAGCAATTACAGATGTGCCACCATTTCCCTTACTAAAGCGGCAGAATGCTTTGCTGCCGCCTTCTCGAAGGTAGGGTAGTCCATTTCTGCACTGTCGTCTGCTTTGTCAGAGATGGCACGGATGATCACAAAGGGCAAGCCGTTTAAGTAAGCGCCGTGGGCGATGGATGCACCTTCCATTTCAGTACAGTCTCCTGCAAATTCGGAAATTAGATGGTTTTTCACATCCTTGCTGGAAATGAACTGGTCACCGCTGACCACACGGCCAATGATTGCATTGATATCGGGATTTACCTTGCGGCAGCAGGACAATGCTAATTCACTCATTCTCTCGTCAGCCTGGAATTCGCGGAAGCCCATTTGAGGCACTTCGCCTAAGCGGTAATTGAATATGCGCAAGTCGAAGTCGTGGTGTACGGCATCCTTGGAAATCAGAATGTCACCGATGTCCAATTTGGCATTTAAAGAACCCGCAATACCTGTGTTGATCACATGGGTTACCTCAAATACATCTGCCAAAATCTGTACACACAGAGCGGCGTTGACTTTGCCGATGCCACAGCGTACAATCACTACTTCTGCGCCATTTAAGGTACCTTCGTAGAAGTCCATATTGGCTTTCTTTGTAATATTCTTCACGGTCATTTCTTCTTTCAGCTGGTCTACTTCCAAGTCCATTGCGCCGATAATTCCAATTTTGCTCATAATCTGTTTGTTCTCCTTTATTCGGGATAAGTCAATCGATCTTCTTTGATATCATACAATACTTCGTCTAAATATTTCATCGCCAAATACTTTGCCATTGGCAAATTCATATCCAGATAGTTTCCACAGTCCTTCGCGGAGGCACCAGGCACCTCTCCCTCAAAATCACGAATAAATTCATACATTTCTACCATCAGAGGAAGAATGTCTTTTGATGTGTGGTTGCCTGCCAGTAACAGATAAAATCCGGTGCGACATCCCATGGGGCCAAAGTAGATGGTTTTATCTTTATAGGTGGGATGGTTGCGTAGGTAGGTGGCAGCCAAATGCTCTATGGTATGCATCTCGGCAGTGTTCATCACAGGCTCCTCATTGGGGCTGGTCATGCGCAGGTCAAAGGTGGTAACTACCTCCGGCCCCACAGCGTCCTTGCGGGACACGTAAACGCCGGGTTGCAGTTTAATATGGTCTATAGTAAAACTTGCGATTTTTTCCATGATAAGCGTACCTTTCTAGTCCGTATTGCTATGTTTTATTGTATTTGCACAATGTGCAAAAGTCAAGGGTTGGTAATGTATAGTACAGCATCAATTCGGCATGGACTTGTCTTTTGCTAAGGTCTGTGCTACACTTAGCATATATACAAACACAATAGGTGCCAATCGATTGCAACGCATTCGGATTGGTGAAAAGGGAAGTGGGTGAGACTCCCACACGATCTCGTCGCTGTAAGAGTGGAGTTTTGTTTCCGTTGCCTAGGGCAACGCAAGTCACTGAGAAATCGGGAAGACGAAACAAAGCATAGATGCTCAAGTCAGAAGACCTGCCTATGGTGTGTACTGTAAGACCACGAGGAATTGGTTAGTACATTGAAAGGCATATTGCTTTTATTTGGTACATCCACTCCTGTGTTATGCAGGAGTTTTTGTTTTATGGAAATCTTTTTAAACGAAAACCGGTAAAACAAAAACTCCGAGAACATTTTTCAAAGGAGGAAAAAGAAATGACAGAAGGAAACAAGAAAAAACTTAGTTGGAAAGGGATTGTGGGAGTCGTAGCGTTTGTAGCATTGATGGTGGCATTTGCGTTCTGTTACAACACATTCCGCGAAAAGCCGGTAGAGGGAAGTAAGTCAATTGTGATTGAGGTGGTGAATAAGCCGGGAGAAAGCACCGAGTACCCCTTGCAGACAGACGCAGAATATCTGCAACAGGCCATGGATGAGGCGGCAGAGTATGGTTTGACCTATGTGGGAGAAGAAGGGCCCTATGGAATTTCTGTATCTGAGGTAAATGGCGAAGTGGCGGACTACAACGTGGATCAGTCCTATTGGGGCTTTTTTGTCAACGGGGAGTACTGTAACTATGGCATTTCCACACAACCGGTAGAGGACGGGGATACCTTTTCCATCATATACACGATTTATAGTGCAACAGAGTAACGTGGGTGATATATGAATGACAAAAAAGCAGAAAAGAAAAAACAATGCATGCAACTCTCCATCCGTGACATAGCACTCATCGGCGTGATGGTAGCAGTGATAGAAGTGTGTAAAATGGCCATGAGTTTCTTGCCAAACATAGAGCTGACTAGTTTCTGGGTGATTTTGTTTACCCTGTTCTTTGGGTGGAAAATGGTATTTGTGATTCCTGTTTTCATCCTGATAGAAGGCTGTGTATACGGGTTCGGTTTATGGTGGGTTATGTATTTGTATGCTTGGCCGTTGTTGGCACTATTTACGTATCTCAACAGAAAAAAAGAAACCCTCCTGTTTTGGAGTTTGACCTCCGCTACATTTGGGTTATTGTTCGGTGCAATGTGCGCCATTCCTTATTTTTTTGTGGGGCTATTGGATGGTGGGATCGTTACAGGTGTCCGCACCGCTTTTGCCTGGTGGGTGGCGGGCATCCCTTGGGATATCACCCATGCCATCGGCAATTTTGTTCTGATGATGGTACTTTTTATACCCCTCCGCACTATGATGAAGAAGGTGAAGGTTTAGTCTTCCTCTTCCATATCTTCACTCAGAGGGAGGGAGAAGATAAATTCCGTTCCTACCCCTTCAGTGCTGACCACATTGATATTTTCCTGATGGGAATTGATGATTTCCTTGACGATGGAAAGTCCAAGACCGGTGCCTTTTTTATCCTTTCCTCTGGAAACGTCGGATTTGTAGAACCGGTTCCAAATCATTTTCAGGTCGTCCTTGGGGATACCGATACCGGCATCTTTCACTGAGACAAAGAGATGATTCTTCTTAATGTAGGTCTCAATCTTGATGGAAGAATCCGGATGGCTAAATTTAATGGCATTGTCTGTTAGGTTATAGAGCACGCGCTGGATCTTTTCCGTGTCGGCGTTGACCAACAGTTCCTCTCCAGTGAGAACCAGCTCAATATGGATATTTTTTTCGCGGCATCTTCCTTCAAAGGAGGATGCCGTATTTCTTATCACTGTATTAATGTCAAAATCAGTTCTATCCAAGAGCATTCCCTTGGTATTTAAGTTATTTAAGGTTAGCAAACTGTTGGTCAGCTTGGTCAGACGTTCGGTTTCGTTTAATACAATCCCCAAGTATTTTTCGTGCATTTCAGGAGGAATGGTGCCGTCCTGCATGGCTTCCAGATAACCGCGAATGGAGGTGAGGGGGGAGCGGAAGTCGTGGGAAATATTTGCCACCAGTTTTTTCTGGTCGTCTTCAAATCCGGAAATCTGTCCCGCCATATATCTCATACATGCGGCCAGATAGCCCATTTCATCCTCGGTTTCCACCTGAAATTCATAATGCATATTGCCGTCCGCGTAGTGTTCTGCAGCACGAGTAATTTTTTTCAGGGGTACATATACCAATTCCGTAAAAAAGATTAGGATAATCAGGGAGAGCAGAAGCAGAATCCCTAACATAATAAAGGCGATATTCATCATACTATCGCAGGCCCTTTGGATATGGTCGGTCTGATAGTGCAATGCCACATATCCGTGGGTTTTGAACTGGGAGGTAATGGGTACCAGAACATTCAGGTGCGGGGTCTCGAAATCATGAAAAAAAGTGGAGACCGTGTAATAGGAATCCCCGAAGGAAGTGGGATCGAAGCCGTCTATCTGAAGGACGCTTTCTACATCTAAGGGTAGCGTCGTATCCAGTATGATTCTTCCGGAAGGATTGATAATACGGACGGCGCAATTCAGATAACCTGCAAGGGTATCCAGTTGTTTTTTTACCGTCACCAAATCATTTTCATTCTGATATAGTTCGGAAGCGTAATTTTCGGCAATCAGAGAAGCTTCTTCATATAATGTGGAGGCACTCTCTTTGGTTAGGTGTCCATAAATTAGATTTTCCACAAAAGTGGACACGATGACGAAGCTGAAGATACCAAAAATCACATATGCCAGAAGAAACTTCAGATAAAGGGTTTTTTTCATGAGTTATGTACCTCAAATTTATAACCAATGCCCCAAATGGTAGCAATTTCCCATTTTGCATGGTCGTTGATTTTTTCCCTGAGACGTTTGATATGTACATCAACGGTTCTGGTGTCGCCGATATATTCGTAGCCCCAGATTTGATCCAGTAGCTGTTCTCTGGTAAATACATGATTCGGGGAGGAGGCCAGAAAATATAAAAGCTCCAGTTCCTTGGGAGGCATCTCTACCCGTTGCCCCATATAGGTCACAGAATAGTTGGTCAGGTTGATGGATAGATCCGGGTACTCCACGCATTTATCACTCTTGGTATCGTCGGTGGCTACCGGGGTTTTGTAACGGCGCAACACCGCCTTGGCCCGTGCTACCAACTCTTTGGAATCAAAGGGTTTCTCGATGTAGTCGTCGGCACCCAGTTCCAGTCCCAATACCTTATCAAACACTTCTCCTTTGGCGGAAAGCATGATGATGGGAATTGTGTACTTGGCACGCACTTCTCTGCAAACCTGATAGCCGTCCATACCGGGCAGCATAATGTCCAACAAGATCAGATTGGGCTGAAAACTTTCCACGGTGTCAAGGACGGATTCTCCCTCGTTTAAAATCATGGTTTCATAACATTCCTTGGTAAAATACAGGGAAATCAGTTCTGCAATATTGTTGTCGTCGTCTACAATCAGCACTTTTTGTTTCATTGCCATAAAAGCCTCCTTTGTAGGCACAGCCTACCGGTAAACATTATTTGAAGGTTACAATGGTAACGCCGGCATCACCTTCACCGTACTCACCCAGGCGATATTCTTTTACATAGCGAAGCCGCTTGAGATGGTTGTGTACGGCACTGCGCAGAGCACCGGTGCCCTTGCCGTGCACCACACGGACACTGGGCAGGTGTGCCAAATAAGCATCATCTAAGTATTTATCCAAAGCAGCCAAAGCTTCATCCACTGTTTGACCCAACAGATTGATTTCTGTGGATACGGATAAACTCTTGCCCATTTTGATTTTTCCTGCGCCACCGGTTTTTAATCCGGGCGCGGATATGGTGGCTTCCTCTACCAATACCAAATCCCGGATATTGGTCTGGGTACGCATAATACCGCACTGCACAAAGAGGTTACCCTTGGCATCGGGCAGGGTGCTGACGATGCCTTTTAATCCCATGGATAGAATCTTCACACTATCTCCCTTTTTCAGTTTTTTAGGGTCGATGGTGTTTTTAGGTGTGTTGTTTACGGGCTTCGTTTTGGGTGTCAGGGAATTGTTCTTTTCTTTGATTTTTTCTCCCACTTTCCTGCGTTTTTCCTCTAAAGCCTTGATATCTGTGTCGGGGTGAAGCTGATTAAAGTCGCGAATGGTTTCGTCTGCCACTTCCTTGGCTTCTTTCAAAATTTCTTTTGCCTTTTCGTTGGCTTCCCGCAAAATCCGATCTTTGGATTGTTCTATTTTTTCGTTCTTTGCCTGCAACTGCTGTTGGAGCTCCTTGATGCGGGCTTTGTATTCGGCCAATTCCTGTTGTTCTCTCTCTATGGTGAGGCGACTATTTTCCAAATCTGCAATGACATCCTCAAAGGATTGTTCTTCCTTGCTGATTTGTTCCTTGGCAGCCTCGATGATTTCATCGGAAAGTCCCAGTTTGGAAGAAATGGCAAAGGCATTGCTCTTGCCGGGAATGCCGATTAAAAGCCGGTAAGTGGGCTGCAGGGTTTCCACACTGAATTCACAGCAGGCGTTTTCCACGAAGTTGGTGGAAAGAGCGTAGATCTTTAACTCGCTGTAGTGGGTGGTAGCCATGGTACGAATGCCCCTGTCGTGGAGGAAATTCAGGATGGCAATGGCCAATGCCGCGCCCTCCGTAGGGTCCGTGCCTGCACCCAATTCGTCGAATAAACACAGAGAGTTTTCATCTGCATGCTTT
>JAEIGA010012004.1_pt1 | contig 13140 bp, 14 predicted proteins | sample 9270691 | NCBI WGS metagenome assembly JAEIGA01 (sample SAMN17057246, study PRJNA624740) | gut metagenome | biome: biome; isolation source: fecal sample | host: Bos grunniens | place: China: Xizang | collected 2019 | reverse complement strand
CAAACTTGGTATTAAATATACTGCTGGTTTCATTGCTCCAGTTATGGGCGACACCTACTTGAAACAACACGAAGAACCAGAAGAAATCGAATACTACCTATGTGGACCTCCAATGATGGCAAAAACAGTGCTTGACTTGTTAGATAGCCTAGGTGTAGAAAAAGATATGATTCACTTCGACGACTTCGGTGGATAATACAAATAAAAGGAGCGAAATTTCGCTCCTTTTGTTGTTTTTTATTATCTTTGCACGATTATTAAAAGAATATGGAAAAAGATTTAATTTTATCTGTAAAGAATGCGGTTGAAGCATTGTACGGAGTACAAATTGGTGATGAGCAAGTAACTCTTCAAAAGACTAAAAAGGAGTTTACAGGTGACTGGACATTAGTGTGCTTTCCACTGCTAAAAATCTCACGTAAAAATCCTGCTGTTACTGCAGAAGAAATAGGTGCATACCTTAAAGAAAACGATTCTAAAATCTCTGATTATAACGTAATTAATGGTTTCTTAAATCTTTCTATCAATGCAAATTCATGGGTAGATTTACTAGAAGGTATTAATAAAGATGAGAAATTTGGTATCAAAGAAGTTACCGAAAATTCTCCTCTTGTAATGATTGAATATTCTTCTCCAAATACTAATAAACCTCTTCACTTAGGTCACATTAGAAACAACTTGTTAGGCTATAGCCTTTCTGAAATAATGAAGGCTAATGGTTACAAAGTGGTGAAAACCAATATTGTAAACGACCGTGGTATTCACATTTGTAAATCGATGCTTGCTTGGCAAAAATTTGGTAATGGTGCCACTCCAGAGAGCATTGGTAAAAAAGGTGACCACTTAGTTGGCGACTATTATGTGGCTTTTGATAAGGCTTATAAAGCTGAAATCAAAGAACTTATGGCTGCTGGTATGGACGAAGAAGAAGCAAAAAAAGAAGCTCCTCTTATGAAAGAAGCTCAAGAAATGCTTCGTAAATGGGAGGCTGGAGACGAAGAAGTTCGTACACTTTGGAAAACTATGAACGACTGGGTTTATGCTGGTTTCGATGAAACATACAAACGCCTTGGTGTTGATTTCGACAAAATCTATTATGAATCTGACACATATCTTGTAGGTAAAGAAAAAGTGCTTTCTGGTCTTGAAAAAGGTCTTTTCTTCAAAAAAGAAGACGGTTCTGTATGGGCTGATATGACAGACCAAGGTCTTGACCAAAAACTTCTGCTACGTGCAGATGGTACTTCTGTGTATATGACTCAAGATATAGGTACTGCTACACTTCGTTTCTCAGATTATCCAATCGACAAAATGATTTATGTGGTGGGCAACGAGCAAAACTATCACTTCCAAGTGCTTTCTATCTTGCTAGACCGTCTTGGTATGGAGTGGGGTAAAGACCTAGTTCACTTCTCATACGGTATGGTGGAACTTCCAGAAGGTAAAATGAAGAGCCGTGAAGGTACTGTGGTGGATGCAGACGACCTAGTTGATGAAATGGTGGGCACCGCAACAGAAATTTCTAAAGAACTAGGTAAACTTGATGGCTTAACAGAAGAAGAAATCTCTTCTATCTGCGAAATGATTGGTCTTGGTGGTCTTAAATACTTTATCCTAAAAGTAGACCCTCGCAAGAATATGACATTCAATCCAAAAGAGTCTATCGACTTCAATGGTAATACAGGTTCTTTCATTCAATATACACACGCTCGTATCTGCTCTGTGCTTCGTAAGGCTGCAGAACAAGGTATTGCATTAGCAGAGCTTAACAAAGATATTCAACTAAAAGAAAAAGAAGTATCTTTAATTCAAGCTCTTGCTGCATTCCCAGCAGTAGTTGCTCAAGCAGGCAAAGAATATAGTCCTTCTTTAATTGCCAATTATACATACGACCTAGTGAAAGAATACAACCAATTCTATCACGACTTTAGCATCCTAAAAGAAGAAAATGCAGACCTTAAAAATATGCGTCTAGTGCTTTCTGCCAACGTTGCTAAAGTTATTAAAACTGCAATGTCGCTTCTTGGCATCAAAGTTCCAGAAAAGATGTAATTGTAAGTTTAATAGTAAAAAATTATATAATTTGAGACTCGCTTAACAATAAGTGAGTCTCTTTTTTGTGCGGTTGATTTTTTTCATTTAATAATTTTGTTGATGTGGAACATAATATTTATATTTGTTCAAGAAAATATATGTTATGTCTAGAGAAGAAAGAAATAGATTAAACTATACAATAGCATTGATAGCTGAGTTTGCAGGCAGATTTGGTATTGGCGAGAAACAGGCACATAATTATCTGTCACGCTTTAATGGCTTGTCTCATTTGACTACATATTATGACATAATACATACACTATCATTTGATGATGCTGTTGATGCAATGATACAAGTGTGTGAACATAATGGAGGAAAATTAAAATGATATTATATCATGGCTCTTCATTGGCTCTTGAAAAACTTAAAAGACTATGAAATTGACTAGTTCTCAAATAAAGATTATGCAAGAAGATATGTATGCAGACTTAATACAACTTCTTATAGAAAAGCATGGATATACAGTAGAAAAAGCAATGGATATTCTGTATAATTCAGATACTTTTGCTCGATTGCAAGATGCAAATACTGGTTTGTACTATCAAAGTCCAGGGTATGTATATTCATTTCTTAATAATGAACTTTGTCTTTGTGACTACAGAATCTAGATTTACATAGATTATATAACTTATAGATTAATATTAATTGTCCAGATTTTGTATGGACAATTCTTTTTTATTAAATAAGATTTTATTATTTTTGCAAGAGTAGGTCTCACGCCGAGGATACGCATAGAGATGCGTGGTGTGGGATTTATAGATTTTATATTGAAGCGTTTATTACGCATGTTCTGACATTTTAGAAACTTCGCAACTTTCAAACGTATATCAGAATATAGCAACGATAAATGCTTACGGGATATGGGTATGTTATGTGCATATCTATACTTAGGTGTATAGTATGTTTACTTATATCGGCGTGGGCTTTGCGTTGTCTGTTCTATATACGTTGGGCAATGCGAAGGCCTCTAAAATGTGGAACGGCAACAGTCGAGTCCACGTTTTTTTTGTGCTTGTATGTCAGAATTAAGATACAAGATGTTAACACCTAAAATATAAATATTATGGGAAAAGAAGTAAAAAAACAGTTAATGGATGATTTGAGTATTTTTAAAATCAATAGTCCAGCAGATAGATTAGGAGGTCCATTTGATATTGTTTATAAAGATCAAGAAGAAGGATGGGCTATAGTGACGATATATTGGGATGAAAAACCAACTCTAGGAATAAGATGGTTTTGGGGTGAATGTGGAATGCCAGCTACTTACGGACATTCACAATGGTTTGTAATACCACAAGGTTTACATGAGAGTATTATAAATCAACTTCCAATATCAATTTCAAAAAAGAAAAAGGTGATAGATTTTCTAAGCGGGAATAAATAGAAAGAAATATTAACTTACAAAAATTTATTAAGAAAAAGATGAAAAAAATAGCATTAACTATAGTTCTAATTGCAATTGTAATGTCTACTTTTGCTCAAATTGATATGTATGTACCTGAAGTTGTTAAGGAAACAAAAAAGACGTGGCAGGATGAGAAAAATGAAATTATCCACATATTAAAAGAGAATACAAAATACCCTATTGTGAAACTAAAACACGAAGAAAATGGAACATGGAGGTATGCATATAAGGATAAAATAAAACTCATAAAAAAGAATTATAAGAATTTATATTTAATAGGAGATACCTTGTTTAGTAGTGATAATTCTAATGAACCAATTCTTACATTATCTTGTATCTCAAATGATACTATTACGGTATGTCAATTGCCTAATAGAAAGTATTTTCATGTTGAAGATATCATAGTTACTCAACAAGAAAAAGATTTGTTGTTTAATTATTTTACAAAATCAAAATTCCTAGAACAAAAATTAAAACTAGGTGATACGAATTATTATAAACTAAAGAGAAAAATGGAAGGTGAATTTATATGGAACCATTTATATATAAATTCTGATATTATATATGTTCTTAAAATTGATGGTAGGAAATATTATATTAGAGGAGAAAAAATAGAATCTAATTTATTCCCAAATATCCGTTATTATGGAGAACCTATAAAATTTGAAGCTGCAAATATTTCAAATTTTGTTTCTCTTAAATCATATAATTTATTAAAAGAAATGTATGTTGGTAAAGAAATAACCAGCTTTGATGAATATTTTAATATTGATGGTTTTAGAAATTATGATTATTTAGAGAAACCAAAATCTGTTTGGAATGTACAAAAGATTTCAGTGAAAGGAAATAAATTTGTATTAGAATTTACCTCGAAAGAGGAGAACGAATCTATGATAATAGAGTCATGTGAAGAAAGAAAATTATGTCATGAATTTACTAAAGATATGATGATGTCTATTGAAAATTCTAAGAAAAAAGAGAATAATTTTGAAGGTTATATAGGAGAGTATAATAGTTTCTGCGATGGAATCAAAACTAATGTAATATGGTCTCCTGTATATAAAAATGGCAATAGATATTGGAGAGCACTTGTTTGTAAAAGTTACGCAGATTCTATAATCAAAGAATGGGAGAATGTTGTACAAGACAAGATCATAGAATTAAAAAGAGAAAATGAAGAATATAGAGAAAATATTATAAAGAAACATGGGGTTACGTATGGCAATTTAATTTTAGATAATAAAATATCTATAGGAATGACTCAGGAAATGTGTATTGAAGCCTATGGTAGTCCACGTTTAAAGAATACATCAACAACATCGTTAGGTGTAGTAGAAATATGGACATATAAGAAATATGGTTGGGGTAATGATGACAAGTATATTTATGTTACCTTTGTAAATGATAAGATTACTGAAATATATGAATAAATGAAAATTACTAATCTTAAATAATATTTTTATGAAAAAGATTCTTTATGCAATTTGTGCTATTTGTTTAATGACAATTACGTCGTGTCAAACAACTATTTCTGATTATAAAACAGAAATAGAAGATGCTGTGAGATTTTATTTATCAAGTGTAGAATTAATGGCTCACCATATTTTAGAGGAGGGTGATGAGGCTTTATTTGATGAACTTTTGGCTGATTTTTCATCAACTAGTGAAGAAACTGATTTCAAATCATTAATAAAAAAGAAAAAGAATGAAGGTAATTTGTTTGCTCATGAAATGTTAGAGTATTATGAAGACTTATCTATTATCTTGTCTGAGCCTATATGCGAAGACACAAACACAGAAATAGAAAAAGCATGGAGTTTCAAAGAAGTAAACTCACAAGTAAATTTCTTGTTTACAATTAAATTAAAAGAGAATATTTGGAATATTGTTCCTAGAAGTGAAGAAGATATTGAAAGGTACATGTGGCGCATAATATTAACAGGTAATGATAAAAGGAACCACCCGGAGGTCGATGAATTACAACAAATTAAAGAAACTATTAAAACTAGAATAAGAAACCAATACAATGAGCATTGTCAATATAATGATAATGAAATAATGTCTGAGGAATTTTACTCTGTTTTTAATAGGGCACAGCTACTTGATGATAGTGAGATTGGTTGGCCAGATTGGGATATTTGGAGATGTACTAATGGATTAGATGCTGAATTACATTCTATTAATGTTGAGATAATATCTAATACTGATGCGATTGCTCATATAGAATTATTTTACCCAGAAACAGGAGATCAATATTGTAAAGTTGATATGCCAATGGTTTATGAGAATGGTGATTGGTATGTAGATGATATAATAGATATAACAAATTCTTATTCTATAAAGGATATAGCACAATCAATTGTTGAAGATAGATAATAAATTTAATAAAAAAGAATTAAGCCTACACTCTAATATGAGTTGTAGGCTTTTTTGTCAAAAATGGCAGAGAATTGACATTGGCACGCAATTTGAAGTATATTGGGTGAAAGGAGATTAATATTATGAATTACAATTCAAATAATCAAAGTAATGCAGAGAATAAGTATCAGGCTTTGTCTCTGTATGCCATCAATCTTAATGAAAAAGCACGCAATGGGAAATTGGACCCTGTGATTGGTCGTGACGAGGAGATTAGGCGTGTTCTTCAAATTCTTTCTCGACGTACCAAAAATAATCCAATTCTAATTGGTGAACCTGGTGTGGGTAAAACTGCTATTGCCGAAGGCTTAGCACACCGTATAATTCGTGGTGATGTACCAGAAAATTTAAAATCTAAACAGCTTTTCTCACTTGATATGGGTGCTCTGGTGGCAGGTGCCAAGTATAAAGGTGAGTTTGAGGAACGTCTGAAAGCCGTGATAAATGAGGTAATTAAATCTGATGGTGAGATTATCCTCTTTATAGACGAAATTCACACTCTTGTGGGTGCAGGCGGTGGAGAAGGTGCTATGGATGCCGCAAATATCCTAAAACCAGCCCTAGCGCGTGGCGAGCTAAGAAGTATTGGTGCAACCACTTTAAACGAGTATCAAAAGTACTTTGAAAAAGACAAGGCACTTGAGCGTCGTTTCCAAATAGTTATGGTGAATGAGCCAGATGAGGCAAGCACAATTTCTATTCTTCGTGGACTAAAGGAACGCTATGAAAACCACCACAAGGTGCGTATCAAAGATGAGGCAATTATTGCGGCAGTGGAACTTTCAAACAGATATATTTCTGATAGATTCTTGCCAGACAAGGCTATTGACCTAATTGATGAGGCGGCAGCGAGACTTCGTCTTCAAATGAATTCTGTGCCAGAGGATTTGGACAAACTTGCTCGTAGCATTAAGCAACTAGAGATAGAGCGTGAGGCTATTAAGCGAGAAAAGGACAAAGAAAAAGTGGCTCAGCTTACCAAGGTGATTGATACTCTTAAAGAAGATGAAAACAAGCAAAAGGCAAAATGGCAGGCAGAAAAAGCACTTATTGATCAAATTCAACAAAGTAAAATTGATATTGAGAAGTTGAAATTTGAGGCAGAAGTGGCTGAACGCAATGGTAATTATGAAAAGGTAGCCGAGATAAGATATGGTAGAATTAAGACTAAGGAAGAGGCTATTGCCAGTGCTCAGCAAAAGCTACAAGCAATGCAGGCTGATGCACCTATGATAAAAGAAGAGGTAGATAGCGACGATATTGCAGACATTGTAAGCCGTTGGACTGGCATTCCTGTAACCAAAATGGCTCAAAGCGAACAAACAAAGCTGTTGAATCTTGAAACAGAACTACACAAACGTGTCATTGGTCAAGATGAAGCCATTGAGGCAGTTGCCAATGCTGTGCGTCGTAGTCGTGCTGGGCTTAAAGATCCAAAACGTCCGATAGGTTCGTTTATTTTCTTAGGTACAACAGGTGTAGGTAAGACCGAGCTTGCAAAAGCTCTTGCAGAGGCTCTATTCGACGATGACAATATGATGACTCGTATAGATATGAGTGAATATCAAGAGAAATTCTCTGTTACACGTCTTATCGGTTCGCCTCCAGGATATATTGGTTATGAAGAAGGTGGTCAGCTTACCGAGGCTATTCGTCGTAAACCATATTCAGTGGTGCTATTTGACGAGATAGAAAAGGCTCACCCAGATGTGTTCAATATCTTGCTTCAAGTGCTAGATGATGGACGTCTTACCGACAACAAAGGCAGGGTAGTGGATTTTAAAAATACCATTATCATTATGACTTCAAACCTTGGTTCTCAACTTATTAGAGAAAAAACTGAGTCGCTGTCTGAAGCAAATCGTGAGCAAGTGCTAGAAGATACCCGCAAGAGTGTGTTTGAACTGCTAAAACAAGTGATTAAACCAGAGTTTTTGAATCGTATAGATGATTTAATTATGTTTACACCACTTGCAGAAGCAGAAATTGCACAAATTGTTCGCCTACAAGTGGAAGGTATAGCCAAGATGCTTAAAAATAATGGCATAGACCTACAGCTTACACCAAAGGCGATAGACCTAATTGCATCGGAAGGTTTCGACCCTCAGTTTGGTGCTCGTCCTATTAAGCGTGCTCTTCAACGCCTACTACTAAACGAACTCTCAGGCAAAATCATTGCTCGCAGCATCGACAAAGAAAAACCAATAGTGGTAGATGCGGAAGGAGATAAATTAGTATTTAACAACAAAGGTTGACCGTGAGGTCAACCTTTACTTTTAGAATCTGTATGATAGGGAGTAATTTAGTCCGAAGTTTACGTCTTCGCCGTATTTGCCGTAGCCGGAGATGTAGGTAGGGTAGCATGGAGAGTCTTCGTAGAAGTGACCGAATGTTTTTACTTGCATTGCTACACCCATAAAGAAATCTTTATAGATCTGCACTCGTACACCAACAACCACTTCAAACCAACCAAAATTTGATGCCTGGTTTAGATTGGCATATTTGCCAGATTCGTCCCAGTATTCATTATTTAGAACTGCGTCTGTAAGGCTGTATTTAGTATAACTATATCCGTATCTAAATCCTGCGTAGAAACTATGGTCGTATTTTCTGTCAGACTTGAAGTTGATGAAGTTATAGTCCGCACCTACTTTTGCAAAAAGACCTATGGTTTCGTATTTATAATCTTCATGTTTAATATCTGCTGTCATAAATCCAAATTCGACACTAGGGAATAGTCTGTGCCAAAGGTCTACATCTAGAGTAATTGATGTTTCAAATCTACCATCGCGCCATGCAGTAGCTACAGGATTAAAGATGTCAAGACTTAGAAATGTTCCTTGATAAGTCTCTTTTCTTCTATTACTATCTGCAATAGAATCTGTAATGATAAAGTTATTCTTTGCAGACTTCTTTACAGAAATAGTGTCTGATGAGGTATTTTCTGCCCAAACCATAGTTCCCATTAGGCAGAAAATTGAACTAATGAAGAATCTTAATAGGTGTTTCTTTATCATTATTAATGTTTGTTATGTTTGAGTTGACGATATCCAATTTGAAATTATAGGTGTTGTTGATTATTTTTGCATCATTAATCACATGAAACATAGTGCATCCGCATTCTTCACTTATAAGTTGTGGTTTTGGAGTATGGTCTATATGCAAAAATATGGTATCTGGAGTGGTTTTACCTTCTACTCTTGTTGGTAATATAAACTTGTAGTTTGTATTTGTGCTGTTTGAATGAAGAGGAAGGTAAATAGCAGATAATGTGGTGTTATTGTATAAGATAGAGTCACTTCCCACGCCTATAACAGTAAGCCCTGATATGTTTTTAGCCTTATATGAAACAGAATCTATAAATGAAATTCCCAATTTAGAATCTTTAGATACATAACATTCAGAGGTGCAACTAAACGAGATAGTTGCAATAGCTATTATAGAAATTATATAAACTAATGCTTTTTTCATCCTATAAAAGTGGTGGTTTCTTCTAGTGGTTTTCTAATCTTTTCTCTATTTGGTTCAGCTGCATAACCAACAGGAATAAGCACTATTGGTTCGATATTTTCTGGAAGTTTAAGAAAATCTTTTGCAATGTCTGTATTGAAACTGCAAATCCAGCAAGTACCAAGACCTAGTTCTGTGGCAGCCATAATGATGTGGTCAGAAACAATAGCAATATCGATGTCGCAATGATCTTTGTTGTCGCCTCTGTGCCAAGCTTGTTCGTGGTTGCCACATACAGCAATGCACACAGGAGCGTCTTTGAAACCTTCTTTTCTATATACTGCAGAAAATTCTTTAAGTGCTTCACCTTGAATTACTTTAATCTCCCAAGGTTGTTTGTTGCATGCAGAAGGAGCAAGGCGTGCACACTCAAGGATGTAATCTAAATCTTCTTTAGACACAGGTTTAGTGTCGAATGCGCGAACAGAATATCTAGCTTTTATTAAATCTAAAACTTTCATGCGAAAAATGTTTTTAATTCAGATTTTAAATAATTGATACCCACTGTGGTAGGTAGAGATGGTGTTTGCTCAGCCATTGCAAGTATTGCTTTAGCAAGTTCTATTGCTGGAGCTTGTGGATTTACTTGAGCAGCACAAGCATTAATAAGTTGAACAGTGTTTTCTTTTGCGTTTTTCACCATTGTCCATGCTTCGTCGCTCACATACACTTGTTGAGCCACATTGTGTTCAAACTCTGCTCTAATGTTTGAAAGCAAATAGCTATGATATTGAATAACAGTGGCACATTCACCTTGTGTGCGAATAACTAGAGAGTCTGGAGTAATTCTTTCTAGGAAAAGAACAAGTCTTTCGTATGCTGTGAAGCGGATAGGAAGAATGTCTTTTTGAATTTGTTTGTAAAGTTTATATCTCTGATGAGAATTTTCTGCTGCGAAAAATTTATTTAGCATATACCATACCACAACAATAACTAATGCTGCAGGAATGGTGAATTTTAAAATTTCTAATAAGATTTCCATATCTTAAACTTTTAATTTTTGAGCAATTTTGTAATTGTTTCTCTCTTGTGAAGAACGGCTAATAAGTTCTCCCAAGAAACCTGTAATAAAGAATTGAGTACCCAAAATCATAAACAGAATAGCAATATAGAAATATGGGCTATCAGTGATAAGTGGGGCTCTCATTTCGTTGCAAATAGCATATAATTTGGTGCCTGCTACTATGCAAACTGCAATGAAACCAATTAGGAACATAAGGCTACCGCCAAGTCCGAAGAAATGCATCGGTTTAACACCAAATTTAGAAAGGAACCAAAGTGAAATAAGGTCTAAATAACCATTTACAAAACGGTTGAAACCAAATTTACTTACACCAAATTTGCGTGCTTGATGGTGAACTTCTACCTCTGTAATTTTTTCATGACCAGCATTTTTTGCTAGATATGGAATGTAGCGGTGCATTTCACCATACACTTCTATGTTTTTTACAACTTCGTTTTTATAAGCTTTTAGTCCGCAGTTGAAATCGTGAAGTTTTATGCCAGATACTTTTCTTGCTGTAGCATTAAACAGTTTACTAGGAAGATTTTTGGTAAAAACAGGGTCGAAACGTTTCTTTTTCCAACCAGAAACCAAGTCGTAATCTTCTTTCATTATTTTGTTGTATAGCACAGGAATTTCATCTGGGCTATCTTGTAAGTCGGCATCCATTGTAATGACAACATCGCCTTGGGCAGCCTCAAAACCACAGTATAGGGCAGGAGATTTGCCATAATTGCGTCTGAATTTTATGCCTTTAACTTCTGGGAACTGTTCAGATAGCTCGCTAATAACTTTCCAAGAAGAGTCTTTGCTTCCGTCGTCTATAAAGATAACTTCGTATGAATAATTATTTTTGTCTGCCACTTCTTTTATCCAAGCGTGCAGTTCTTTTAGTGATTCTTCCTCGTTGTATAGAGGTATGATAATAGAAATATCCATGTTTAATGTTTTTTATTAAGGATGAAAGCGTTTATTAATGAAATGATTATGCCTGCAAAACTATACATCCAAATGTTTTGCATAGCCATTTGTGATGCAGTAGGAATAGGGTTGTTATTTACAACTTCTTCTAATGTAGCGGCTTCTGGCATTGTTTGTTTTAAAATTTCTACACTTTGAACTAATGCGGCGTATTGTTCGTTTATAAAATCTGGGTTTATAAATCCGTAATATACGTATTCCACTGCAGCTAATATTAAAGAAGCAAAAAAGAACATAAAGAAACCATGAGAATAAAGGTTTCTGTAGGTGAGTTCTTCGTCACTTTTCTTTTTAAAGTCTCTGCCTAAAAAATATGCCACAAAAGGTATTCCTATAGTAAGGCATATAGTAAGACACGCAGTAATAAGATTTAATAATATATTGTTTGGTGAACTTACTATAAAAAAGAATCTTATAACCAGATATATTGCAAGTAGTAGTCCAGACCACATTGCTGCGTTATATACTTTGCTTTGTTGAATTTGTTGCATTGTATTGTATTGTTTAGTTGTTTAGCAAACATCGGTCACTGAGCTTGTCGAAGTGCCAGATGTTTGTGTTTATTCATTTGCGTTAGGCCAAGCTTGTGATTTTAGTTCAAAGCAAGCCCCATCGCGAGTTTGAAGTGTTTTACCTTCTTCTTTGTCCGTGATATAACCAATTACTTTCACGTCTTTCATATTATTTATCTTTTCGTGCATTGTAACTGGTACAGTGAATAATAATTCATAGTCATCACCACCGTGTAGGGCAGCAGTGGTAAGATTCATATTAAACTCCTCTGCCATGCTAGCAGTTTCGTAGTCGATAGGAATTTTTTCTTCAAAAATTTTACAACCCACGCCACTTTCCTTACAAATTTGGAAGATATCAGAAACCATTTCGTCAGAAATGTCTATCATAGAAGTAGGTTTAATACCTTCTTTTTTAAGAGCATCTATGATGTCGCGTCTTGCCTCTGGCTTAAGTTGACGACCGATAATATATTCTTTACCAGCAAAATCTGGTTGGAATTCCATTTTGGTATCATTGCTTTGAGCAAAAATTGCTTTTTCGCGTTCTAAAAGTTGCAGACCCATATAAGCTGCACCTAAATTGCCAGATACGCAGATAAGGTCTGTTGGTTTTGCACCGTTTCTATATGTTATTTCGTCTTCTTTTGCCATGCCAACGCAAGTAAGGCTAATAGCAAGACCAGTTAAAGAACTAGAAGTGTCTCCACCTACAAGGTCCACGTTGTGTCTTTGGCACGCAAGTAGCACACCTGCATAGAATTCTTCTACATCTTCTATAGAAAAACGTTTTGAAAGACCAAGAGAAACAGTTAGTTGGGTAGGGTAAGCATTCATGGCATAAATATCAGAGAAGTTTGCCATGGCTGCCTTGTAACCTAAATGTTTAAGTGGAAAATAACTTAAGTCGAAGTGTATGCCCTCTAGCATCAGGTCGGTAGAGATAAGCATTCTGTCTGTACCTTCTTTAAGGGAAATCACAGCTGCATCGTCGCCAATACCTTTTTTAGAGGTTTCGTTTTCTAGTTTTACGTATTTATTTATGTGGTCGATTAGACCAAATTCGCCTATTGTACTAATTTCTGTTCTTGACATAATAAGAGAAAATTAATTCTTACAAAAATAATAATTTTTTTTCTCTTCTCAATCATTTTAATTGGGTATCTCGTTATAAAATGTTATTTTTGCTAATATAAAAAGTAAATGTTTATGGTAGT
>JAEIGA010012003.1_pt1 | contig 13140 bp, 19 predicted proteins | sample 9270691 | NCBI WGS metagenome assembly JAEIGA01 (sample SAMN17057246, study PRJNA624740) | gut metagenome | biome: biome; isolation source: fecal sample | host: Bos grunniens | place: China: Xizang | collected 2019 | reverse complement strand
TATAATGAAGGAAGTAAATTTTTTAAGAGGTTTAAGAGACCGTTATATATTATCCGCTCATTAGGATTCAATTTACTTTGCGACTGATACAAAAGAAATTATACTCAACGGAGTTTCTTATGGCTCCGTTGATGTAGATTCTGAACTTACAGAAGTAGGTAAGAACCCTGTGATAGGAAGTGCTATATATAAAGCAATCAAAGATAATGTTAATAATGCTATTAATAATGCTCCTTATGGTGCAAAATTACAAGTACTTACTGTAGGTACTAATGCTTGGCGTATCTTATTGTTAGTTAAAAATGACAATGAAATAAGTAGAACACCTATTTTAATGGGTGAACAGTCTGAAGCTGGGGATGTAAGTGGTCTTTCTTTTTCTAGAATAGGTGATCAAAACATTCAAGCTAAAGGAGGAAAACCTGTACAATTAAAATATGAATTTGATGTACTTGATTCTGCTGGAGAATCTTTAGGTAAATCGGGTGTAATAAGTGTTGTAATGGGAGATGAATCGAATACTCCTATTATTGAAAATCAAGTTATAACTCCTGGTCAAGGAGTGATCGATGTATCTCAGTATTTAGAAGAAGGATAGTTAACGTCTTTCTGGATTACTGCTACAGCAGAAACAGATAAGGGAGCGCAATCTAAAACACTCTTTTATACAGTACGTTTAGTTAATCTTAATCTTGTCTCAGATTTTAACATTTCAACAGTTACTAATATTGGAAACAGCATTCATATTCCTTATACAGTATTAGGTATAAGTGATATTAAAACAATTAAAGCATATCTTAACGGAATTGAAGTAGCATCTAATACTTCTTCTAGCGCTGCAGACGTACAATCATTCAATATTAACACAACAGGGTTGTTACATGGAACACATAATATTTAGATTCTTGCTCAATATGATGTGAAAGATAATAATGGTATAATTACAGATACTGTTTATAGTAACCTTATTTATTTTGATGTGCCAGTAATAGAATCAGGAAATAACACTCCTGTATTTGGCTTCAGAGTAGATATTGATTCTGTTGATGGACCATTAATTAATACTATTCCAGCAGTTAACGTTAATCAATATGATGTGTTTAATATTAACTACTATGTCTATGATCCTAACCAATCTAGAAGTGTTAATTTTTATTCTGAAGGAAATTTAATTGGTAATTATGAATTAACAGATTCTTTTATCCAATTAGTTTATAAATATAATAAAGAAGGTATTAAAAATTGTAGTTTTGTGTGCAATAATCAAACCTATAATTTTTATATTAATGTAGAACCATCATAGTATAAAGTAACAGAACCTACTTCTGGATTACAATTATATCTTGATTCTTTAGGTAAATCTAATACAAGTGAAAATAGAGCAGAGTGGGCTTATAATAATATTACTAGTACTTTTGAAGGATTTAAATGGGGTGGTGATGGTTGGTTAACTATTGATAATATATCAATGTTACGTCTTATTGGTGGAGATAAAGTGACTATCAACTATAAACCATTTGAATAGACCATAACAAGTAAAAATGCTTTTGCTGCAAGTATTAAATTTAGAGTAAATAATATCACTAATGAGAATGAAGAATTAATTTCTTGTTTAGATACTAACGGAGTTGGTTTTGTGATTAAAGCCAATGAAGCTGTTTTATACACAAATGAAAAAAATTCAGTATCTACTAAATTTGCTGCAGGAGAAATTTACAATATTGGTTTTGTATCATTCCCAGAAGCGACAACAAATGATTCATACAGTCAAATAAACACAAACCGTATATATTTATATGTTAATGGTACTATTTGTGGTACTGTACAACGTAAATCTACTGATAGTATTTATCAAGATAAACCAATGCCTATTGTAATTAAGTCAGATTCTTGTACTTTAGATATTTTCTCAATTAGATGTTATAACCAATAGTTAACAGACGAACAGATGTTTGATTCATATCTAATTGATTTAAGTGATTCTAATTTATTAGGACAAGAATTTATTTAGAATGATGTATTAAATCTAAATGGAGATGTATCAGTAGACAAAGTACATGGTAAGATTCCATATATGATTATTACTGGTAATGTAAATGGATTAAATGCTGTACAATACGTAGCATCTATAAACGATAAGGATTATAAACATAATATAGATCAAATTCTATATGTAGATATTGATCCTAAATTTAATTTTAAATCTGAACCTACTGCAGACGGTAGTCCAGTATTGAGAATACAAGGAACATCGTCTACTTTATATGCTAGAAAAAATTATCGTATATATACAAAAAAGACTAATTTATATCTAGGATGTGATAAAAATGGCGAAGGGGGTGTATTACAAGATGATCCAGTATATGCAATGAGTAATACTGCTGCACCTGTTAATTGCTTCTGTTTAAAGGCAGATTATGCGGAATCATCATCTTCTCATAATACGGGTTTTGCAAATCTTGTGCAAGATGTACTAACTTCTGTAGGAGATTTAACTCCAGCACAAGAATATAAAAATTCTGAATATCCTTACGAAGTAAGAACAACTGTTGAAGGACATCCTTGTTTATTATTTGCAAGAGAGACTTTAACAAGTACTCCTAAGTTTGTTGGTAAATTTAACTTCAATAATGATAAATCTACAGAAGATGTATTTGGTTTCTTAAATATCAATGGTTATCATGATACTTATGAAGAAGAATTAGCCGATGCGGCTAGAAAATCTCTTTATTTCCCTGAAGATTTTACTTCAGTAACAGTAGAAGGAAAAGTATATAATAAAGAAGCTATTCTTGAAATACTTGAAAATAATCCTACAGAATGTTGGGAATTTTTAAATAACGAATCTCGATTTGGTATTTTTAAAGATGTTGATTTTACTTCGACAATTACTGAAACTAAAATAGAAGAAGATAAGGACGGTAATAAAGTTACTACAACTGAAACTCGTCTTGAATGGTTGGATTGCTGGGAAGCACGTTTCCCTGACGAAGACGTATTAAATGCTGCTTTTGAAGCCGGTGTTCGTCCAGTATATTTAGAAGCTATTGCAGAATGGTTACAATCTACAGATACTACAGAAGCTACAAACAATCCTTTGACATCATCTGTTGTATATAATGGAGTTAATTATACAATAGATAATGTAGAATATAGAAAGGCTAAGTTTACTAATGAAGTTTCTAAATATTTTGATATTACTTTCTTGTGTGATTATTATGTATTAAATGATGCTGTAGCTGGTGCTGACCAACGTGTTAAAAATATGATGTGGGCGTTCTGGTATGACCCAAATGCCGCTGAGCATGAAATAATGGGTAAGATGAGATGCTATCCTATTTATTATGATAATGATACTATCTTAGGTGTAAATAACGCCGGTGCTATTGCTATTAATTGGGATGCAAACGAAGAAACTAAATATCCAAATGGTTCATACGTATTTGCTGGTCATGATTCTGTAATTTGGAAAAATGTTCGTGAATTATTATCTGCTGAACTAGCTAACTCCTATAAAAAGATTAGAGCTAATATGTCTAACAGTGATATGAAGCAATATTTCAACACGTAGCAAAGTGAGATGTATGGAGAGGTAGTATTTAATAAAGACACTCTTTATAAATATGTAACTCCTACAGCTATTGGTACTGAATATTTAGATTCTAGTACAAATAGTATTGCTTATACTAAGTGGAATGATCAAGCATCGTTTGTTCATGGTTCTCGTAAGGCTCATAGAGATTGGTTTATTACTAATCGTATGGGAATGTTCGATGCTAGATATGCTACAGGTACTTATGTAGAAGAAACATCTACTCTTAACTGGAAAGGCGAGACTAACAAAATCCCATCGTTACGAGCTGTCGCTAATGCTAATTATTATTTCGGAATATCTTCCGATAAGATTGCATTAGAAAATACTCATGCTAAAGTAAATAAAGGAGATTCTTGGAGTTATACTAATTCTGAAATTCCTAAAACAGGTGCTAAATTCCAGCTATTCGGTATTAAAGAAATGAAAGAATTAGACTTTAGTAATTGGGGTGGTTTTAATACATTTAATATAATCGGAAATTGTCCGGTATTAGAAAAATTCGTTTTCGGAAGTATGACAGCTAATCCTAATGTACTTACCGATTTAGCAATCGGAACAAAGATGCCATTGCTTAAATATATTGATATTAGTAACACTTTAGGAGGAGGAGAAGCTGGAGATGCAGCCGCCTTTACTAATCTTGACTTAACTGGATGTTTATATATAGAAACAATTATTGCACAGGGATGTAATAATCTTGCAACTATTAATTTTGCAGAAGGTAGTTTAGTTAAATATTTATTATTACCTAACGGTTATAAGAACCTATATTTAAAATCATTACCACAATTAACAATTAATGGTATTCATTATGAATCTAACGCTTCTTCTATTGAACGTTTAATTATTGAAAATTGTGCAAAAATTGATGCAATGAAGTTGCTCGATGATATTATGAATGTAGAAAATTCTAAATTAGCTAGAATTAGAATTACTGGACTTAATTTAAAAGGCAACGGACAAGATCTAGTGGCAATTATGAATAGGGGTCTTAAAGGTATTGATTCTACAGGCACAGCAGTTAATAAATGTACATTAGTTGGTACTTATCAGTTGACTACTTTATTAGAAGAATCTGTATATAATTAGTTATGTGAATATTTTGAATTAAATATTTTACAACCTGAGTATACAATGATTTCATTTAATTGTGCTCAAGCTACATCTGAGAAAGTAACTAATTATGATAATAGTACTGGTTATGAATTTGGTAACGATTACAAGTATAGCGGTCATATTGCTAAAATCTTGGATCAAAGACATTCATACTTAGTAAAATATCCTATTAGTTATCCTAGTGGAGAATTCGCAGCAATTCAATTAGATGATTCTAATAGTACTAAATTTATTGACGGAACTTCTGCATTATTAGATGGTACTTACGGTGACTTCTGTATGTACGAGCCTCGTTATTGGTATAAAGGAGTTAATGATCATAAAAAATAGATGTTATATCTATTCTTTGCATCAAAAGAACCTTCTAAGATAACTTATGATTGTAAAAAAATAGTAATTGGAGACTGTGAACTTAAATCTGGATATGGTGCTAGTACTGGAAATCAATATTTAACAGATTCGCAATCAATAGTTGCTCAATAGGATTATAATTTATATTCTTATATATTACCAGGAGAACATAAATATAAGCAGTTTAGAGTGTCTAGTGTTACTAGTGCTAATTATGGATGTATTGTTGTAGATAAGAACGGTAATATTGTGCAACGTCTATCTCAAGCAGGTAATGCAGGTATGTATGACACCTCTTATTTATTTGATACTTTGCACCCTAAAGCTTATAAGATATATATAACTATTAATAAAAACGTAGTTCCTGAGTACTGTTTATATCTAACAGAATCTTCTGATATTGAAGCAATTGAACCAGATTGGGTAGAGCATAAAGAATGTTTTGTAGGTCGTGTATTTAGTACTTTGTATGAAGGAGAAGTAAAATCTGCGATATATAATAATATATCTCCAGAAAATTGGTCGACAACTGGATTCTATCCACAAGTATCAGGATTATCTGTAAGATAGGTAAATAATACAATAAGTAGCTCTGGAAAGGGTTATTATGCGGCCGATTACGAGGTGTTTAAGGATATTATGAATCTTGCATATGCTAAATATGGAAGTACTGGTTTGCACTCTAAGCATGTTGGTGCTGGAGCTGATGCAAGTGGTAAATTTGATACTTATTATATAAGTATAAGTAAATATTTCCCTAATCCTAATGTAAAAAATACTGAATATGGTATTAATGATACTATAACTGGTCAAGTATTTGAATCTTATTACTCTCCAGAACCTGATATTAAAGAATATCCTGGAACTGCTACTTTAATGGGTTATTATCATTTCGTAGGTTAGGGATCTATGACGTCTTATTTAGATAAGATCAATATGTCTACAAAAATGTTCTCAAATGAACGAACAGGTAGAACATTGAAATTATATACAGGTTCTTCTGTAATATATAATAAGAGCATTCTTGGTGGTAGATACTTTGATATTTTTGGATCTTCATCTCAACATGGAGCAACATCATCTAATGATGGATTCTGTGGTAGAGAATTTACGACAACAAAGGATATAACTACAGCGTTAGTATCTATTGGTTATAGAGCAAGCTCCTCTGGAGTTTATTCATATAATTTACAAGCTTCAGATTTAGAAAGAGTTAATGTTTCTACAAGTATCTCATACAACGATATTATTAATGCTCAAAGAATTCTTATTGTTCCAGATAAAGTTACTTATTTTAATACTATCTCAGAATATAATTCATTATGAGAGGAAACGGTACAAGAAAAACAAAACATTTAGAATGTATAGATTCTAAAAGAAATGTGTGGAAAGTAAGATGGGATTTTACGGAAACTGAAAATGGCTTCTCCTTTGAGGAGAAGTCATTTAACCGTAAGCCTTCTATAGAACAGATAAAAGATTTAGTATATGATTGGTATAATAAACAAACTGATGAAAAAATATTATCTGGGTTTGTTTGGAAAGGAATGAAGGTTTGGTTATCTGCTGAAAATCAATTTAATTACAAGGCGGCATTTGATTTAGCAATGTAGACTGCAGGACAGTCTCTTCCTGTTAAATTTAAGTTTGGAACTTCTTCTGAACCTATTTATTATGTGTTTAGCAACTTAGCAGAATTAACAGATTTCTATACCAGTGCTATGTCTTATATAAACACTACCTTAGATGAAGGTTGGTCTAAAAAAGATAGCACTAATTGGAACAAATATTAGGTATGACAAATCAAAATTCTAGACCTCGTAATATGAGCCAGTTAGATTATCTTTGGACTAATTACGGAGGCTATCAAGTTGGAAATACACCATCTCCTACTCCTCAATAGAATGTTATTCTCGATGAATTAGCAGTAGCAACAATGATTAAAAGAGCTACTAATGGAGGAATTGTTTATTTAGAATATAAAGACGATCCTTCTGATGAGTCCCAAATGCAGTTATTAGGTAAAGCTATTGACGGACAAATAGTAACTTTTTGTAATATGCCTAAAGAAGTACATGTACAATCATTTACTAAACGTGTTGTTAATTCTAAGGATAGAGATAATGGATGTGCATATCCTTTAAATACTTTAGTATTATCCATAGTATTAACTAATGGTAAAGAATTTTTAGTTAGTTTAGATTCTTTAGATGGAGTATTGAAAGGAGCTGAAACTAAATCTACTATTTCTGAAATTATAGACGGAAAAGTTTATACTCATGTTAAAATAAATAAACAATCACTATCTGTAGTAGAATTAACTGAATCTACTTATGGAATACAAGCACAACTAAATATATCTCCGGATAAAACTGGAGTTTAGTTAGTAAAAGGAGACAATGGATTAAAGGCTAGGATTCCATTAGGAGAAACTGGAAAATATATAAAGTTTGATCGTCTTAGCTTAAATGCTTATATGGCATTAACTAATAAAGATGATGCTACTGTTTATTTTATTTCCGATAAACCCTATATTTATGTAGGAACTTAGAAATACGGAATTGATGCTGTTAATGGAGGTACATCTGATTTAGTATATGATAGGGAAGAAATGACTTTAAAATATACTAATGTAGAAGGCGCAATACAAACTTTATATTTAGGTCCTGCTAGTGAAACGGATAACGGTATGTTGTCTAAAGCTGATTATGCAGAATTACAAAAGCTTAGATCTGCTTTAGATGGAATTGTGAGTGTTAAGGAGTATATAGATAATAAAGTTAATAATCTTGGAACTTCTATTGAATACGGAAATATTCAAAATAATAGACGTCCTTTACATTTAAAAAATTCTAAAGGCGATATTTTAAGCACAGTTTGGACTGAAGTTGAAACTTATTTAGCAAATTCTATGACTAAATTAGCTAACGCTAATGATGTTATTGATGCTGAAAAAGTAGGAGTCTCTTTAGAAGAAGGTGATAAGATTATTATTTTAACACTAAATAATGGAGATAAACATTTCATAAAATTACAAGATCTAATAGTCGCACAAAGTTTTAAAAATAGCAAGACTATTTTATTCTCTGATAACAACGGAATTATTTCCGCAGATTTAAAACTTAGTGATAATAAGATTTTATATGTGACTGAAAATGGATTGGCTGCAAATATTCAAATTAAGAGAGATAACGGATATATAAATATCTATGGTCAGTCTATGACAGAAACACATCTTTTAGGAAGATTCAAATCTCCTTAGAAGGAGTTAATTTCCGGAATGTTTATTTCTAACATAACAGAGGATCATATAACTAATTATCCTCCAAGTTAGGTAAATTGGAAATCAGATGAAGCTATAGTATTAGGAAATGATTACTATGTGCTAATGTATCAAGATTATGAATCTAATAATATTTCAAATTATTACATATCCATTGCTAGACCAACTGTAAGAATTGCTGATATTGAAGGTAATAAACTTAAATCTACAGAGGACGGTAGCTTATATGTATTATTTGAATGGGAAAATTAATTTATTTTATGGCAAATTTAATTAAATTTTACAGAGGTTAGTTTAACAGTTGGAATGCAGAAACTCACAAAGATGCTATTTATTTTGCAACCAACACAGGTCAGATCATCTTTACCGATGCTTCTGGTAAGAAAATTGTTTCGGGTACTGATTCTAGTATCACAGGTCAATTAAGTTCAGCATTTGTTGGCGCTACTTGGGTAGCTCCTGACGTTTTACGTTTTACTTTAGCTGATCAATCTACAGTAGACATTAAGTTATTAATGGCTAGTGGTACTCAAGACGGTTTGATGTCTAAGGGTCACTTTACTAAGTTAGAAGGTATTGAAACAGGTGCTCAAGTAAACGTTCTTGATAAAGTTTAGCTTGACGGTGTTGATGTAGCTATGAGTGGCAAGACTGCTAATATTTTAGTTGCAGATAAAATTGCTACTGCTAAATCTGAAGCTATTTCTGCAAGTGCTGTTTCTATTGCTGAAGAAGTAGTTGATAAAGATGGTGTTTATAAGAAGTATACATTTACTCAGAATGGTGCTACTATTGGTACTATTAATACTACTAAGGATTTAGTTGTAAAATCTGGTTCTGTAGTAGACGATCAATTAGGTGGTAAGATTTTGCGTTTGGTTCTCAACGATGAAAATAGTGACGTAATTGATATTCCTGTAGCTGACTTAGTTGATGTTTATACTGCTGGTCAATATATCACTATCGGCGATAATAATGCAATCACAGTAAACTTTGGTGCTGTAGATGCTGCCTTGATGGCTGAATCAGCTCAGGTAGGTGCTGCTATTAAAGCTGCTAAAGCTCAAGCTGATAAAGGTGTAAGTGATGCAGCTGCTGCTCAGTCTAAGGCTGATGCTAATGCTCTTGCTTTAGGTGCATCAGACGCTGTTGCTGGTACAGATTCTGCTTTTGCTCGTATTAAGAGTTTGGAAGAAGAATTGGATTCACTTTCTGGTGGTGCTGGTTCTATCGCAACTCAAATTAATAATGCTCTTGATAGTTTGAAGGGTGCTGGTTTCGAAGCAGGTACATTGGCTGCTTTAGAAGATCAAGTACAAGCTAATGCTGGTAAAGTATCTATTTTAACAGGTGAAGGCGAAGGTTCTGTAGCTAAAGCTCTTGTTGATGCTAAGGCTTATACTGATACAAGAGAAGGTGTAATCAACGGTAAGATTTCTGAAGTTAGTGGTGCTGTAAATACCGAAAAGGAACGCGCTATGGCAGAAGAAGGAAGACTTGCTGGTTTGATTAATGCTAATGCTGAGGCTCTTGCTACTGTAGATAAGAGAATCGAAGACGCAGTTAAAGTAGAAGCTGATCGTGCTAAGGAAGTTGAAGGTGCTATCAATACTAAGATGGGTAACGTTCCAGAAGGTTCTAACCTTGTTAGTATGATTGAAGCTGCTGGTGCTAAGGCTACTACTAAGGTTGCTGAAGGTACTGATGCAGGTAATAATATGTCTATTGCTGAATCTGTAGCTGCTGACGGTTCTAAGACTTATACTATTAGTCTAAGTGACGTTGCATCTGCTGCTGGTTTAGCTAAAGAACTCGAAGACCGTGCTAAGGCAGATAAGGACAATTCTGATGCTATTGCTGGTGTTAAGTCAACTGCTGATGCTGCTAAGGGTAACTTAGAAACATTGATGGGTGAAGCTACTGTTACTGGTTCTATCAAACAACAAATCGCTGCTGCTAAGACTGAATCTTATAGCGATGCTAAGGCTTATGCTGATAGTTTGGCTGGTAACTATGATAGTAAAGGCTCTGCGGCTGCAGTTCAAAGTAACTTGGATTCTGAAGTAGCTCGTGCAAAGGCTGCCGAAGAAGCAAATGCAAATGCTGCTAAAGCTGCTGATGATAAAGCTGTTGCTGCTCAAAATAAGGCAAACGCAAATGCTGATGCAATTGCAATATTGAACGGTGAAGCATCTCAAGCAGGTTCTGTTAAAGCGGCTATTGCTGGTGTAGTAGGTACTACTTCAGATGCTGTTACTGCTGATACTCTTCATGGAGTTAGAAATTATGCAGATTCACTTCTTGCTTGGCATGAGGCAAATTAATTAAAATTTAAATGAAGGGAGGGAATATTCCCTCCCTATTTTTATATAACAATTTATAAAAATTTGAACTATTATAAAAAAATTAATAATATGATAGTAAAATTTATATACGCTAAAAATATTGCAGATTTTGAAGAAAACTATAATACTATATCTTCAGGAAGTATAGTTTTTATAGAAGAAACAAAACAAATTTGGGTATAGGGATAGTTTTATTCTTGTCCATATTCTATTAAAGAACTTCAGTAGTTATTTGGGGATAGGATAATAGCCTTAGAAAAACTAATTATTAAAAATGGTAATGGAGATTTATTTTTGGCAAATAATGGAGAATATAAGAAAGTATCTGTAGATCTAAGTGGGTTAGCACCTTTAGCGAGCCCTTCTTTTACAGGAATCCCTTAGGCACCAACAGCTAATTTAGAAACTAATAATGCTCAGATAGCAACAACTGCATTTGTGTAGAATGCAATAAATACTAAGATTGCTACAGCTGATGTAATGATTTATAAAGGCACTATAGGAACAAATGGTAATGTAACTAAACTACCTAATACTACTGCTAAGGTAGGTTGGACTTATAGAGTAATTACTGCCGGAACTTATGCTAATATTAAATGTGAAGTAGGTGATATAATTACATGTATTACTGATGGATCTCAATCTACAGATGCTGTATGGACTACTTTGGTTACTTTAAATACTGCTAAAACTGATACTATTGGAGGTATTAAAATTGCTAAAGATAATACAAATTATACAGTAGCTGGGATTACGTCTAACATATCTTCCAATATTACCTCTGGTAAGTATTATGGGGTTGAACTTGATAAGGATGATAAAGCATTCGTTTATATACCTTGGACAGACACTAAAGTAACTTCTGTTGGTAATCATTATACTCCATCAGGTGGCACAACTACTAGTGCTAGTGGAGGTGCTTTAACAGATATTACAAACAGTTCATCGGGTATACAAGTTTTGACAGGAGTAACTAAAGATGCAGCAGGTCATATCACCGGTGTGAACTCAGTAGCCTTGAAGTCTACTAATACCACCTATTCAAGTAAATCTGCAGTTAGTGGAGGTACTGATATATCATTAGTAACTACGGGTGAAAAATATCTATGGAATAGTAAAACATCAAATACAGGTACAGTCACTTCAGTAGCTACAGGTGTAGGTCTTACCGGAGGAACTGTTACTACAAGTGGTACGATTAAGGCTAAATTAAGAAGTGAGACTGCATTAACTGTTGATTCAGCTGCAGCTACAACTACCTCAGGTAGGGTTTATCCAGTAGCAGTAGATAAATCAGGCTACTTATCAGTCAATGTGCCTTGGACAGATACTAATACTTGGAGAGGCATTACTGACAGCGTATCTACTACTGATAGTGGAACAAGTGCGTCAGCTACTGCAGTTAAAACTGCATATGATAAAGCTGTATCTGCATATAATTTAGCTAATGGTAAAACATCAAATACAGGTACTGTAACCTCAGTAATAGCAGGTACAGGTTTAACCGGAGGAACTATCACTACTTCAGGTACTTTAAGCGTTAGTTATGGTACAACTGCGGGAACTGCTTGTTAGGGTAATGATAGTAGATTAAGTAATGCTAGACCTGCTAGTGACGTATATAGTTGGGCTAAAGCTTAGAATAAGCCTAGTTATAGTTGGAGTGAAATAACTGGAAAACCTTCTACATTTACTCCATCTAGTCATACTCATACTAAGTCACAAATAACAGATTTTCCAACTTCATTACCAGCTTCTGATGTATATAGCTGGGCTAAAGCAGCTAGTAAACCTTCTTATACAATTAATGAAATTTCATATGCTGTAGGAACAGCCAATACTTTAGCATCGTTAGATGTTACTAAACAAGTAATATATGCTACATTAAGTGCTGCTACTTCTATATCATTATCTGGATCATTAGCAGTTGGAAAAAGTATAACCATATTAGGTTTACCTTCTACATCTTTTACCTAGCCTATTCCTAATACTGGTAGTTATACAAGTTTAGATGGTGATTATATAGAAGTTACAGCAAATAAAATGTTTGAAATAAACATATTGTGCTATGCTTCCGGTAAATATAGTGTAAGTTGTAAAACATCACTATGATTATGAATGATAGAAGACGAACTTATTCTGGACAGAATTTAAAAGAGTTTATATGTGCAACAGGAGGTGCAGGAGTATGTATGCCAAACAAAGGAGGCAATTAGTGGAAAAGAGTATACGTCAAAGCAAATGACGAAGGACATACCTCATTACATCCTACACAAAGTTTAAGATCTTTAAAAAATTATTTACTCTGTAATGGTATATATTTAGTACATTATTCTAATTTTGAGACAGCCTACAAAACAGATTAGGAAATTATTATAGACGTGCCTACATTTAATATAGAGACGCGTTATGATAGATTTGTAACTCATAATTTATATGATATAAACTAT
>JAEIGA010012002.1_pt1 | contig 13141 bp, 12 predicted proteins | sample 9270691 | NCBI WGS metagenome assembly JAEIGA01 (sample SAMN17057246, study PRJNA624740) | gut metagenome | biome: biome; isolation source: fecal sample | host: Bos grunniens | place: China: Xizang | collected 2019 | reverse complement strand
TGGCTACACACTGGCTCCCCAACATCGTATTCTTCATCGTATTTATGATTTTCGCCGCTTCGTTCTTTGGCGCATTCGAGATTGTTTTGCCCTCGAAACTTGTCAATAAGAGCGACGAGAATGTCGATAAGAAGAAGGGTCTTGGTGGTGTATTCTTCTTGGCTCTCACCCTCGTATTGGTTAGCTTCTCCTGCACCGGTCCCATTGTAGGTTCTGTGCTCATTAAGGCTACCCAGGGTGAGGTTTGGACCCCCATCTTTGCAATGATGGCCTTCTCGCTTGCCTTCTCGATTCCCTTTGTGCTTTGCGCGCTGTTCCCCGGCTTGCTCAACAAGATGCCCAAGAGCGGTGGCTGGCTCAACTCGGTGAAGGTTGTTCTCGGTTTCGTTGAGGTTGCTTTGGGTTTGAAGTTCCTCTCGACCGCCGATCAGGTTTACCACTGGGGTCTTCTGGATAGGGAGGTTTACCTTGCCATCTGGATTGTTTGCTTCACTCTGCTTGGTTTCTACCTCTTGGGTAAGCTCAAATTCAAACACGACTCGGATGTTAAACACATCTCGACCTTCCGTCTGTTTGCAGCCATTGGCGTATTCTCCTTCGTTGTCTATATGATTCCCGGTATGTGGGGTGCTCCTCTGAGCGGTCTTTCGGGCTATCTGCCTCCCCTGCAGAGCCAGGATTTCGTGATTGGTAGCGGTTCGACCACCGCACAGGCTGCCCCCACCGGTGAGCAGAGTGAGCTTGGCACCGTTAAGTATGGCGACTTCTTGGAGCTTCCCCTTGGCCTTGAGGGTTTCTTCGACCTCGAGGAGGCCAAAGCCTACGCTGCAAAGGTTGGTAAGCCCATCTTCCTCGACTTCACAGGTCACGGTTGCGTAAACTGCCGTGAGATGGAGGCTCGCGTGTGGAGCGACCCCGCAGTGAAGGCCAAATTGGAGAACGACTTTGTGATTTGCGCCCTCTATGTGGACGACAAAAAGCAGGTTGCCAAGGAGGATTGGGTAACTGCCGCCAATGGTAAGACCCTCAAAACTCTCGGTAAGATTAACTCCGCATTTGCTCTCGAGCAGTTTGGTGCCAACGCACAGCCCCACTATGTTATCCTCGATGTTGATGGTCAGCAGCTGGGTGACGCTCGTGGCTACAACCTCGATGTTGCAGAGTTTGTGAAATGGATGGAGAACGGCGAGGCCCTCTTCCAGAAATAGCACAACCATCAGATATTCCCACGGGGGCGACCATCGAAAGCGAGTGTCCCTCCCCCTGATGAAAGACAAAAATCCCTTGCAGAAAGGTCTGCAAGGGATTTTTTTGTGCCCTTGAGCGTGGGATTACTTGCGGCGGGGCGTTGAAGCAAGGGGCTGTGTTGCGGCCTGCGACTCCTTTCGGCGGGAGCCCGAGGTGCCCACAAAGAGCCAGGTGCAGAGGAGAATGGCGGCGGTGGCCCAGAGTCCCGTGTAGCTGCCCTCATAGTCGGGTGCGAGGGCAATGCTCTGCTGAAGGCTCTCGGCAGCAAGATGTGTACGGTTGGTAATCTCGATTACCTCCCCTCCGAGCGTCTTGCCAATGGCCCATTCGAGGCCGTCGGGATGGCTGGAGGCCATCAGTGAGAAGATTCCGCCGACAATCAGCGAGGCGAGAGCAAAGATGGTGAATACCCTTTTGTAGTTTATGCGCAGCGAGCCGAGGCGCGAGCGGTAGGCCTCCAGGAGTGCGGGCTCACGCCTTGCAACAAGGAGGAGAATCACACCACAGGTGGCGCCCTCAATGGCTCCGATGAGCAGATGGATGGGGAGCATATTGGCCATAAACTCCGCAAAGGGGAGTGCTGCATTGCCCGAGAGGGTGCTCTCAAAGACAACGGCCATAGCGCCCAGCGAGAGTGCTGCAACGGAGGTTACGATGGAGGCTGTGAGGCATCTTGCGGTGGCGGCGGAGGCTTTGATTATGGGCCTGAAAATCAGGGGGTAGGCCACCAGAGAGCCGAGGGCTGCCATATTGACAATGTTCCACCCGAGGGTCATAATGCCACCATCGGCAAATAGGAGCGCCTGAAGGACGAGTACCCCCGAGAGGGTGAGAAAGCCGAGCCACGGGCCGAGCATTGCGGCCAGAAGGACACCGCCCACAAGGTGGCCGCTACAACCAAGCGCCCCAATGGGGAAGTTGAACATCTGGGCTGCAAAGACAAAGGCACCCAGAATGCCCGCAAGTGTGAGCCTCTTGCTGGAGGGTTGCTCCTTGTGGGTTTTGATGACAGCAACGCCAACGAGGAGTGCTGCGACGACTCCGCCGACGATGGATACCTCGGGCGAAATCAGATGATTCGATACGTGCATAGAGTTGAATGTTTAGTGTGTGTAACAATAAAGGTGAAATGATAGTGTGCCGTTGTGGAACCTATTGTGCGTGATGGTGCCACACGGAGTGGTCAACATCCTCGGCCTTCTTGTCCTTCTCAAATCGGATGAGTGGCAACAAAAAGAGCCAGGTGGTAAGACAGAAGGGGAAGGTGAGCGCAGGGAGTCCGAGGGGCTCAAGGAAGGTGTTGGTTGCCGCCTGCGTGAAGAGGGTGGCAATGGCTCCAATGAGCGCCCAGAGGGCTGCCTTCGGCGAAGGCTTGTGGAAGGTACAACCCAGGGCAATGGCTGTGAGCGCCGGTGAGAATCCGTAGAGTCCCGACTCCACTGCCGAGCTCGCTGCGCCGTAGAGAAGAGCCCCATAGGTGCCGATGAGTGAGCCCACAAAGGCCCAGAGGGCTGCCCACGGCGAACTTATAAAGAGCCCGATGAGAAACAGCAGGCCCGTCACCCACGAGTCGATGAGCATAATCTGCGCCACACCCTTGAGGGGCCACACAAGGGCCTCCCAAAATGTGGCGGGAGGGGTAGCCGAAGGGTCTGTGAGGTGTATGGCGGGCAGCATCGGGTGGGAGAGTGCCACCTCGTCGAGCCCGACAAGGAGTCGTGCGGCGGCCAGGAAAATCCAGGTGCACAGCACGAAGGGCATTGTCATAGCATTGACCTTGTGGGAGGCCCCCACTCGGTCCAAGCCTGCCCTTACCCAGGTGGTCATTGCCGAGGCGAGGATGAGGGCTGCCCAGGCGAGTGGCGTGTTGCCCAGAAAGGTCATAAAGGCACATCCCACCAAGACACCGTTGAATCCCCAAAGTCCTGCCCTGCCGTCGCGAGAGGGGAGGTTGAGGAGGTAGCCTGTGAGGGTGGAGATGGCAAGGCCCACAACCCCTCCGAATGCCACTTGGGGTGTGCCGGAGGCTATTGCGCCCCAGAAGATACCCAAGAGCATTATGGCGCCCGAGAGGGCATTGGCCTGAAACATTACTTGTGCGGGCCCCTTTAGTAGGCCCCAAAACTCCTTTTTCATAGTGTTAAGTTGTTGTGTGTTGTTGCTCCTCCTCGCCACGGGAATTCGCTCTGCAGAGGAACGCCCTTGATCTCTTGGCGCACACGGGAGCATAGTTGTCGTATGAGCCCCAGGAGTGGCTCGGAACCGTTGGCCAGAGCCCTGATGGCGAGCCCACAGCCGTTTTGAAGCAGCGAAGGGCTCATCTCCAGGTCGGGCCTTCGGATGGCTCCGAGGGCGTCGTAGAGTCGCCTGCTGTGCTCCTCGGGGGAGATGACGACTATGGATGCAAAGTGGGAAAAACCACCCAGCAGTGCCCACTCCTCGGGCGACCTTCGGCGGGGCTCCAGCGCGAGCGCCTCACACACGAGGAGCTGCTTGTTGGGGCGCTCGATGGTGGTCGAGAGTTCCAGCCGGCGATAGTCGAAACGCTCGCCCGAGTACCTTCTACCACAGGCCACCACCTCCGACCAGAAGAGTGTTGCACCCTCGGCTATCGTAACCCTCGTTGAGGAGCGATAGTGGCTTCCCGCACCCGGAATCAGGGGCTGTGGCAGCCACTCCAGATAGGCCCCGGAGTGGAGGCTTATGTGTTGGTGCATCTCGGCCATTCCGCCCTCCATTGAGGCGATGAGAGTGGCGGCTCCGGTGGAGATGTGAGCCATTGTGTCGGCTTCGAGCTCAACCCCCACCGAGTAGTGGTCGCCCTCGAGCGTCGGGCCTCCCGAGGAGAGGATATAGACGCAGGGCAGCGTGGGTAGATACTCGTCGAAGTAGAGGGCTTGCTGCACAATCATCGGCACCTTGCGGTAGAGGTGGGAGAGAATGGAGGTGCCCTCGCTGTTGAGCGAGAAGGTCATCTCCAGACGCCCGTGCTTGGTGTCGAGTGGGCAAGAGGGGTGGCCTGTTGGTACGGCGCCGGAAGAAGTGAAACTCATAGTTAGGAGCGGTGCTTGTTTATGGTTTATCGGTGTTGAAGAGGATCATCCGTCCGATGAGCCCAAGTAGCTCCTCTATGCCCTCGCCCGTAAAGCAGTTGGTCATCACGAAGGGCTTCTCGCCCCTCATCATCCTTGAGTCGTGGCGCATAACCTCAAGGTCGGCCCTCACATAGGGCGCAAGGTCCGTCTTGTTGATGACCAGAATATCGCTGTGGGATATTCCGGGCCCGTCCTTACGAGGTATTTTGTCGCCTGCGGCAACATCGATGACATAGATGAAGAAATCCACGAGTGCGGGCGAGAAGGTGAGGGTGAGGTTGTCGCCTCCCGACTCGATGAAGAGTATGTCGGTATCGGGGAATCGCTCCTCCATCTCCTCCACAGCCGCCAAATTCATTGAGGGGTCCTCCCTGACGGCGGTGTGGGGACAGGCGCCCGTCTCGACGCCGACTATTCGCTCCTCGGCAAGTGTGCCGCGCAGTATGCGTCGCACGTGGGTTGCGTCCTCGGTGGTCACAATATCGTTGGTGATAATCACCACCTTGAGTCCCTCGGCCAGCAGACGGGGTGTGAGGGTTTCGATGAGGGCTGTTTTGCCGGAGCCCACAGGCCCTCCAACCCCTATTCGACAGATGTTTTTGTGCTCATTCATAGAGAGAGTTGATGTTTAGTTCATAAAAAGTCGTCCTTTGCCCTTTTCGTGGAGTGCGGTGCAGAGCTCGAGCCTCGGCGAGAAGCTGGTCATCTCCTCCAGCCCCATCTCCGAACACCTCTCATATAGATTCCCACAGAGAGGACCCACGCGTAGGAGTATGCGTTGTGAGTCGAAGTGGGAGAGGCGCATAAGTCGCAGTGCGGCGGAGAGAATCGTTGAAGCCACACCGTAGAGGTGGGCCGCAAAGAGTGCCTTCTCGCCTGTGTCCAGAGAGACGCTTGCTACGGCCTGAACGGCGGGGTAGGTGCCCACCATCTCCTCTCCGCGAATCCACCCACAGAGAGCCTCCGTGAGGGTTGAGGGGGCTATGGAGCAGATCAATTCGGCGAGCCGCCGCCCCATCCTTACACACATCTTTCTATTCTCCTCGGCGGTCTTGAAGGCATAGACCCGTCGGTCGGCCTCCCATAGACGCTCGTAGTTGCCCTCTTTGGTGGCACGAAAGGCCTCCAGCAGGGCCACGCCGTCGCTCTCGGCTGCGGCATGGAGGGCTCCTCGGGTGAAACTCTCGAGCGAGGCCTCATCCTCCACGATCCCCTCTGCTACGGCGGCCTCAAGTCCGAGTGAAAAGCTGAACGAGCCCACAGGAAAGGCGCTGTCGGAGATTTGTGAGAGTCGAAACAGGGAGAGGAGTGTGGTGGTGTCGCTACACATACTCCTCGAGTGTTGTGTGGTGATGGCGATGTGGACGACCCTCCGAGGGGGCTGTGGAGCCAAACAGAGTGCGAATCTCCGAAGGGGAGAGAAATGGAACAATCTCCCTGCCGGGGTGGAAACTGAAGTTTATGCCGTCGAAGTTGTATGTGCGCATAACGCTGAGCATCACCTTCTTATCCACCGCCAGCGGTACGAACAGAGAGTTGCCCCTGATGAGCGCTGCCCAATGCTGATTGCCAATGGCGTGACCAATCTCAATGGCAAGGGCTATGGCCTCACTGTGGGGGCGGCGCTCCAGAGCCGAAAGGTCAACGACCATCACATCGCCCAGCTTGAGCCTTACGATGGAGGCTTCGGCTCGTGATTCGTTGTAGTCGATGATGTCGCCATCGGCGAGTCGGTGTCCCCTCTCGAAGGCCATTGCGTAGGCCTTGCCGCTGGTGCCAACGGCAAGCAGACGACTCTTCTGGGCGTTCCATTGGTCGAGTTCGATATAGTCTATCGACACATCCGACAGGCGCGATTGCCACTCGGGGGAGTGGCTGTTGCCGAGTATTTTGGTGTAGACTTCCATAGTGTTGTGTCTGTTTTTTCTGAACAAAAAGGGTGGAAAGGGGGTTATGAGAACCAATAGAGTTGTGCGAGCGAGATAACCTCGGCGGGGGTGAGCGTTATCTCCTTGCCACCGACCTTCACAACAAAACTCTCGGGATTGACCTCAATCCGGGGCTTCTCCCCGTTGAGCACCATATGACTTTTGGTAAGGCAGCGTGTGCCCCTTACGGCCATAATGTTCCTTTCGAGCCCGAGTCGCTCCTTAATGCCCCTCTCCTCGGCGGCCTTTGAAACGAAGGTCCAGCAGGTGGCAGGGAGTGCCTTGCCGAAAGCCCCGAACATTGGGCGGTAGAGCACGGGCTGGGGTGTGGGGAGCGAGGCGTTGGCGTCGCCCATCAGCGACCACGAGATAAGACCGCCTTTGATGACCATCTTGGGCTTGGCGCCGAACATTGCGGGCTCCCAGAGCACCAAATCGGCCACCTTGCCCTTCTCCACCGAGCCGAAGTGGTCGGCAATGCCGTAGGTTATGGCGGGGTTGATGGTCACCTTCGCAATGTAGCGCCTGACGCGAAAGTTGTCGTTGCCCTCGGCATCCTCGGGGAGGGGGCCGATGCGATTTTTCATATAGCAGGCCGTCTGCACAGCCCTCATAAAGTTCTCACCCACACGCCCCATAGCCTGTGAGTCCGAGGATATCATTGAGATTACGCCCATATCGTGGAGCATATTCTCGGCCGCCTGTGTTGCGGGCCTCACACGACTCTCGGCAAAGGCCACATCCGAGGGAATCTTGGGGTTGAGGTTGTGGCACACCATAATCATATCGAAGAGTTCCGCCTGGGAGTTTATGCCGTAGGGGAGTGTGGGGTTGGTCGAGGAGGGGAGCACATTCTCCTCCGAGGCAACCTTCAGCAGGTCGGGGGCGTGACCTCCGCCCGCACCCTCGGTGTGGTAGGTGTGGATGGTGCGACCGTCGATGGCGGCGATGGTATCCTCCACATAGCCGCCCTCGTTGAGCGTGTCGGTGTGGATTGCCACCTGCACATCATATCTATCGGCCACCGTGAGGGCTGTGCGTATAGCCTGTGGTGTGGAACCCCAATCCTCGTGAATTTTCAGACCCATAACTCCGTGCTCAATCTGCTCCTCAATGGGCCTCTCGGTCGAACAGTTGCCCTTGCCGAGAAAGCCGAAGTTTATGGGGAGCCCCTCGACGGATTGCAACATCTTCTCGATGTTCCAACTACCCGAGGTGATGGTCGTGCCGTTGGTGCCATCGGTGGGGCCGATACCTCCGCCGATGAGGGTGGTGATACCGCCCGAGAGGGCCGCATCGACCTGCTGTGGTGAGATGATGTGGATGTGTCCGTCGATGCCTCCGGCTGTGAGAATCAGGTGCTCGCCGCTGATGGCGTCGGTGGAGGGGCCCGTAACGAGTTCGGGGCTCACACCATCCATAGTGCACGGATTGCCCGCCTTGCCAATGCCGGCGATAAGACCATCTTTGATGCCCACATCGGCCTTGACAACACCAAGTACGGCGTCGATGATGGTGACATTGGTGATTACCAAATCGAGTGAGCCGCTCTGGGAGGTCGCCGAGTTGTCCATACCCATACCGTCGCGCAGGGTTTTGCCGCCTCCGTAGGCAATCTCATCGCCATAGGTGGCCCTCAGGTCGCGCTCAATCTCAACAATGAGTGAGGAGTTGGCCAGACGGATTTTGTCGCCCACTGTTGGGCCATAGAGATCGTTGTATTGTTTTCGTGTGATTGTTGCCATTACTCTGTCTTTTTGAATGTTTTATATCCTCGTTTGTAGGCTCTCGACATCGCCTTTGCCAGCTTCGGATACCAAGCAGCCGAGGTGTTGCTGCCTGCGAAGCCGCCGACCAATCCTCCGAAGCCGACCACTCGGCATTTGCCTCCGTAGGGGACCAGCGTGACGCTCTTTTGGTCGCCGGGCTCGAAGCGTATGGCGGTGTTGGAGGGGATGTTGAGGTGGTGTCCGAATGCCGCCTCGCGGTCAAATTCGAGCAGACGGTTGACCTCAAAGAAGTGGAAATGGGAACCTACCTGAATGGGCCTGTCGCCTGTGTTGCGTACCGAAATGGTGCGCACGCTCTTGCCCTCATTGTAGGTGATGTCGCCCGAGGCGAGCAGGGTGCCGCCAATGGGCGTGGTCTGGTTTTGCTGCATATCCTTCATACTCACTACTATTTTATGGGGTTGTGGATGCTCACAAGCCTTGAGCCGTCCGTAAAGACCGCCTCGACCTGCAAAAGACCAATCATATCGGCCACCCCCTCCATCACATCCTCTCGCGAGAGAGCCTTGGTGGCGTCGCTCATCACTTGCTCAACACTTTTCCCCTCACGCGCACCCTCGAGCGCCTGACAGGTGATGTAGGCTACAGCCTCGGGGTGGTTGAGTTTCAGCCCCTTGGCTTTGCGTCTTTCGGCAATCATTCCCATTGCCAACAGCAGGAGTTTATCCTGCTCTTTTGGTGTTAAATGCATACCTTCTAACTTGTTTTGTACTATAAATGAATATATCTTTGTGTTTGAGATGGGGGCAGACAAACGGGTGCAAAACTCTTGCCAGAGTTAAGGCATAATTATTGCCACCCTTGCAAACGAAACATTTTTTTTGCAGCTATGATTAAGATGATGCTTTTGGCCGGATGTGGCGGTTTTGTGGGAACCGCTCTTCGTTTCCTTACCGGCAAACTCTGCGCCCACATCTCCCTGGGAGGGTTCCCCTTGGGAACATTTATGGTTAATATCGTGGGAAGTTTTTTGATTGGCCTGCTGTTGGGGCTTGCCGAGGGAAGAGAACTTCTCTCCCCGTCTGCAAGCGCCTTGTTGGTGACGGGCTTTTGTGGAGGTTTTACAACCTTCTCCACCTTCGCCGACGATATGTTCCTGATGCTCAATAAGGGACAGATTATGCTCTTTGTGCTCTACCTCTTTATGAGCCTTGCCATAGGCATAGCCCTTGTGTGGCTCGGTAGGAGCCTGGTGCGCTAAATCTCCACGATGAGCTTCACGACGGCAATGGTGTAGTTGCCCAAGGTGGAGTGCACACGATGAACGGCAGGCTGGATGGTGCCATACCTATAGGGATAGGAGTAGGTAACCTCCACCTGCGTTTCTCGGCCTCCACGATAGAGGCTGCGCGAGGCGAGAAGGCCCACATAGTCACCCTCGAAGGCGAGGTGGCTGCACACAAAGGCGAGACTGCCGTAGGTGTCGCAGTCGCTCTGGGGTGCCCACGCTCCGTGGAGTATCACACACAACTCCCCGCCGTTGCTGCGGCGGAAGATGGGCTGCTCGGCAAGAAACCACATCGAGGCACGACTCGACTTGCTGTGTCCGCCCTCCATAAGCTCTGCCACCGTGGGTGCGTAACCATAGGAGGCACCGATGTTGTAGTTGCCCCACAGCCCCTTGCCGCCACCCGAGAATCCCACCTCGCCGATGGCAAACACTCCGTCGCGGCGGATGTTCAGTCTGAATAGTTCGTCCCATCTTTTGGAGGCGACACCATCATACAACGATAACTTTGTGTACCAACCCTTTGAGGGGTGCCACTCGGCGTGGAGAGCCATAGCCGCATTGGGGGCGTCGGCCACCGCAAAGGTTGTGGCAATGGAGGGGAAGAGTCCGTTCATTGAGGCTGTGAAGATGGAGTTCCACGGCGTGGTGAAGTAATCCTTGCCCAGATTGCGGATGCCGGCAAAGAGGTAAAGATGGTCGTTGAGGAGGTGCTGGCCCACACCGAAGGTCATCAGTGCGAGGGTGGAGGGGGAGTCCTCAATGGCGGAGAAGATGTGGAGGTTGTCGGCCACGCCGCCCTTGCCCTGCTCCATACGCAGATTGGCGACGGCCAGCAGGTCCAGATCGAGGGAGCCATCTCGCCAAAGACCAATGGTGTAGTCCACATTGAGTAGATTCACCCAGTTGGCAACTCCCGTTGTGGAGTTCCAGAGCCCCTCGGTGGTGAGGGTGATGGCGGAGTTGATGTCTTGGGACTTTGCCGAGATGGTGGTGCCACAAATGGCAACAAGCAGAAATAGTAATTTTTTCATAATAAAAAAAGTGGAATGAGTGATGCAAGAGGATTGCAAACTTCATTCCACTTTTGTTTGTGGCCAACGCCGAAAGGGGTGGGGCGTTGTTATGTGTCGGCGCTGTTAGAAACTAATCTTTGCACCGAAGTAGGCGCTGCGGGGTTGCAGAGGACCATAGACATAGCCCGAATCCCTGTCGGCACCCTGGTCGAAATCGCGCTGATATGAGTTGAAGATATTTTTCATACCGCCGAAGAGCTCCAGAGTGGTGTCGGTGTAGAGCTGCAGGGTGTAGCCCAGACGCACGCCCGCATCGAAGAACGAGGGGGTCTGGAAGGCCACATCCTCGGCGATGAAGCCGGCATAGTGCTGAACGAGCATAGAGCCCGTATAGGTACCCGTCACATCCAGCGAGAGTTGTTTGAGGGGCTTGGTGGAGAGGGTGAAGTAGCCGTAGCTATCGGGGGTGCGGAACATACGAATCTCGCTGGGGGCTGTCTCGCTCCACTGCTCGGCCTCGGCGTAGCGGCTGCGCTGAAGGGTGATGCCTCCCTGAAGCTCAATGCCGTGGCGGAACATTGCGCGACCCTCAATGTTGAGTCCGCTGACGGTGGCGCCCGAACCGTTGTAGCGCTCCTGAATGGCTACTCCGTCTTGGTCGTGGCCAATCTCACGCAGGGCAAAGACATCGTTGAGGGTGGTGTGGAACACCTCACCCACAATGTTCACGGCCATATTGTCGAACGACTCGGTGTACTCTACCGAGGCGCTCAGGGAGGTCGAACGCTCCTCCTTGAGGTCGTCGGCGAGGATGATGCGTGTGCGCTCGCCACCAACGATGGCAATGTGGAGGTCCTCGTCGTAGGCCTGGGGCGCACGGTAGCCACCTGCGTAGCTCAAACGAAGGCTCCAATGCTCGTCGGGGTTGTAGCGGAAGTTCAGACGGGGCGAGAAGATTGGCGCCTCCACAAGGTTGTGCTTGTCCAGACGACCGCCAAGCAGAATCGAGAACTGCTCGTTCTTCCACTCGTTCTGGAAGTAGGCGCCGAAGATGTTCACCTTCTGCTTGGTGTCGATGCCGTAGCCGAGGGAGGTGTCGTGGAGGTTGTTGTGGCTCCACTCGGCGCCCACGGTCAGCTCGGCAGGCAGGAAGAAGAGGTGGTCAAAGGCGTGGATGTACTGCACACCCGAGGCTGCTGTGAGGTCGTCGGTGCGACCATAGGCATTGGGGTCCTTGTAGGCTCCGTAGTAGCTGCTGCGCGCGGTGCTCTGGAAGGAGCCGTAGATGTTGAAACGGTTGGTATAGGAGGGGTTGCTCCAGTCGAAGGTTACACTACCGCCATCGATGGTGTGGTCGGCCTGCTCGCAGACCATAGCCTCGTGCTGGGGGAGGTGGAGGTTGTCGCCGCCACGACGGTAGTCCTTAATGCGGTGATACTGTGCGGTGATGCGCGAGTAGGGGCCGGTGCGGAAGTAGCTCCTCATACCGAGTGCCTCGGAAGAGGTGGTGAGAATCTCGGTGAAGCCGTCGCCATCGTGGTCGTAGCCGTCGCCTGTGCGGCTCTGGGCGAAGACGCTGATGGCTGCCTTGCGACTTGCCGACACGAGCGAAGCGTTGAGCGTTGTGGCGTTCTCGAAGGCGCCGGTCATACCGATAGAGGTGGTGGTGTGGGACATCTCGCCCATGCTAACCTTGGGCTCCTTGGTGATGACATTGATGGTGCCACCGATGGCGCTCGAGCCGTAGAGTGCCGAGCCGCCACCGCGCATAACCTCCACGCGCTCAATCATATTGGCGGGAATCTGCTCCAGACCATAGACGCCCGTAAGGGAGGAGAAGAGGGGGTGGGAATCGACCAGAATCTGTGAGTACTTGCCATCCAGACCGTTGATTCTCACCTGTGGGAAACCGCAGTTCTGACAGGTGTTCTCAACCCTCACGCCGGGCTGAAATACGAGGCCTCCCGTGAGGGCCTGCGAGGCTGCACGGCTGAATACCTCCGAGGAGATGACGCTCACCAGCGAGGGTGCCTCCTGCTTGAGTCGCTCGCTACGGCTGCTCGACACGACAATCTGGTCGAGCATCAAAGGTGAGTGCCTGATGGAGAACTCGAGCTCGGTGGTTTTGCCCGCAACGATGGTCACCTGCTTGCTCTGGCTCTGGTAGCCCACCATCTCCACAACGACCGTATATTTGCCGGGGCGCAGGTTGCGGAAGAGGAAGTGGCCCGTGGCGTCGGTCACAGTGCCATAGGGAGTATCCTTAATGGAGATGGTCACATAGGAGAGGTGTTCGCCGCTGTCGGCATCCACAACGTGGCCAAAAAGGTGGGCGTCGGTGGGTGTCTGTGGGCGAACGGCTGCGGGGGGCTCATCGGCCCACGCAAGGAGAGTCGAGAGGGCGACAACAACAAGAAGGAAAATTTTTTTCATAGTTTGCTATATACTTAATTTATTGTAATTAACTTGGAAATTGCGGTGCAAAAGTACTCTGTTTTTTGGGGTACGACAATACCAAAGTATGAGTATTTTTAGCTCGGGGCACAAAAAAAACCTCGCGGAATCCGCGAGGTTTTAGCCGATGGCCGATGGCTGAATGCCACTAGTCGGAGGCCTATTTTGCTGCTACACAGTCGATCTCCACGAGTGCGCCTTTGGGAAGAGCCGCAACCTCATAGCAGATGCGTGCGGGCTTGTCGCCGGTGAAGTACTCGGCATATACGGCATTCATTGCGCCGAAGTCCGAGATGTGCTGCAACAGCACGGTGGTCTTCACAACATCGTTGAACGAGTAGCCGGCCTCTTTGAGGATTGCGCCGAGGTTGTCGAGCGACTG